>JACCDU010237153.1_pt1 | contig 15773 bp, 13 predicted proteins | sample 7446081 | NCBI WGS metagenome assembly JACCDU01 (sample SAMN15323447, study PRJNA562643) | freshwater metagenome | isolation source: river surface water | place: USA:Blue River Watershed | collected 2017-08-17
ACCAAGCCCAAGCACTTCTGGCGCAAGCCCGTCAATCGTTTATCCCCTCGTAGGACGGCGGCTTTAGCCCCGACATGTCTCCCCCAATGCCCTACACCGTCACCCCCACCCACATCCCCGATGTGCTGATTCTTGAGCCCAAAGTGTTCGGCGACAGCCGGGGCTTCTTTTTTGAAAGCTTCAACCAGCAAGACTTCAACCAAGTCACCGGCCTGGATGTGAACTTTGTGCAAGACAACCACAGCCGCAGCAGCCAAGGCGTGCTGCGCGGCCTGCACTACCAACTGCAACAAGCCCAAGGCAAACTGGTCCGCGTGGTGCGCGGCGCCGTGTTTGATGTGGCGGTGGACATCCGCAAAAACTCGCCCACCTTTGGCCAATGGGCCGGTGTGGAGCTGACCGAAGACAACCACAAACAATTCTGGGTGCCGCCTGGCTTTGCGCATGGCTTTGTGGTGTTGAGCGACACCGCAGACTTCTTGTACAAAACCACCGACTACTACGCACCAGCGCACGAACGTTGCATTGCCTGGAACGACCCTGCCATCGGCATCACCTGGCCACAAGGCCTGACGCCGCAGTTGTCGGCCAAAGACCAAGCGGGCTTGAGCTTGTTGCAGGCAGAAGTCTTCGCTTGATTGCAAGCCAAGCTAGCGCACAAAGAATCGCCCAACACAGTTGAGCTCCTACGAATACAACAAACAGTGCACGCCCCGTAGGAGCTGAACTCCGTTCAGCGATTTCAAGTCAATCGAATACAAAAAATGACCCAACTCGCAGGGTCATTGCAGATAAGAACAATGCAAAACTTCTCCGCATCTCCCCGAGAGATGGTCGCTAGCCTTTGGCGCAACAAAGGCTTGATTCGCAACCTTGTACACCGAGAAGTGGTGGGCCGATATAAAGGCTCCATGCTCGGTATCTTCTGGTCACTGGTCACGCCCGTGTTCATGTTGGCGGTCTATACATTTGTTTTCAGCGTCGTGTTCAAAGCGCGTTGGGGCAACAGCAGCAGCGACTCCAAAACCGAATTCGCGCTGCTGCTGTTTGCGGGCTTGTTGGTGTTCAACCTGTTTGCTGAATGCATCAATCGAGCCCCAGGATTGGTGCTGGCCAACGTGAATTACGTCAAAAAGGTCGTATTCCCGTTGGAGGTGTTGCCATGGGTGGCCATGGGCAGCGCACTGTTTCACTTTGCCGTGAGCTTCGGTGTGTGGATGGTGGCTCATGTGCTGTTGATCGGCATGCCACATTGGACATTGGTCCTCAGTCCTTTGGTCATGGCCCCGTTTGTGTTGTTTGTGATGGGCCTGAGCTGGGCGCTTGCATCACTGGGTGTCTTTTTGCGCGACGTGGGCCAAATCATCGGCATCGCAGTTCAAGTGCTCATGTTCATGACCCCCATTTTTTACCCCGCATCGGCACTGCCCGAACGTTTCCAGGGCGTCATGTTTTTTAATCCAATGACGCCACCCATCGAAATGATGAGAGACGTGATGTACTGGGGTCAATTGCCCAGTCCCAAACTTTGGCTGTTGGGTGCGACGATCTCAACATTTGTCGCCGTGCTGGGCTTTGCCTGGTTCCAGAAGACCCGCAAAGGATTTGCCGATGTCCTCTGAGCACACGACCCCTGACACCACCGAATACGCTATCGAAGTCAATGGCTTGAGCAAGTGCTACCAGATCTACGACAAGCCCAGCGACCGCCTCAAGCAAATGCTGGTGCGCGGGCGCAAACAGTACTACAAAGAATTCTGGGCACTCAAAGACGTCAGCTTCAAGATCAAGAAGGGCGAGACCGTTGGCATCATTGGTCGCAACGGCTCGGGCAAGTCCACCTTGCTGCAAATGATCTGTGGCACGCTCAACCCCACGGGGGGCGAAGTCAAAGTCAATGGCCGCGTGGCCGCGCTGCTGGAGCTGGGCGCAGGCTTTAACCCCGAATTCTCAGGTGTCGAAAACGTCTACATGGCGGCATCGCTGTATGGGCTGAGCAAAGTAGAAGTGGATCAACGGTTTGATGCAATAGCGGCTTTCGCAGAAATTGGTGATCACATTCATCAACCCGTTAAAACTTATTCAAGTGGTATGTATGTGCGCTTGGCGTTTGCAGTGATTGCGCATGTGGATGCAGATGTTCTAGTCGTAGATGAGGCATTAGCCGTGGGTGATGCTTTTTTTACCCAAAAATGCATGAGATTTTTGAGAAATTTCATGAAAGAGGGAACTGTTATATTCGTTAGTCATGATACCGCGAGTGTTAAAAACTTATGTAATTACGCAATTTGGTTAGAGAAGGGCGAGATGCAGGAGGAAGGATCTCCGAAGGAAATTTGCGAGAGGTATCTGGAAGCATTTTATGAGTCTATGCAAGGCAAAAGTTCAGTAGTCAGATTAAAGAAGATAAAGTCCTCTGAAAATAAAATAATATCTAAGGATGGTCGGCTTAAATATATTAATTCATCAAATTTAAGAAATGATATTAAAGTGTTCGAATTTGATCCAGATGCACATTCTTTTGGGAAGGGTGGGGCTGAGATTACAGATGTTAAATTGCTGAATGATGACGGTAATTTCTTGTCATGGATTATCGGAGGTGAGTATGTTAGGTTGCGTGTGTTGATCGACATTCACAAAATTATAGATAGCCCGATTGTTGGGTTTTTTATAAAAGACAAATTGGGGCAAACGCTGTTTGGAGATAATACATACCTTACTTATGAAGATAACCCGCAAAAATCTGATAAGGGTGGTCAATTGCAGGCTGATTTTTGTTTTTTAATGCCTGTATTGCCGGCTGGTAATTATAGTATAACTGTTGCAGTAGCGGATGGGACTCAGGAAATTCATGAGCAATTGCATTGGATTCATGATGCAATAATATTTAAATCGGAATCAAGTAGTGTGTCTACTGGCCTTATTGGTATACCAATGCAGGAAATAAAAATTGAGATATTGAATAATCATGATTGATAAAAATTTCATACAAGCAGTTAAATATATTCCGAACTTGCTTCAGCGTCCTAGTGCGTGGATTGGACATTTGCCATTTGCTTATTGGCTAGTTAAAGAGTTAAACCCGAAGTGCTTGGTCGAGTTGGGAACACATTATGGTCATTCCTATTTCTCATTTTGTGAGGCTGTCAGCGCGAAAAATGAAGATGCGAAATTTTATGCAGTTGATACTTGGCAGGGTGATGAGCATGCAGGAATATACGATAGCATTATATATGATGAGGTTAAAAAAAATAATGAGAAATATGCAAAATTTTCAACGCTAATGAAAATGACTTTTGATGAGGCTGCAAATAATATTGAAAACGGATCGGTTGATATTTTGCATATTGATGGATTACATACATATGATGCAGTAAAGCATGATTTCGAAAAATGGTTTCCTAAATTAAGGGCTGGTGCTCTAGTCTTGTTTCATGATACTACTGTAAGAGAAAAAGACTTTGGCGTTTGGAAGTTCTGGGCTGAGATATGTGATATATACCCTAATAACATTGAATTTTTGCATTCATATGGACTGGGTGTAGTTCAGCTTAACAATTGTAAAGAAGAAAATTTATTAAATTGGTTGAAGCCTGGCTCGAGTGAAGGGGAAAATGTGAAGGAATATTTTGGTGCGATCGGAATGCATCAAATGAATAGATATAGATCATATGAGCTGGAGCAACAGATTCATGAATTAAATATTAATATTTCTGAAATTAAAAAAAATAATGAGGGAAGGCTGGCGGATTTAAGTTTGGTTATTGAAAGGCAAGATATTTTTATTAAGCAAAGAGAGAGTGAAATAAATAGTGTAAGTGAAGAAATTTTTAAAATTATTAACTCAAAAAGTTGGCGATATACAAGTGGGTTTAGATATTTATCCAATTTATTTCGGAGGTATAAATAATGGGCTCCGCTGTTCGTTGGCGTGTTTTATTGCTCGATACTAAATTAAGTAATCCAAACCATTATATATGTCTGGCCATTGAAAAAGCATTAGCATCTGATGCTCGTGTTGAATTCATACAAAAAGCAACTCTAGGAAACGCAATTGAAATAGCAAAAAAGAATGCATGTAACTTATTTTTTGCTTTTGATGGTGAGGAATTGCACACCGATATTTGCGCACGACTTCGTCTAATCTGCGGTCAAGCAATATTGTGGGTAACCGAAGATCCATATGAGCTACCCATAAATCTTCGGAATGCCGACCTTTTTGATCGAATATTTACCAACGATTCAGCTAGTGTTGAAAAATATTCACGTCATGCCGTACATTTACCATTTGCGGGTAGTCCGTGGCTGCATCAACAAAAAGTACGAGACACGGAAGAATGTATATATGATTTATTATTTGTTGGCACGGCATGGCCCAATCGTGTTGCGCTACTACGCACTTTGATGGATGGTATATCTAATTTAAAAACTAAATTTGCACTGCCGACCAATCCATTTTTACCACCCATAGATTTAAACTTACCGACTAGTGAGATCAATTGGCGGACATCTAATTCAGATTTTGTTAGGTTAGCAAATGCTAGCAAGGTAGTTTTGACACTACACAGAGACTTTACAACTTCCATTGATACACCATCAACTGCGGCAACGCCTGGCCCTAGATTATTTGAGATAGCGTTAGCAGGAACCTGTCAACTTGTTGATGGAAGTTTGCCAGAGGTAACTCAATACTTTGAAGCTGGGCGAGAAATTGAAGTTTTTAATGGAGCGCCGCATGCACTTGAAAGGTTGCGTGAATTGTTGAACAATCCTCAAAAACGCGACGATATGGCATTTGCTGCGCAAGAACGTGCAATGCGTGACCACACTTATGCACATCGTATTTCAGAAATTTTAGACCAATTACAAATTTTAAAGCCTGAACCAAATTACGTAGTTAACACGTCTAGCAGACCTCGCGTACTATTATTGGCTCATAACGTTCTTGGAGAAGGATCCTGGGGAGGCGTAGAAGTCTACATTGATTGGATACGAAGAACAGTGGCGGATAGATTTGAAATTTGGACCTATGTACCACGTCATGGTACAAATGGTCGAACTACTGTGCTTAGGAATGATTGCGGTGAAATTATTGAGTCATACAGCTTTAGTGATGCACTACATGATTCCGTACTAACTTGCTCAGAGAGAGAATTAATATTCTCAAAGATTTTGCAGAAGTATGAATTTAGAGCAGTTCATGTACATCACCTAATCGGACATCCTCCTTCATTACCACTTATTGCACGCTCACTTGGTGTTGCGACAATGATCTCATTGCATGATTATTATGCGGCTTGCCATCACTTTACCTTAGTGGGGGATACGGGTCGATATTGTGAGATTGAGCAGAGAAATGAGTCCGATTGTGATTTCTGTCTTAGTTCCACTATAGGTGCAAATCCTGGTGCAATAGCAAGGCGTCGTGGTTGGTGGAGGCGTGTACTTGGCTCATTTGATATCCTTCACGCAAACACCATAGGATTACGCGAACGATTTGAGACTGTATACGGAAGTTTATCAAAACATTCTGGATGGTCTGTTATGGGAATTCCTATTGATAAGGCCCCAGAAGTAGAAGTAGTAAACCAGAACGGACCACTTCGTATTGCTGTGCCAGGTAATTTCACGCGATTTAAAGGTGCTCATACCTTGATTACTGTTTTGCGGCAATTGCAAGGTGAGAAACTTGAGGTGACGTTACTTGGTCGTGTGGATGAAGAATTCAAACACATTTTACGAAATGAAGGTTTAGATCATGTTCGCTGTGTCGGCAATTACATGCCGGATGAATTGCATAAAGAGTTAATAGGACATCATGTATCACTTCATGTATCGATGTGGCCAGAAACATGGTGCTTAACCTTGTCGGAATCATGGCGTGCAGGTTTAATTCCAATAGTGACTGATATCGGAGCATTAGGGGAGCGAGTAAGTGATGGTAAGAATGGGTTTCTAATAGCAATTAATCATCCGTCTCAATTGGTCAATAAACTGCGCGATTTGGCTCACGATAGATCAATTTTAATTGAAATGCGTAAAAATATTTCAGAGGGTGATATTTTGTATTCGCGTGATCATAGTGATTGGTTGTGTCAGCATTATAGTAACTTAGTTGGAAATACAATTTTTCCGAAAATTGATAATTTGCAAGGGCTAACAGTTTCTCAGGCTGGTTTTTTGAGTGAAAATCCTAATTGGTACAGTGTTGGAAAACCATTAATGCATATTCCAATTATACCTAGCAGTTCAAAACATAGAGTTTCTTTTTTTGTAAAATTAGTTCGATATTGTAAAAATAATGGGGCTAAAGCTACTGTACTCAAAGCCGGGTCAGTAATAAAAAATAAATTTATATAAGATTGAGTCGATGAGAAAAAATATTTTAATTGTAGGTGCATCTCCAGATCGCATTAATCATAATGCTGTGATGAGACGTTATGTGTGTGATGGTTTTAACGATGTATTGGGGGCGGATTCTTCGCATCACTGCAGTTTGGAGAATGCAACTAACGAAATTCAGCTTAGAAAGCCCTCTTTGGTATTGATTTTTGGGTCGTGCATGCCCGATGTTTGTGATTACGGTCCAATAAGGGATAAATGTGATAAGCATGGGGCTATATTGGCTTTCTGGCTCCATGATGATCCGTATGAATTTGATTATAATTTTCGTGCAATTGAGGTTGCTGACTGGATATTCACAAATGATCGTTGGGCTTCTTTACATTATGATCATGCTCAAGTACATTACTTACCAATGGCTGCCAGTATTAGAGCTCACTACCGAGCTTGGAATGAGCTAAAAAATCATGACGTGTTTTTTTGTGGAGTAGGATTTCCAAATAGAGTTGCATTGTTATTAGATTTGCAATCTATATTGAAAAAATTCCGTTATTTTATCAAAGGTACCGATTGGCCAGCGTCTCTTATTATTGCACAAAATCAAAGAATATCCAACGAGGAATGGAGTGATGTATGTGCTAGTTCGAACATTACTTTAAACATTGGGCGAACACTTCATCTGGCGAATAAGCGATATCAATTAGACGCGACTACACCTGGACCACGGACTTTTGAAGCGGCAATGGCTGGGACAGTTCAGATGATGTTTGTGGATGGTTTGGAGGTTTTGGATTTTTTTGAGCCTGAAAAAGAAATAATATTATTTGATAGTCCAAAAGAATTTTCTATTAAATTGGAAGAGTTGCTGTTGGATAAAAATAGACTTAAATGTATTGCAATTAATGCGCAAAACAGGGCGATTCGTGATCATACGTATGCTGTTCGTGCAAAAGAAATTATTAATTGTGTAGGTCAAAATTTTTTGTTGGATGGCGAATGAATAATTTATTGATTGGGTTGATTGTACAGCTGCTTATTTATTTTATGATGCTGGGGGTAGTTTACAGTCTACCGGGAAAATTATTGAATAAGTTAAATTGGTGCCATTTAATATGGATTGAACGTTTGGCAATTGGCGCTGTGTATGTTATAATTATTTTTTTTATCAGTGGCGCATTCATTGCATTGATGCCGCATCAATTTCGCACGAATATTAGCTTTATTTTTATATTAATTTTACTAATTACAAGTTTGATAGGGTTGAAACGCGGTGGTTTGCATGATATGCGTGCTTCTACAAGTCAACAACGAATAGTTGCAATATCAACTTTAGTGCTTTCCATGCTTGCGCTTGCAATGGCGTGGTTACCAGTTCGCCTTCCCACTGAATTGATCGATGGCCCCTATGTCATAAAACAAGATTTGCCTGCAGTTCGTGTCCAGCACATTAGTGGCACACTTCCTATAGATAATGCTATTCCACATGTTGTTAGTGAATATTTATTAAGGGATATTAAATTTTCAGATGAACGCCCTTTGATGCCTGGTCAAGAAGTATCAAATCGACCAATTATGGTTTCTTTTTTAATGTTGCCTTGGCATGCCGTAATTGCAATGCCGCCACAACAAAAGGAACCTTTATCACGATTCTCTTATGTTGGACAGTCTTGGCCTGACTTTTCTAAATTATTAACTGATCCAAGCTCATGGGCTGTTTCCGTTGCTATTGGCACTCAGTTAAACGCTCTTTTGTTATTAATGGCCGGCGCTTGGTTAGTGCGACAAGAAAAAAATGACACTAAAGTTACGTGGCTATTCTCATTGCTTGCTTTGTCTTCTCCATATGTATTCGTACAAACATTTTATACGTGGCCTAAATCATTGGCCGGATTCTTTATCATTTTGGCGTATGTTGCTATATTACGTGGGTTGCCTATTGCTGTTTCTGCAGTTGCACTAGGTCTTGCGTATTGGAGCCATCCATATTCAATTGTATATTTTATTTGTTTCGCAATTTGGTTGATTTCGTGCTTTGATAAATCTGATGTCTCGTATGTGAAATTTACTGAAAGAAAATTTTTTAAATTTATATTGATATTTATATTGGTTGTTATGCCATGGTTCGTGTGGACGCGTTTGATGGTCAGAATACCATCTGACTTGGTGACTCAAAATTTGATTCAGCATGGTCAATCTTGGTATGATTTTATCTGGGTAAGAGTTGTGAATATTTATGCGACATTTGCACCAACATATTTTCAGATATATCCTTTTGACGCAAGTGCTATTTTTCGATCTATGTCCGTAAATTTTGCGGGTGCTGTTGGAGTGATTCCATTATTTTTGCTAATTCAGAAATTTTCTATTGGTGAAAATTTAAATGATAATGTTATTTATCCATTGATCTTGCCTGGTATTTTGTTGGTTGCTGTATTTAGTAATTTGGCTGTGCCGGCGCTGCATGGCTTGCAACCATTAGTTGTGCTGGGCATTGCTTCCGCGGTTTCTTATGTGCCACATTCTAAAATTAGTAAATTACTTTTTCTTTTTCTGATTATTCAAGTGGTATTGAATTTAATGTTGTTTGGTCGGTATATAAATAAAATATTTTAAATTGACTTGCATTATAAATAATTTATTAATGTTAAAAATGAAACCATTATGTGTTGATCTTGATGGCACATTGATCCATACCGACATGCTTCACGAGTCAGCATTCGGCTTGCTCAAGGCGGCACCACTGTCGGTTGCAAAGCTGCCTTGGGTATTGCTCACCAAGGGCAAAGCAGAACTCAAGCAGTGGATCGCCAAGCAAGTTGATTTTGAGCCTTCGGTTCTGCCCTATAACCAAGACTTTGTTCAATGGTTGCGTTCGCAGCATGCACTGGGACGTCGCTTGGTCTTGTGCACTGCGTCAGATCGCTCTATCGCAGAGCCCATTGCAAAGCATTTGGGCTTTTTTGATGAAGTCATGGCCAGTGATGGCACAGTTAATCTCGAGGGGCGGCACAAAGCCAAGGCCTTGGTGGAAAAATTCGGTGATAAAGGCTTCGACTACGCCGGCAATTCAACGCCTGATCTTGAAGTTTGGCGTCATGCGAGCAAAGCCATTGTGGTCAATGCCTCCAGTCAATTGCTCAGTGATGTGACCGCCTTCACTGAGGTGGAGGAGGTTTTCGAGGGGCTAAATTCCAAGCTCACTATCTGGGCCAAAGCGTTGCGAGTTCACCAATGGCTTAAAAATGCTTTGCTTTTTGTGCCTTTGCTGGCGGCTCATCGCTTGGCGGATGGTGCTGCTTGGATGTCTTTGTTTTGGGCATTTGTGGCGTTTAGCTTGTGTGCATCATCGGTCTATATCGCCAATGACTTGCTCGACCTAGAGAGTGACCGACAACATCCGCGCAAATGCAAACGACCGTTTGCATCCGGTGCAGTGCCGGTGTGGAAAGGGGCCATTACAGGCCCCTTGCTTTTCATACTCAGTTGCATGGTGGGGGCTTACGTAGGTACTGCGTTTTTGCAATGGCTGCTGGTTTACTTTTTGTTGACTTGTGTTTATTCGATCAAGCTCAAGCAGTTGGTGCTTGTTGACTGCATGACACTGGCCATTCTGTACACCTTGCGCATTGTGGCGGGGGCTGCAGCGGTAGCCAGCGTCATGTCATTTTGGCTGTTGGCGTTTTCGGTCTTTTTATTCCTTTCGCTGGCGTTCATCAAACGGTTTGCAGAACTGCAAGTTCAACTGCTCAATGGAAAACATAAAGCCCATGGACGGGGCTATTTCACAGACGATGCACCCTTGATCCAAATGCTGGGCATTGCCTCGGGTTTCATGTCTGTATTGGTTTTGGCGTTGTATCTAAATAGCCCCGAAGTACAACGCTTGTACATACACCCAGAGTGGGTTTGGGGGAATGTACCGGTTATGGTGTTTTGGGTCAGCTGGCTGTGGTTGCGCGCCCACCGTGGCGAGATGCACGACGACCCGCTGATCTTTGCCGTCAAAGACAAGGTCAGTTTGCTTGCTGGTGGATTTTTTGGTGTGTTCATGTTGATGGGGGCTGTGCACCTATGACGACGCGGGTTTCGTCCTGGGGGAGGCTTGAATCGCCTGAACATCAGGTGGTTGCATTGAGTCAACTTGATCAGTTGCCAATTAACTCGGGTGGCGCAGGGTTACCCTTTGGCAACGGGCGCAGTTATGGCGATGTCTGCCTCAACCCTGATGGCCTGTTGTGGACGACACGAGGTCTCGATCGGTTCATTGCCTTTGACCCACAACAAGGCTTGTTGACGTGCGAAGCGGGTGTTTTGTTGCGTGATATCCAGCGCATGGCAATCCCCCGAGGTTGGATGCTGCCTGTCACACCAGGCACGCAGCTGGTAACAGTGGGCGGGGCCATTGCCAACGATATCCATGGCAAAAATCACCATGTCCTGGGCTCGTTTGGTGATCATGTTCAACGTATCCATTTGCTCCGAACAGATGGTCAGAGCATTGTGTGCGGTCCAGATCAGGCGGCTGATTGGTTCAAAGCCACGGTCGGTGGCATGGGGCTGACAGGGGTGATCGCGCAAGCGACTCTGCAACTGCGCCGCATTGCAGGGCCTTGGCTGGAGGCGGAAAACGTGCCGTTCAATCGGCTGTCTGAATTCTTCCAATTGGCCGATGACTCAGAGTCCGGTTGGGAGCACACCGTGTCGTGGATTGATTGTCTCAACAGCCAAGGGTGTGGCGTGTTCATGCGTGGCAATCATGTGGCTGCGCAGAGAGGGCCTAGTCCGTCTGGCGGCGGCATCGCAGTGCCTTTGGTGCCCCCGATTTCCTTGGTCAACAAGCTCAGTTTGCGGCCGTTCAATCTGGTCTATTACCAGTTGCAAGCACGCAAGCAGCAAAAAGCTTTGGTTCATTACGAGCCGTTTTTTCACCCGCTCGACAACGTTCATCACTGGAACCGGATTTATGGCCCGAAAGGCTTTTACCAGTACCAAAGTGTTGTGCCGCGAAATGTCGGCAAAGAGGCTGTGGCCGCCATGCTACAAACCATTGCGGCAGCGGGGGAGGGGTCATTTTTGGCCGTGCTCAAGACATTTGGCGAGCGCCAATCGGTGGGCATGATGAGCTTTCCAACGCCGGGTGTGACCTTGGCTTTGGACTTTCCCAACAAGGGTGAAAAGACCCTCGCGCTCTTGCGCAGTCTCGATGCGATTGTGCGAGAAGCGGGTGGTCGGATTTATGCAGCCAAAGACTCTCGGATGCCCAGAGATTTGTTTGAGTCTGGCTATCCGCAATGGACTGAATTTGTGAAATACCGCGACCCGGGCATCAGTTCGGCCATGTCGCGGCGACTTATGGGATATTGAAAGTGCAAGAAAAAATTGCCATCGTAGGCGCTACATCGGCCATGGCAGAGCATTGCGCTCGTCTGTGGGTGACAGAGGCCCCTAAAAACCTGGTGTTGTTGGGACGTGATCTGGTCAAGACAGAGCGTGTTGCGCAGGACTTGCGCATTCGCAGCGCCCAGTCGGTCATTGCAGTCGAAACAACTGACTTCCTGGACCCTGGAAAAATCCGTGAATGGGTGGATCAAGTATGTGCAACGGGTGTGCCAGACATCGTGCTGATTGCGCACGGTTCATTGCCGGATCAAAAAGAATGCCAGCAGGATTTGCTGCAAAACCAGCATGTGCTTCGGCTCAATGGCGTCTCGCCAGTCTTGTTTGCGGAAGCCTTTGCCGATCACATGGAGAAAGCCGACAAAGGCACGTTGGCGATCATCGGGTCGGTGGCAGGCGACAGAGGTCGCAAGTCCAATTATGTTTACGGCGCAGCCAAAGGCTTAGTCACCCGCTATGCGCAGGGACTGCAGCACAGGTTGGCCAGTACCCATGTCCGGGTGGTGCTTATCAAGCCAGGCCCCACAGACACCCCCATGACGGCATCGCTGAAAGGCAAGGGGCCAAAGATGGCAGAGGTAACGGCCGTTGCCAGCAGCATTGTGGACGGCATTGCAAAGGCCAAGCCGGTTGTATATGCGCCAGGAAAATGGGCCGTGATCATGATGGTGATCAGGCATTTGCCTCGATTCATTTTCAACAAGATGGATATTTGATGAGTCTGGAAATGAATAACAAGAAGATTATTCTGCCCGGCGGTGCCGGCCTTGTTGGGCAAAACCTTATCGCTCGCCTTAAAGCGAAGGGCTACACCCAAATCGTGGTGCTCGATAAGCACAGAGCCAATCTGGCCGTATTGCGTCAAGTCCAACCCGACATCGTTGCGGAGTATGCGGATTTGGCTGAGCCTGGTGACTGGACACGGCATTTTGAAGGTGCTGACATCGTGGTCATGCTGCAAGCGCAGATTGGGGGCAATGATTGCGACGAATTTGTTCGTAACAATGTCGATTCTTCTCGATTGGTGCTGGAGGCCATCAGCACCCATAAGGTGCCATATCTGGTCCACATCAGTTCTTCGGTGGTGGAGTCGGTGGCCGATGACTTCTACACCAAGACCAAGATTGCTCAAGAAAATCTGGTGTTGGCCAGCGGAATCGTTTGCCCGGTGTTGCGACCCACTTTGATGTTTGGTTGGTTTGACCGCAAGCATTTGGGGTGGTTGTCTCGCTTCATGGAAAAAGTGCCCGTGTTCCCGATTCCTGGTCATGGGCGTTACATGCGTCAACCTTTGTATGTGGGCGACTTTTGCAATGTGATCATCAGTTGCATAGATAACCGTGTGCGCGATGGCATCTACAACATCACGGGGCACGAGAAGGTCGATTACATCGACATCATCCGTGAGATTAAGCACGCCACGCGTTGCAAAACTCCGATCTTGCGGATTCCGTATGGTTTGTTTTATGCATTGATCTGGGCTTGGGGGCTTTTTGATAAGAATCCGCCTTTCACGACTCAACAACTGCAGGCGCTGATTGCCAAAGATGAGTTTGAGGTGATCGATTGGCCGGGCATCTTCAATGTGCCCTGCACCTCATTCAAAGATGCCATTGATGAAACATTCAATGACCCGCGCTACAGCAGCGTGGTGATGGAGTTCTGATCTTGAAACAACGAATTGCAGTTCTGGGCGCTGGCCCGATGGGGTTGGCGGTGGCTTATCAATTGGCCAAAGATGGCCATGAGCCTGTTGTCTTTGAGGCCGATGACCGCGTGGGGGGGATGACGGCAACGTTTGATTTCAATGGCCTGGAAATTGAGCGTTATTACCACTTTCATTGCATCTCGGACCATGCGTTCTTGACCATGCTCGATGAGCTGAACATGGCACACAAGATGCACTGGGTTGAAACCAAGATGGGTTATTGGTATCAAAATAAGTTGCAGGCTTGGGGTAACCCTTTGGCCTTGTTGTCCTTCACTGGCTTGGGATGGGTGGCCAAGTTCCGCTACGGCTTGCATGCCTTCTTGTCGACCAAGCGCAACAACTGGCAGCCGCTTGACCATGTGGAAGCCAGCGCATGGATTCGCCGATGGGTGGGGGCCGAAGCTTACGAGGTGTTGTGGCGCAGGTTGTTCGACTACAAGTTTTATGACCATGTGGGCAACTTGTCGGCTGCTTGGATTTGGAGCCGCATACGTCGTATTGGGCGTTCGCGCTATAGCTTGTTCAAAGAGAAGCTGGGTTACTTGGAGGGGGGCTCCAAAACCTTGCTCAATGCCATGCAAGCAGCCATTGAAGCCCAAGGCGGTGAGTTCCGTTTGAATTGCCCTGTGAGCAAGGTGGTGATGCGCAACGGTCAAGTGGTGGGGGTCGAAGCCAAGGGGCAAGTGGAGGCTTTTGACAAAGTCATCAGCACCATACCGCTGCCCTATGTGCCACGCGTCATGCCGGACTTGCCCACTGATGTGTTGAATAAGTTCAAGGCGCTCAAGAACATTGCTGTGGTGTGCGTGATCGCCAAACTCACAAAGCCATTGACAGAAAATTTCTGGCTTAACACCAATGACCCTGACATGGATATCCCAGGCTTGGTCGAGTACACCAATCTGCAGCCTCTGGATAAACACATTGTGTATGTGCCGTTCTACATGCCAGGTGAGCATCCGAAGTTTGCTGATGCTGATGAGGTGTTTATTCAGAAGGTTAAGCGGTATCTGCAGAAGATCAATCCGGCGCTTGCAGACGATGATTTCTTGGATGTCCGTGCAAGCCGCTATCGCTATGCGCAACCGATTTGTGATCCCGGTTATCTGGAGAAGCTGCCACCGGTGGCACTTCCAGTAAAGGGGTTGTGGGTTGCGGATACTTCGTATTACTACCCTGAAGACCGTGGCATTTCGGAAAGCATTGGATTTGGTCGTCAGATGGCCAAGGATGCAGTGTTGTGATTCAACAGTTTCTGTCTAAACAGTTCATCTTGTTTTTGGTCACGGGTGGTACGGCGGCCTTGGTCAATTTCGGTTCGCGCATTGTCTATAACCAGTGGGTTTCGTTTTCGGTGGCCATTGTGTTGGCGTACCTGACGGGCATGGTGACGGCGTTTTTGCTGGCGCGCTGGTTGGTTTTCAAGCAAAGCCAGCAATCCTTTGCGCGTTCGGCACTCCTGTTTTGTGCAGTGAATGTGTTGGCAGTGTTTCAGACATGGCTGATCAGCATGGGCTTGGCTTTTTATGCGTTGCCCTACTGGGGCATCAGCCGTTATGTGTCTGAAATAGCTCACGCCGTTGGGGTGGTGGTTCCTGTGTTCACCAGTTATCTGGGGCACAAGCATTTTTCATTTCGCTAGCCCCTCATGAAGCTTGCTAAAGCAGTTTGGGGCTACGGCTTGATCATTGCGATTTACGTTGCGATGCTTTTGCTTGTTGATACTCAAAAGGGGTTTTTTGAGTACGCGCCGATGGCCTTGGCTCAGTTGCCCGTGTTGATGGCCTTGGCTTTGGTCTCTTTTGCGCTGCGGTATTTGCGCTGGTTTTTGCTTTTGCGATGGACTGACCGTGTCACGCCAGTGTGGCGCGGCTGGTTGGCTTATGTGTCGGGCTTTGCCTTTACGGCTACGCCAGGCAAGGTGGGGGAGCTGGTGAGGATTCGCTATTTTGGTCGCTTGAATGCAGATGCCAGCCTTGTGATATCGGCCTTTGTGTTTGAACGTGCACTCGATCTGGTTGTCGTTTTGTGTTTGGCCTCTCTGTGGGTGGTTGATCAGAAGATGTTGGTTTTGGCTGCTTCGTTTGTGTGTCTATTTTTGCTGGCCGTGGGGTTCGTGATGTTTCAACCCGGTTGGTTAGGTGCATTGGCTTCATTTTTTGCAGCCAAGGGTTGGTTGTGGATGGCCCGGTTGTTCCGTCTTGTGGCTGATGGCTTGGTGGGTTGCCGGCTATGGTTGAAACCTTGGCCTTTGCTGGTGAGTTTTTTGCTGGGCGTTGGTGCTTGGTCGGTCACAGCCTTTGCGTTTGTTTATTTGCTGAAC
>JACCDU011164080.1_pt1 | contig 15752 bp, 15 predicted proteins | sample 7446081 | NCBI WGS metagenome assembly JACCDU01 (sample SAMN15323447, study PRJNA562643) | freshwater metagenome | isolation source: river surface water | place: USA:Blue River Watershed | collected 2017-08-17
GACCGCGTCAAGGGCCCGATCAAGTCGATCACCGACTTCGGCGTGTTCGTGGGTCTGGCTGCCGGCATCGACGGTCTGGTGCACCTGTCCGACCTGTCCTGGAACGAGCCCGGCGAGCAAGCCGTGCGCGAGTACAAAAAGGGCCAGGAAGTGGACGCCATCGTGCTGGCCATCGACGTCGAGCGCGAGCGCATCTCCCTGGGCATCAAGCAACTCGATGGCGACCCGTTCTCCACCTTCGTGTCGGTCAACGACAAGGGTTCCGTGGTGACCGGCAAGGTCAAGACCGTGGACGCCAAGGGTGCCGAGATCGATCTGGGCGAAGATGTGATCGGTTACCTGCGTGCTTCGGAAATCTCCGCTGACCGCGTGGAAGACGCCCGCAGCGTGCTCAAGGAAGGCGATGAAGTCAACGCAGTGGTGACCAATGTGGATCGCAAGACCCGCAACATCCAGCTGTCCATCCGCGCCAAGGACCAGGCCGACCAGCAAGAAGCCATGGCCTCCCTGAGCCAGAACACCGGCAACGCCGGCACCACCAGCCTGGGCGCCCTGCTGCGTGCCAAGCTGGACAACAACTGATCGCTCGCGCTCAGTCTCAAAAGCCTGCCCCTCGGGGCAGGCTTTTTTAAGCCTGCTGTCCAGCCGATTGCCTCTGCCCCTCGCGAGTAATCCCCATGACCCGCTCCGATCTCGTTGAAGAACTGGCTGCACGCTTTTCGCAGCTGACCCACCGCGACGCCGAACTGGCCGTCAAGACGGTGCTCGACGCCATGAGCGACGCCCTGGTGCGTGGTCACCGCATCGAAATCCGTGGTTTCGGCAGCTTCTCCATCAACCGCCGCCCTCCCCGTGTGGGCCGCAATCCGCGTTCCGGCGAAACCGTGATGATCCCGGAAAAACGTGTGCCCCATTTCAAGCCCGGCAAAGCCCTGCGCGAAGCCGTTGACGCCGCCACAGCCCCCGTCCAGGCCACAGCCGAACAAGCGGCAGGACACTGAGCGACCGTCTGTTACCGACAGGTCTGCCCGCTAGAATCAGCCCACTTGCGAGGCCCTGCATGAAACGTCTGCTCCGGCTGCTTCAGTGGGTACTGAAAGCCATCATTTTCTTCACCCTGTTCGCGTTCGCCCTGAACAACCAGCAGGACACCCGCGTCCATTTCTTTTTTGGCACGTACTGGCAGGCTCCTACCGTGCTGGTGGTCCTGACATCTTTTGCGCTGGGTGTGACCGTGGGCGTGCTGGGCATGGTGCCTCGCTGGTGGCGACAGCGCCAGGCCGCGCGTCAGGCCCAGGAGCCCGTGACAGCACCCACCCCCACCACCCCCACAGAACCGGAGACCCACGTTGGAGCTTGACCTGACCTGGATCCTGATCGGTCTGCCGCTGGCTTTTGCGCTGGGCTGGATCGCTTCGCGCCTGGACCTGCGCCAGCTGCGCATCGCCAACCGCCAGGCGCCACGCGCTTACTTCAAGGGCCTGAACTACCTGCTCAACGAACAGCAGGACCAGGCCATCGACGCCTTCATCGAAGCCGTACAGAACGACCCCGACACCTCGGAGTTGCACTTTGCGCTGGGCAATCTGTTTCGCCGCCGTGGCGAGTACGACCGCGCCGTGCGCGTGCACGAACATCTGCTGGCGCGCGCTGATCTGAGCACAGCAGATCGTCAGCGTGCCCAGCACGGACTGGCACTGGACTTTCTCAAGGCAGGCCTGCTCGACCGCGCCGAAGACGCGCTGCGCAAACTCGAGGCTACACCTTACGAAGGCCAGGCCCGACTGGCGCGGCTGGCGATTTACGAGCGCTCGCGCGAATGGCCGCAGGCAGCGCAAGTGGCTGAATTGCTGGAGCGCTCGGGCGAAGCCAATTTCAGTGTGCGCCAGGCCCATTACCGTTGCGAACAGGCCCGCGAAGCCTTCTCGCAAGGTGACAGCGAACGTGCGCTGGGACTTCTGCAGGCCACCGTACAGGAGATTCCACAGGCCCCGCGTGCCCGGATACTGCTAGGGCAGCTGCTGCTCAGCCGCCAGCAGGCCGCGCAAAGCCTGCAAACACTGCGCACACTCTTCGAGCAGCATGATCCGGCAGCACCGCTGGCCGCCACCAGCTTTGTGAAAGCAGCCCAGGCATGCGGTCAGGAGGCCATGGCACGCGAGGTCCTACAGGACTATTACCAGAATCAACCCAGCCTTGACGTGCTCGAAGCGATGGTTGCACTGGGTATCCAGGCTGGCGCAGACGCGCGCCAGCCTTTCCTGCAGCACCTGCAAAAGCACCCCTCGTTGCTGGCCGCCTCGCGCTGGCTCGCAGCAGCTCCCGCGCAGGAGGCCCTGCCGCCTGCGGTACAAAAAGCCCTGGATAATGCGGCCCGGCCGCTGGCCCGCTACCGTTGCGCTGCTTGCGGCTTCGAAGCCAAAGAGCATTTCTGGCATTGCCCTGGTTGCCAGGCCTGGGACAGCTATCCGCCCAGGCGCGTCGAAGAGCTCTGACCCCTTTGCTTGGGCAACAGATGACCACACAATAGGACACGGTCATCAGGCCACAGGGGGCATCACATGAGACACACCATCGCGCTGTGGCTGCTGGCTTCAGCAGGCTTTGCCTGCGCCCAGACAGTGGACATCGCACAGGCACGCGAAATCGACCTCGACGGTCTGCGCGGATTGGGTCCAGGCACCACGCGTCACATCCTGCAGGAGCGCGAACGTGAGCCCTTCAGAGACTGGCAGGATCTGATGAAACGTACACCGGGCATAGGCCCGAAAAAAGCCGTACAGCTTTCAGAGCAGGGTTTGCGCGTGCAGGGCCTGGCTTTTGCGCCTGCACACAACCGCTGATCAGGCAGGGCCTGCCCCACCGTAGCCACCGCCACCGGGCGTGTGGATCTCAAACACATCGTCCGTGTCCATCTCGGCCTGCCCGATGTGTCCCAATTGTTCCACTTGCCCAGTGTGGCGAACGACACGGTTGATGCCCGTCTGCCCAGGCTGTCCACCAGCGGCGCCAAAGGCTGGGTGCACACGCCCATTGGACAGGATGCCCGCCGTCATCGGTTCCAGAAAACGGATGCGGCGCACGCCACCGTCTCCCCCCTTCCAGCGGCCGTTGCCACCGGAGCCCTTGCGGATCGCGTAGCTTTCCAGCCGCACTGGGAAGCGGAACTCCAGCACCTCGGGATCGGTCAGGCGCGAATTGGTCATGTGGGTCTGCACCACCGAAGTACCGTCAAAGCCGCCGACCAGCGCACCGTGCTGGTCAAACCGCCCCCCGGCGCCACTGCCGCCCGAGATCGTCTCGTAATACTGGTAGCGCGCATTGCCAAAGGTGAAGTTGTTCATGGTGGGCTGGCTGCCCGCCATCACCCCCAGGGCGCCAAACAGGGCGTTGGTGATGCAGGTGGACGTTTCCACATTGCCCGCCACCACCGAGGCCGGCGGCAGGGGGTTGAGCATCGATCCCTCAGGGATGGTGACCTTGAGCGGTTTGAGGCAGCCGGCGTTGAGCGGGATGTCGTCATCCACCAGCGTGCGGAACACGTACAGCACCGCAGCCATGCAGACCGCGCGCGGCGCGTTGAAGTTGTTGGTCAGCTGTGCGCTGGTGCCAGAAAAATCGATCTCCGCGCTGCGTCCGGCCTGGTCGACCCGCACCGCCACCTGGATCTGCGCACCGTTGTCCAGCGGCAGGGTGAATTGCCCGTCTTTCAGACGCTTGACGACCCGGCGTACCGATTCTTCGGCGTTGTCCTGCACATGGCGCATATAGGCCTGCACCACCGCCAGCCCGAACTGCCCCACCATGCGGCGCAGTTCCTGCACACCTTTTTCGTTGGCGGCGATCTGGGCCTTCAGGTCGGCCATGTTTTGTTGCGGGTTGCGGCTGGGGTACTCGCCACTTTGCAGCAGCGCCACCATCTCGGCCTCGCGCAGGCGCCCGGCCTCCACGAGCCTGAAATTCTGGATCTGCACACCCTCTTCTTCGATGCGCGTGGAAAACGGCGGCATGGAGCCGGGCGTGAGCCCACCCACATCGGCGTGGTGACCGCGCGAGCCCACATAGAACACCGGCTCGGCAGCGCCGTCCAGAAACACCGGGGTGATGACTGTCACATCGGGCAGGTGCGTGCCGCCGTGGTAGGGGTCATTGAGCACATACACATCACCCGGCTGCATGCGCCCCGCGTTTTCGCGCAGCACGGTCTGGATGCTCTCACCCATCGACCCCAGGTGCACCGGCATGTGCGGCGCGTTGGCGATCAGGTGGCCCTCGGCGTCGAACAGCGCGCACGAGAAATCGAGCCGTTCCTTGATGTTGACCGAGTAGGCGGTGTTCTGCAGCTGCAAACCCATCTGCTCGGCGATGTTCATGAACAGGTTGTTGAAGACCTCCAGCAGCACCGGATCAACCGTGGTGCCCACCGCAAAGGTCTGCGTGCGCGGTACCCTGCGTTCCAGCACGATGTGGTCCAGCTCGGTCAGGCGCGCTGCCCATTCGGGCTCGACCACGGTGGTGGCGTTCTTCTCGGCAATGATGGCCGGCCCGCTCACCTGATCGCCAGGGCGCAGGTCTTCGCGCACCACGAGCGCCGCGTCATGCCAGGCCCCGTCGCTGTACAAGCGAACTGTGTCGCGGCGCGGCACCTCGCGTTGTGCCTGCAAGGCATGGCGTGGCTCGGCAGGTGCGTCACCAGCCACCACGGCTTCGACCGAAACAGCCTCCACGATGAGCCGCTTGCCCTGCATCAAAAATGCAAAACGCTGGCGGTAGGCCGCCTCGAAGCCGGACTGGATCACAGCCAGATCGCCAAAAGGCACCACCAGTGCAGAGTCAGTGCCTTCGTAGCGCACATGCACGCGGCGGCGCACCTGCACTTCAGAGCGGCTCAGCTGCTGGGCCTGCAGCGCTTCGCCGGCCTGAGAAGCCAGCGCATCCAGCTGCACCGCCATCTGCGGCAAGGCCGCAGGCTCCAGCGGCAATTCCACCGCCTGTTCGCGGATCAGGTTCTGATCGGCCAGGCCCATGCCGTAGGCCGACAAAACCCCCGCCAGCGGGTGCACCAGCACGCGGGTCATGCCCAAAGCATCGGCCACCAGACAGGCGTGCTGCCCCCCTGCACCGCCGAAGCACTGCAGGGTGTAGCGTGTCACGTCGTAACCGCGCGCCACCGAGATTTTCTTGATCGCATTGGCCATTTGCTGCACTGCGATGCGAATGAAGCCTTCGGCCACGTCTTCGGCACTGCGGCCGGTTAGCGCAGCCAGTTGCTGGAATTTTTCCCGTACCGGTTCGGGGCTCAACGCTTCATTGGCCTGCGGGCCGAACACCTTGGGAAAGTAAGCCGGCTGGATTTTGCCCAGCATGACGTTGGCGTCGGTCACGGCCAGCGGCCCACCTCGGCGGTAACTGGCCGGACCGGGGTTGGCACCCGCACTCTCGGGGCCCACGCGAAAACGTGCGCCGTCAAAAGCCAGGATGGAGCCGCCACCCGCTGCCACCGTGTGGATGCTCATCATGGGCGCACGCATGCGCACGCCGGCCACCTGCGTCTCGAACTCGCGCTCGAACTCACCTGCAAAATGCGACACATCGGTCGAGGTACCGCCCATGTCAAAGCCGATCACACGATCACAGCCTGCCAGAGAAGCCGTGCGGGCCATGCCCACAATGCCTCCGGCAGGGCCGGACAGAATCGCGTCCTTGCCCTGAAAGGTGTGCGCGTCGGTCAGGCCACCCGAGGACTGCATGAAGAACAGCTTGACGCCGGGCATTTCGCTGGCCACCTGGTCCACATAGCGGCGCAGGATGGGCGAGAGGTAGGCATCGACCACGGTGGTGTCGCCCCGGCTGACGAACTTCATCATCGGGCTGGTCTCGTGGCTGGTGCTGACCTGCGTGAAGCCGACTTCGCGCGCGATGCGGGCCGCGGCTTTTTCGTGCGCGGCGAACCGGTAGCCGTGCATGAACACCACGGCCACGCTGCGCAGGCCGGCATCGTGCGCGGCCCACAGGCGCTCGCGCAGGTGCGCTTCATCCAGTGGCTCCACCACATCGCCATGCGCGCCCATGCGCTCACAGGCCTCCACCACGCGCTCGTACAGCAGCTCAGGCAGCACGATCTGGCGGTCAAACAGACGCGGGCGGTTCTGGTAGGCAATGCGCAGCGCGTCGCGAAAGCCGCGGGTGGTGACCAGCAGTGTGGGCTCGCCCTTGCGCTCGAGCAGCGCATTGGTGGCCACGGTGGTGCCCATCTTCACGCACTCCACCAGCTCGGGCGTGACCGGCTCGCCGGCTTTCAGGCCCAGCAGGTGCCGGATGCCCGCCACCGCCGCGTCACGGTATTGCTCGGGGTTTTCGGAGAGCAGCTTGTGGGTGACCAGCGTACCATCCGGGCGCTTGCCCACGATGTCGGTGAAAGTGCCGCCACGGTCGATCCAGAATTGCCAGCGCGAAGGTGTCACAGAGTTCGTCATGGTGATGCTCAGAGGGAAGCGGCAGAACGCGCTGCCTGGTCGTACATGCCAGACAGCACACGCAACAAGCGGGCCAGATCGCCGATGTCGCGGTTGAGGCTCTCATCGGCCTTGAGCGCCGAGATCAGGCAGGCCTCGCGGATCTCGCGGTAACGCTGCACCAGCTGCTGGCCCTTGTCGGTGGCGGCATAGGTCACATCCTTGCCGTTCTTGCTGGACGCCACCACACCCAGGCCCAGCAGCTTTTTGAGCGCGTAGTTCACGAGGTGCGTGTCTTCGATGTTCATGATGAAGCAGATGTCGGCCAGTCGCTTGTCACGCGCACGGTGCGTGACATGGTGCAGCACCAGCACATCCAGCGGTGTCAGGTCCTTCAGGCCGGCGGCGGACATGCAGTGCACCACCCAGCGGTGAAAAGCGTTTCCGGCCACGATCAGGCCGAACTCGAATTCACTCATCTGCGCGCTGTCTGGCGACACCAGATGGGCAGAGGACACGATGGGGGTGGCCGACGGCGATGAAGCGGTGCTTTTGCGTGACATGGTGCATGCGCACAACAAACGTGCAGGAAGTGGCTGACAGCAAAGTCTAGAGCCATCACCAACAAAATGCCAACAAATTGTCGACATTAAGGGAAATCACCGATCCATAACCACGCTTGCTTGCATACAGTCAATGCCAGACCGATGCACCAGGATGATGCCGTGCCGCTGGTACGCGTCTTGCTCGGCCTGAACATCCCTTTTCCAGGAGTCCCCATGCAACGTCGCACCCTGAACCTGAGCCTCATGGCTCCCGTGATCTCCAGCCTGATCGCCTTTAGCGCCACCGCGCAGGCCCAGACCAAATGGGACCTGCCCGCCGCCTACCCCGCGACCAACTTCCATTCGGTCAACCTGAACCAGTTCGCTGCGGATGTGGACAAGGCCAGTGGCGGCAAGTTGAAAATCACGGTGCACGCGAACGCCTCGCTGTTCAAGGCGCCCGAGATCAAACGTGCCGTGCAGGGCGGTCAGGCCCAGGCGGGTGAAATCCTGCTGGCCAACTTCAGCAACGAATGGCCCATCTACGCCGCCGACGGCCTGCCCTTCCTGGCCGACAGCTACGACGAGTCGATGAAGCTCTACAAGGCCCAGAAGCCCCTGATGGAGAAAAAGCTCGCCGAGCAGGGCATGGTGCTGTTGTATTCGGTAGCTTGGCCGCCGCAGGGCATTTACAGCAAAAAACCGATCAACAGCGCGGCCGACCTCAAGGGCATCAAGTGGCGCTCCTACAGCCCATCCACCGCCCGCATCGCCGAGCTGGTGGGCGCTCAGCCGGTGACCGTGCAGGCCGCCGAATTCACCCAGGCCCTGGCCACCGGCGTGGTCGAATCAACGATGACGTCTGGCGCCACCGGTGTGGACAGCAAACTCTACGAGCACCTCAAGTACTACTACGATGTGCAGGCCTGGTTGCCCAAGAACGCCGTGCTGGCCAACAAAAAAGCATTCGATGCGCTCGACAAGGCCACGCAGGACGCTGTGATGAAAGCTGCTGCCGATGCCGAAACCCGTGGCTGGGCCGAGTCCCGCAAGGTCAACGAAAGCACACTGGCCACCCTCAAGACCAATGGCATGACCGTCACCGCACCATCGGCTCTGCTCAAGGCGGACATGAAGAAGGTTGGCGACACCATGCTCAAGGAATGGCTGGACAAGTCTGGCGCAGAAGGCAAGGCCCTGGTTGACGCCTACAACCACAAGTGAGTCTTGCATGACCGCAGTACCCACCGCCAGCGCCAGTCGCTGGCGGCGCTCCCTTGACTTCCTTTACGCCGCAGGTGGCCAACTGGCCGCCCTGTGCGTGCTGGCCATCCTGGTCTTGATGGTCTATGCCTCGGTGGGCCGATCGCTGGACTGGCGCGTTTCCTGGATCAACGATGTGGTGGCCTGGCTTTGCGCAGCAGCCGCATTCTTGGGCATGGCTTTCAGCTTTCGCAACGGCGACTTCGTGCGCGTAACACTGGTGCTCGAATCAGTCTCCCCCGGTGCTCGTCGCTGGCTGGAGGTGATTTCACTGACCATCGCTGCCGTGGCCATTGGCTACCTGGGTTACTGGGCGGCGCGCTTCACTTATGAGAGCTGGGAGTTCAATGACATTGCCGGCAACATGGTGGCCATACCGATCTGGATTCCTCAGATGAGCTTTGTGGTGGGCGCCCTGATCCTGGTGATCGCGGTGCTTGACGAATGCGTGTGTGTGTTGCGCGGTGGAAAACCCAGCTACGTGACCCGTGTCGAAGAACGCCACGCACGCGGCGACTTCTCCGAGGAGCTGTGATGGGACTGCTTGAAATCGGCGGCCTGCTGCTGTTCCTGATGCTGCTGATGCTGGGAGGTGGTGTATGGATCGCCATGACACTGGCCATCGTCGGCTGGGTGGGGCAAGCCTTCTTCACCAACACCCTGCCCGGCAAAAACCTGTTTTCGTCTTTCTGGGAAACAGCAGCCAGCTGGGAGTTGGCCGCACTGCCCATGTTCATCTGGATGGGTGAGATCCTCTACCGGACAAAGCTCTCCGAGCAGATGTTCGACGGCCTGGCGCCCTGGTTGTCCAAAGTCCCGGGACGCCTGATGCACACCACCATCCTGGGCTGCGGCATTTTCGGCTCGGTCTCGGGCTCGTCTGCAGCCACATGCGCCACCATTGCCAAGGTCGCCCTGCCCGAGCTGGAGCGGCGCGGCTACGACCGCAACATTGCGCTGGGCTCTCTGGCCGCTGCAGGCGGTTTAGGCATCCTGATCCCGCCATCCATCACCATGGTGGTCTATGCGGTGGCCGCCGACGCCAGCGTGATCCGCCTCTTCCTTGCGGGCTTTCTACCCGGCTTCCTGCTCATGGGTCTGTTCTCGGCCTACATCGGTTGGTGGAGCCTGAAAAACCCGGACAAGGTCCCCCCGCCCGAAGCGCCCACACCGTTGTGGGACAAGATCCGCCGCTCCGGCAGCCTGATCCCCTGCGCGCTGCTGATCGTCTTCATTGTCTGGGTGCTTGTGGCGGGTATCGCCACCGCCACCGAGTGCGCGGCTTGGGGCGTGGTGGGCTCGCTGGCCATAGCCGCCGCAGGCCGCAGCCTGACCTGGAGCAACTTCTGGCAGGGCCTGCTGGGTGCCACACGCGTGAGCTGCATGATCATGTTCATTCTGGCGGGAGCGGCTTTCCTGACCAAGACCATGGCCTTCACGGGCATTCCCCGCGAGCTGGCAGAGTTCGTGCACAGCCTGCAGCTCTCGCCCTACGGCCTGATTGCGGTGCTGGTGGTGGTCTATCTGATCCTGGGCACCGCCTTGGACGGCATCTCGATGATCGTGCTGACCAGTGCCGTGGTGTTGCCCATGGTGCAAAAAGCCGGTTTCGATCTGGTCTGGTTCGGCATCTTCATCATCATGTTGATCGAGATCGCCGAAATTACGCCACCAGTGGGCTTCAACCTGTTTGTGCTGCAGAACATGACCGGCATCGACAGCAACCGCATCGCGCGCGTCACCTTGCCATTTTTCGGCTGCATGATCCTGGGCATTGTTCTGATCACCGTGTTCCCCTGGATCGTGACCGGCGTACCCGATGCATTGATGGGTGGCTCGAGCCCATGACCTGCCCCTCGCACCTGAGCGCCATCACGTAAGATCGCCGCTCCCTCAAAGGAATGGCATGTTCAAGAATGTGATGGTTTACCGCATCGGCGAGGGCTGGAGCCCCAGCTTGGCGGATATGGAAAATGCGCTGCAAGGCGCGCGTTTTGTGGAATGCGGCGCCACCCAGGAAAAGTCCGTGGGATGGGTCGAGCCACGGGGTCAGGACCACGGACCGCTGGTCGAATCAGTGGGTGGTCAATGGATCGCCAAGTTGGTCATCGAGTCCAAAGCCGTGCCCGGCAACGTCGTGCGCCGCAAGCTCGACGAGCAGGTGGCAGAGATCGAAGCCAAAACCGGTCGCAAGCCTGGCAAGAAGGAGAAGCGCGACCTGCAGGATGAAATCCTGCTGTCGCTGCTACCGCAGGCCTTTGCGCGCCAGTCCAGCGTGCTGGTCTGGCTCGACATGCACACGCGCCGCCTGGTGCTCAACGCCGCCAGCCAAGGCAGGGCCGACGAGGTCGTGTCGGCCCTCCTCAAGGCCCTGCCCGGCCTGAACATAGGTCTGCTGCAGACCACCGTCACTGCGCAGGCAGCCATGACCGAATGGCTTCTGGCTCCCTCTCCCGACGACTGGCCAGCCGACCTGTGTGTGGAACGCGAATGCACGCTCAAGGCCACTGGCGAAGACGCAGCCAGCATTCGCTATGTACGCCACCACCTCGCCACCGAGGATGTTCGCAAGCATGTGACCGAGGGCAAGCTGCCCACCCAGTTGGCCTTGAGCTGGGAGGGCAGAGTGGCTTTCGTACTGACAGAGACTTTGCAGCTCAAAAAGGTCCAGTTTCTCGACGGCGTGATGGACGCAAGTGGAACCGACAAAGGCGAAGACCGCTTTGACGCCGACGTGGCCCTCTCGACCGGCCTGCTTTCGCCGCTGCTGACGAGCCTGATCGAGGCGCTCGGCGGCGAGATGGAATGGGGAGCAGCACCGGCTGCCACTGAAACCACAAGCGCATCACCCGCCGCTGGCGACGATCCACCATTCTGAGCCCTTCTAGAATTCGGTCATGCAAGCTGTCCTCGCCATCTGTTTCGGTGCCAGCCTGGGCGCGTTGGCCCGCTGGCGTCTGGGCATGTGGCTTAGCCACAGCGACGCCCTGATTCCCTGGGGCACGCTGGCCGCCAACCTGATCGGCGGCTACCTGGTCGGCGTGTGCCTGGGTGCTTTTCAGCACATGTCCGAACTCGACCCCGTTTGGCGACTGGTACTGGTGACTGGTTTTCTGGGGGCGCTGACCACCTTTTCGAGCTTCTCAGCCGAGGTCGTGACCTTTCTCCAGCAAGGCCGCTACACCCTGGCGCTGGGCACCGCCAGCGTGCACCTGTTCGGCTCGCTGGCACTGACCATACTGGGCCTTAAAACCGTTTCGACCTTCTGGGGCCGTTGAGCCTTCAGCCGCCGCCGCGCTGCATCGTCAGGTCAAAACGTTGCATGAATTGCTGCCGTTCAGCAGCATCCACTGCCTCGAATGCAAAGCACACGGCCAGCCGTGGCATGCGCAACAGGGCAATGACACGTGGGGGCAAGGGCTGCCAGACAATCTCCAGATGCCCCGAGCCGAGCACCACAATCACCCTGGAACCCTCACGGCGCCACGGATGCTCACCAACGGCCAAGGGCAGTCGCATGAGCCACTCGGCTTCGGTGGTGGCCATGTCGCGCTCGAAGCGCTGCGGATAGAAAGACTGCACGCAGAGAACTCAGCCGTCTGGCTCAGCCACCGGCAATGGGCGGCCAGATGGCCAGCACATCGCCATCCTGCAAGGTGTGCTGGCTACGCTGGGCAGGTTCGATGTATTTGCCGTTGACCAGCACCAAGTGGACCAGCTTGGGAGGCAGGCCAAAAGGCTCGATCACCTGCGCGATGGTGGCGCCATCGGCCACCGGCAGGCGCATTTCGTTGGCCGGTCGGATCGAGACGGGCAGGTAGTCACCCAGAGATGCGAACAGCTTGAAAGTGATGTTCATACGACGATGTTAACGACGCCGAGCGTCCTGTGCACCGCTCCAGTGGCCTTGCCCCTGTGCACAAGCCAGGTAAGCCTCCATGAGCTTGGTCGGGTCCTGCATGAGTGTGTCTTTCCACTCTCCCAATCGAACCTGGCCTTCCACCAGACCCCGCATCACGCCCACATGTTCGGTCCAGCCGACCGAGTTGCAGCCGACCATGATGTCATCCTTGAACTGCAGGCTCAGGTGGCGTCCAGCGGCCTGATCGGTGAGCTCTGCATGCTCACCCCCTTCCACGCCCTGCCAGTTGCCAAAGCTGGTGGAAATCAGCCCCAGAGTGTCGAGCACGTTGATCTGCGTCACACCCTTGAGCGTGGTGTCCTGGCCCGCCATGTTGAGTGCAGCCACGCGCGCCTGCTCCGCGGCATTGGGCTGAATGGCGCTCACAATTGTCTGCCCGCTGACCTTGTCGAAAGCCTCGGCGCAATCGCCAGCGGCGTAGATGCCGGGCACATTGGTCTGCATGCGCTCGTCGGTCAGGATGCCCTGCAGACAGGTGATGCCGCTGTCCTGCAAAAAGCCGATGGCCGGACGCACACCGGTGGCACTGATGACCAGATCGGCCTCCACCGTCTGGCCACCAGACAAGCGCACGCGCAGTCCGGCGCCCGCTTCGTTGCCAAAGCCGAGCGCACCCGCGATCTTGCCGATCACACTGCTGGGACCATCGGCTTTTTCAATCGCCTCGACCTTGGTGGAGGTGAAGACCTTCACGCCCTTGGCCTCGCACCAGTCGCGGATCATGCCGCCAGCCATCGGCCCCATCATTCGCGGCACCATGCGGTCACCCATCTCGACCACCGACAGCGCCACCCCTCGCAGCTTGAGCGCCTCCATGATGATGCAGCCGATGAAGCCCGCGCCCATCTGCAGCACTTTGGCTCCCGGCTTGGCCAGGGCGGCAATGGCGCGGGCGTCTTCAAGGGTCCAGCAGGTGTGCACACCGGGCAGATCCAGCCCTGGAATGGGCGGACGAACCGGATGTGAGCCAGTGGCGATCAAGAGCTTGTCAAATGCCAGCGTCTGGCCGTTGTCGAGCTGGATCTGACGGCCCGTGGCATCGACCTTTGTCGCACGCGCCTGCACGATGTCGATGCGCAGATCGGCAAAGTGCGTGTCACCCTTGCGCAACCAGGTGCCTTTCTCGCCAACCTTGCCAATCAGCAGATAGGGAATGGCCATGCGCGAATAAGGCGCCTCGCGCTCGTCGCCCACCACGGTGATGCGGTCTTGCGGGCAGTGCTTGCGCAGGGTTTCTGCGGCGATGATTCCGGCAGGGCCGGCGCCGAGGATGACGTGGTGACTCATGGATTCACTCCGAAAACAGGCAGCGGCCCGAGGGCCGCTTGAAATCCTGCAGGAGGCCGCTGCCTGCGGCCGAATGGTTCATGCGCGCGGACGCAGCTCTCCTACAGGATGAGGATCACAAGCCCAGACGTTCTCTTGTCTGTGCGGTCGGACGGCCTTCGGTGTCCCAGCCACGCGCCTCGTAGTACTTGGGCAGCATCTCGGGCAGCTTGCTGACCACGCCCTTGCCCGGGCCGGTCTTGGCGGCTTCGGTCAGCAGGCGCTTGGGCAGCGAATCGTCGGCCTTGGTGAAGCCAGCGGCATTGTTGAACTCGCGCTCCATGTTCCAGATGCGTTCGCCGATGTGGTTGAGGTGCTCCATGGTGTATTCCTCACCACAGGCGGCCTGCACCTGGGGCGCCACGTCGGCCAGCGTCCAGGCGAAGCTGGTGAAGATGCAGATGCCGGCGGAGTCGAAGGCGGCCGTCGCATCCTGGAAGGCCTTGACGAGCTCGGGCTTACCCTCGTGCTCGGTGGGTTCGGTCTTGACCGGGATACCCAGCACTTCGGAGGCGATGGTGTAGCCGCGCAGGTGGCAGGCGCCGCGGTTGGAGGTGGCATAGGCCAGGCCAATGCCCTGGATCACGCGGCCGTCGTAGGCCGGGAACTCCTGGCCCTTGACGCTCATCGACAGGTCGGGGTGGCCGTACTTGGCGGTCAGGCGCTTGGAGCCCAGGCCGATGTCCTTGCCAAAGCCGATGCCCTTGGCGGTCATGTCGGCCAGCTCGCACAGGGCTTTGGCCGAGCCGAACGGTGCCTCAATGCCGATCTGCTCCTTGGTCAGCACGCCCATTTCATACAGCTCCATCACCGCGCCGATGGTGGCACCGAAGCTGATCGGGTCAAAGCCTTCTTCGTTGCAGATCAGGTTGGCGTATTGCAGGGCCTCGAGGTCATTGACGCCGTTGGCGGCGCCCAGCGCCCAGGCGGCTTCGTATTCGAGGCCGCCGGAAGCGCCCCAGTATTCGGGCTTGTTCTGCACCGAGAAGTGGGACTGGTCCATCTTGCTGATGCGGCCGCAGGCGATGGTGCAGCCAAAGCAGGCCTGGTTGGTCACCAGCTGGGCCTTGCCGTCGCTCTTGCGCGGCGTGGCCATGGCTTCGGCCGAGATGTCCTTGGCGCCTTCGAACTGCACGTCGCGGTGGTTGCGGGTGGGCAGTGCGCCTACTTCGTTGATCACGTTCATCAGCACCTGCGTGCCATAGGTCGGCAGACCCTGACCGGTCACAGCGTTGTCGGCCAGCACCTTCTTGGCGGCCTTGGCTGCGGCCATGAAGGCCTTGGGGTCGCGCACATTGCCCACGCCCTTGGTGCCGCGCACGGCAATCGCCTTGAGGTTTTTGGAGCCCATGACGGCGCCGACGCCCGAGCGGCCGGCCGCTCGGTGCAGATCGTTCACCACAGCGGCGTACAGCACGCCGTTTTCGCCCGACTTGCCGATGCTGGAGATGCGCAGCAGAGGGTCCTGGTGCGATTTTTTCAGCATGTCTTCGGTCTGCCAGACGCTCTTGCCCCACAGGTGGTCGGCGTCGCGCAGCTCGGCCACGTCGTCGCAGATGTAGAGGTAGACCGGCTTGGCCGACTTGCCTTCAAATATGACCATGTCCCAGCCGGCCATCTTGAGCTCGGCGCCCCAGTAGCCGCCCGAGTTGGAACAGGCAATGGCGCCTGTGAGCGGCCCCTTGGTGATGACGGTGTAGCGGCCGCCGGTGGAGGCCATGGTGCCGGTCAGCGGGCCTGTGGCCCAGATGATCTTGTTGTCGGCCGACAGCGGATCGACCTTGGGGTCGATTTCGCTGACCAGGTATTTGGTGCCCAGACCGCGCGAGCCGAGGTAGGCGCGGGCCCACTCCATGTTCAGCGGTTCGGATTTGACAGTGCCAGCCGTGAGGTTGACGCGGAGGATTTTTCCAGCCCAGGACATGTGTGTTCTCCTTCGGGTTCAGTATGGGATCAAGCAGCAGAAGGCTGGTTGCCCAGCTTGTCGGCCCACTGCTTCATCTTGTCGAGGCCGGTCCAGTTGGCGTCGATGAAGGTGATGGCGCCGGTCGGGCAGGCATCGGCGCAGGCCGGGTCGCCGCCGCACAGGTCGCACTTCTGGACCTTGCCGGTTTCCTGCACATAGTTGATGGTTCCGAACGGGCAGGCGATGGTGCAGACCTTGCAGCCCACACAGGTGGATTCGTTGACGACCTTGGCGCCGGTGGCCTTGTCCACGGTGATGGCCTCGACCGGGCAGGC
>JACCDU010030731.1_pt1 | contig 15749 bp, 12 predicted proteins | sample 7446081 | NCBI WGS metagenome assembly JACCDU01 (sample SAMN15323447, study PRJNA562643) | freshwater metagenome | isolation source: river surface water | place: USA:Blue River Watershed | collected 2017-08-17
GATCTTCATCCCTTGGATGTTGGTCTGTAAGGAAAATCCGGTCGGCCTTCGCTGCAGCACTACCCATCTCGTATCGCTTCCCGATATCTCGATTGCCAGAGGCTCCGAAAACCAGTGAAACACCCGGGTAGCGGCTAGAGATCTCAGCCAGCGCGGATGCGATTCCATCGGGTGTGTGGGCATAGTCAACGTAAACGTGTGGCCTAGAGTCTGAAACCAGCTCGAGCCGACCTGGAACCTGGTAGGAGGCTGCCAATTCAGGTGCCTGCAGCTCATAGCCGGCCTTAGCCAGCATCACAGCTGCAACCGCGAAGTTCCTAGCCATTAGTTCACCCGCTGGGAACGCCAATTCGAGATTGACGGCACCCGCTAAACGCAAAGTACCATCCAAGTATTCATAGGTAACATCACCGTCTGGGCCCACGGTAGTAATTTGAATCTTCGACGTCGCTGCAAGCTGTTTGGCGAAGTCATCGCCCAGGAAGACAACCCCCTGCGCTGCTCGCTCCGATGTAAAGAGTTGCGCCTTGGCAGCAAAGTAGGTCTGCATATCCGAGTAATCGTCGAGGTGATCTCGACTTAGGTTGGTGAAGCCCACAACATCAAACATCAGGCCATCGACCCGGTTTCGGGTCAGCGCTTGGGCTGAAACCTCTATGACGGCAGCCTGACCGCCTTGAGCTTCGAACCGATTCAAGTGTTTACGTAGAGTCGTGAGTTCGGGAGTGGTCAATACGGAGGGGAAGCTCTCCGTTGGAGTCTGGAACCCAACCGAGGAGGAAAGAGCGGCCTGGACTCCAAGCCCCGATAGTAATTCGCGCAAGTAGGTGGTTACCGAGGTCTTGCCGTTGGTTCCCGTGACACCAAAGAGTTTGAGGCCAATTGGACCGATTATTGCGTCACAAACCTGTCCGAGCATCTCTTTCGGAAATGGATGCCTCAAGACCGGTAGCTCGAGGTTAACCTCTCGGTCGGTAAGCACGGCGGCTGCACCGTTTGAGATTGCCTGCGCTAGAAAATCAAGGCCGTGGTGACGAGCACCAGAAATTGCAACAAATAAATCACCTGGCTCTACCTCACTCGCACTCAGAGCCACCCCAGTCAGGGGCACATCAACACCCGAGTACTCAATCCCGAGCAGCTGGGCGAGCGCCTTAGTTCCGCTTCTCGACTTCACCGAAGGGGCCTGACGGGATATCACGAGACTTAGTAGTCGACGGAGGAACGCGATAGTGCTTCAAAACCTGCTGCATGATCGCCTTGAATACCGGAGTGGTCTTCATTGAGTTGGTCTCACCGACTGGTCGGTAAATGGTTACACCAACAACATACTGCGGGTCCTCAATAGGAGCCACGCCGTAGAAGGAGATAGCGAATCGACGGCCGTATCCAGAGCCCTCCTGAACCTGAGCGGTTCCAGTCTTGCCACCAACGCGGTAGCCGGGGATGGCGGCGTTTTTTCCAACACCACCGAATTCGACCACCTTTTCCATAAGTTCGAGGGTGTTCTTAGCCTTGGCCTCGCTCAATACGCGAACTGAGGACTGCTTGGGCTGCATAGTCACTTTGCCGTCTTCATGAGCGCAGCCTGCCACCAGAATCGGGTCAAGCTTGACCCCGCCGTTGGCAATTGCTTGGTAGGCAGAGGCCATCTGAATACCGGTTACCGAGATTCCCTGACCAAACAAAGTTGCATAGTTGGTCATCTTGTCCCACTCGTCAACAGGGTGAAGAATTCCTGAGCTCTCACCTTCGAATCGAAGAGCGGTTTGTTTTCCAAATCCGAACTTCTTGAGGTATTCGTAGCGCACTTCTTTGTCGATCTGCCGGCCGAATTGCACGGTTGCGGTGTTCGATGAGTATCGCAATACACCGCCGAGAGTTAGGTAGTAGGTCTCGTGGCCGAAGCTGTCTTGAACTGAACCACCTGGGAAGTCGAGCTTGAGCGAGTATGGAGCTTTTACCTTGTCGTTCTCATCTGCGGTATTGGTGTCAAGCACCATTGCCACCGTCAGCGCTTTCATGACCGAGCCAGGCTCAAATGCCGACTGGAAGATGCGAGAGCCTCGATCCTGCGCCTTGGATGCAGAAGGATCGTTGGGGTCTACCGAAGGGGCCTCGGCCGCAACAATTATCTTCCCAGTTTTGACCTCCATGACAGTCGCACTCGCCCAGTCAGCTGATAGATCATTTACGGAGTCAGCGAGCACCTGCTGGGCAAAAAACTGAAGGTTTGCATCGATGGTGAGCTTTAGGTTGCCACCATTTTGAATCGGCTGCGTAACGACGCTGGAGGCTGGAATCCTGACACCTTCAGCGCTTCGTTCGTAGGTCTCCTGGCCATCCACACCTGCCAGACAGGTGTTGTACTGGCGCTCTAGGCCAGCCAGTGGCTCTGCGTCGGCACCTACGAATCCAATTAGGTTTCCCGCCACCGCTCCATTTGGATAGAGCCGATCAGCGAACCGATCAAAGTAAATCCAAGGGACCCTAAGCTCTCGAATCAGGCTGTAGGTCTCTGCATCCACGCGTTTTGCGAGGTTTGCATACTGGGAATCCCCCACCAACTTTGGGGCAATCTCCTGAGCTGGAATGTTTAGGAGTTTTGCCAACTCCTGGGTGATTTGCTCAACCGGAATCTCAGTTCGTGTGCCATCTTCGGAGTAACGAATAACCGGTGCAACATTTTTAGGGGCAACGTTTACGTCATAGCGGAACACGGTTCTAGCGAGAATCTGACCAGAGTTATCCTCAATCTGACCACGCAGGGCAGTTAGGGTCTGGGTGACGGAGCGGCGCTCCATCGATTTCTCTTTGATTTCCGCAGCCTGAACCACCTGAAAGTCGACCAGGCGCACTCCCAGTAGCCCGACCAGAGCGAGGGTGAAGAGGATGAAGAACCCAAAGCGTCTATTGACACTGTTTTGGGAACCCATGGTTACCTACCTAGTTGGAGAAGCTGGAATCAGAGTCAAAACTACTTCGCCAGCTACTGGCTCAGCGGTTTCAACACTCGAAGTCTCCAATGATGCAACCGTCGTCTCAGAGAAGTCTGAGACCGTACCCAAAGCGGAGTTAGCGACCAGGTTGGCACTAGCCAGCGGCGCATTTGAAGGGTCAGCTGGCTTTGGCTGACCGTAGACCTTGTCCTTCTGCAGGTCAAGCAATACAGACGCAGGGTTGGCCACCATGCCGAGGCGGTTTGCGGCATCAGCGAGGTTCTGTGGCGAGGCTAGAGAGTCGACCTCTTCCTGGATGATCTGAACCTGGGTGTTCAGGTCGCGCTTCTGGGCCTTTAGCTCTGCCAGGTGGTAGGCGTCTTGGGTGAGCACCATGTTCAGGCCAAGCTGAGCGAGGTAGACGACAATCATGCCCAGCACAAAGATCAAACCCGCAGACAGCTTTGGTCGAAGCCGCTTCGCTTCATTTGGTGACACAAGAAATACAGCCATTAGTTGCCCTCTACCTTTTCTCCAGCCCGCAACCTTGCGGAGGCAGCTCGTGGGTTTTGATCGAGCTCTCGCTCGCCACTTCGCTCCACGCCGCGAGTGATGAGTTTGAAAATTGGTGCAGTGCCAGGAAGCTCAATTGGCATCTCAACCGGAGTTGAACTGGTGGCTGCATGCTGCATCGCCTCTTTGACGATGCCGTCCTCTAGCGAGTGGTAGGACATCACAACAAGACGACCACCAACCCGTAGGGCATCAATTGCCTGTGGGACGGCGCGCTCTAGGATGCCGAGCTCGTCGTTGACAGCAATCCTGAGCGCCTGGTAAACGCGCTTGGCGGGGTGACCGGACTGCTTGCCAGGGATCATCGGAACTACCGAGCTGACAATTTTGTTAAGCTGGCTAGAGCTGGTGATTGGCTGCACAGAGCGCTGAGCCACAATCTTCTTCGCGATCGGCATTGCGAAGCGCTCTTCGCCGTAAACCTTAAAAATTCTGGCGAGCTCATACTCATCTAGCTCGGCAAGCAGATCAGCCGCAGTCTCACCACGGGTCTGGTCCATTCTCATGTCCAGCTCGCTATCCTGCGAGTAGCTAAAGCCGCGGTCTGCCTGATCAAGCTGCATCGAGCTGACACCGAGATCCATCAAAATGCCGTCGACGCTCCAAGGCTTTGCAATCTGGTCGATCTCGTCATAGGTTCCAAAGTGAGCCTGGAAGCGCTCTCCGAAGTGAGCCAGTCTTGCTTTGGCCATCTCTAGAGCAACCGGGTCACGGTCAATACCGATCACCTTTAGCTGAGGGTGCTCATTCAAAAGCGCCTCAGTGTGACCCCCGAGGCCCAGGGTGGCATCGATTACAACCGCTGACCTGTTCTCAATCGCTGGCCTGAGCAGTTCTAGGCAGCGGTCCAGTAGAACCGGGATGTGTAGTGAGGCTGTGACCATAGCTTCCCATTTGTTCTTACCTGGAACTTGGTCCCTGTCCGTCTGTGAGCTTGGTTTTCACAGGTTCCGGCTTAGGGGAAGAAAGTCGGATACGGCCAAGGGCCAAATCCCAGGTTTAGAACAGTCCGGGGATCACCTCCTCGACCTGATTTGCGAAGGATTCCTCGTTCTTGGCTAGGTACTCAGACCAAGCCTCGGCATCCCAGATCTCGGCTCGTGAACCTACGCCGATGATTACCAACTCTTTGCTTAGTCCTGCGTACTGACGCAGTAGTGCAGGCAGCGATACGCGCCCCTGCTTGTCAACAGTTTCGTCCGATGCACCCGAGAGCATCACGCGCATGTAGTCGCGAGCATCCTTCACCGAAGCCGGTGCCTGGCGAAGTTTTTCCATGATCGAAGCGAACTCTTTGGCTGGGAAAACGTAAAGGCAGCGCTCCTGGCCGCGGGTGATAACAACGCCGTCAGATAGCTCATCTCTGAACTTAGCTGGGAGGAAAAGACGGCCCTTGTCATCAAGCTTCGGGGTATGGGTACCTAGCAGCATTGCTCTTTCCCCTTCCCAAGCTTTACTCCACTTTACTCCACTTTCCTCCACAAATGGGATATTTCTTGCCGTTTTTCTCCACTTTTCATCACATTTGGATAAAGAAAAACCCCGACCATTGGTCGGGGTTTCTTAGAAGTTTCTCGCTACTCGCCGTTGAAACGTTGATTCCAGCGATCTTCGAAGTAGTTTCCGCCCTGTGACTGCTTGATTTCAGGCAACTGCGGAAGGGTAAAGTTTGCGCTCGCGATGGCAAGACCAATGACCATCACAGCGAATGCTGCAACGCCAAAGAATGCGACCTGCAGCATCACCGCAAAGACCAGCATTCCAATTCCCACAAGGGTGAGGAGAACCCCACCGACTAGCTTGCCGGAGGACTTATTGGCAGAGTCGACTGCAGAAACCTTGCTGGCGAACTGCGGATCCTCGCGCAGGTTGCGCTCCATCTCCTCAAGCAGTCGCTGCTCGCGCTCAGAAAGTGCCATGGCTTACTCCCAATCTCTCCTCATTGTAAACAGCGAAATCGGGTTAGGCTATCCCGCGTGCCTCAAGATTTGCTGCTAACTCTGGTCCAGGAAAAGCTCGACCAGTTCTGTGACGCTAAGCGAGGCGAGCTTCGCGAGATCTCCCCCGAGATCGAAGTAATCATGGACTTCACCCAGTCCTTGCTAAAAGGCGGCAAGCGATTTAGAGCACTCTTTGCATATTGGGCTTGGCGGGGGTATGAAACCGGCGGCCAGCAGATAACGATTGATAGCCCGATTGTTGGAATTGCCAGTGCATTGGAGATGTTCCACGCTGCAGCCTTAGTTCACGATGATTTGCTTGACCAAAGCGACACCAGGCGCGGCCAGCCTGCAATTCATAAGCGCTTTGAGGCGCTGCACCAGGAAAAAGGTTTCGCCGGTTCCAAAGAGCGCTTTGGTGTAGCGGGTTCGGTGTTGGTCGGCGACATGATGCTGTCCTGGAGCTCGGAACTTTTTGGTGATTCGCTTCTTGCGGCCAATCATCCGATCACGGAAGCCGCCTGCCGAACCGAGTTTGGCAAGATGCGATTTGAGGTAATGGCTGGTCAATACCTCGATGTTCTTGAGGAAAACGCAGCACCAACCAGGAATCGGAGCGAGGCGGTAGAGCGAGCGAATCGCGTAATGCTCTACAAAACTGCGAAGTACTCGCTGGAGGCTCCGCTGCTTATCGGAGCCGCCCTCGGTGGAGCATCGGAGACCCAACGTGTTGGCTTGAGCAAATTTGGTATTCCACTGGGGCTGGCATTTCAGCTTCGGGACGATGTCTTGGGCGTGTTTGGCGACCCCGAGGTGACCGGCAAGCCCGCTGGAGATGATCTTCGCGAGGGCAAGCGAACCGTACTTACCGGCCTAACTCTGGAGAACGTTCCAACCTCCGTCGGCCGTGTCTTTGAGGAACTGCTCACCAGCGGAGAACTGGATGCCGAGCAAATTGAATTTATGCGAAACCTGATCATTGAATCCGGAGCGCTAAACAAGACGGAGAGCTTGATCGCGGAGTACTCCTCACGCGCAATCGATGGCCTCGCGGTGTTAGATGTCAGGGAAGAAGCTCGCCTGGCACTAGCTCAGCTGGCAAATGCAGTAATCAACCGCGCGAAGTAATCAGCCGAGCGCCTGCGCTGCCCTACGAACTGGAGCCTTGTGGCCCTGCAGGAGCGCTGCCATCGGAGTGGTCCCAAGGTTGTCATTCTCGCTATAGAGCCAGTCGATAGCCTCGGACTCGGTGAAGCCCATGTCAATTAAGAGCAGCATGGTGCCGCGGATGCTGGATAGTGGTTCACCATTTTGAATCAGGTGAGCAGGAACTTTAGGCTCTTTGTCCACTCGAACCGCAAACAGGATGTGCTCTTCAATAAGGCGCCGAACCTTCGAGGCCGAGACCCCAAGAGCCTGCGCAACCTCATCGATTGTCAACCAGGAATCAACCCGATCTATCACGCCCTGCTGCTCCTCGCACTCTCAACCAACTGCTCAGCTACCAAAAATGCCAGCTCGAGCGACTGCATGTGATTCAATCTTGGGTCACAAACTGACTCATAGCGCTCTTCGAGCGTGGTTTCGTCAATCATTTCTGAGCCGCCCAAGCACTCAGCAACGTCGTCACCGGTGAGTTCTACGTGGAGACCACCTGGGTGTGTGCCAAGGGCGCGGTGCACCTCGAAGAAGCCCATAACCTCATCCATGACATCGTCAAATCTTCTTGATTTGTACCCGTTCTTGGTAGTGATGCCATTACCGTGCATTGGATCAGTAATCCAAAGTGGGGTTGATCCGGACTCCTTGGCGGCCTCGATCAACTTCGGCAGTTCATCGCGAATCTTGCCGGCCCCCATGCGACTGATCAGGGTTAGTCGCCCTGGCTCTCGCTCGGGATCTAGCTTGTCAATCAGTCGCAATACATCTTCTTTAGTTGAGGTCGGGCCCAGCTTTACGCCGAGTGGATTACGAACTCGGGAGAAGAAATCTACGTGAGCACCATCTAGCTGTCTGGTCCGCTCGCCAATCCAAATAAAGTGGCCGGAGGTGACGTATGGAAGATTGGTGCGTGAGTCGATCCTGGTGAGTGGTCGCTCGTAATCAAATAGCAAGCCCTCGTGGGAGACAAAGAACTCCGTGGCACGCAGTTCGCTGGAATCCACGCCGCAGGCCTGCATAAATTTCATAGCTCGGTCGATGTCGGCCGCTATCGACTCGTATCTCTTGTTCGCTGGATTGTCGGTAAATCCCTTGTTCCAAGCGTGCACCTGGCGAAGGTCTGCAAACCCACCGGTGGTGAATGCGCGAATCAGGTTCAACGTTGATGCGGAGGTGTGGTAGGCCTGCAGCAATCTGGCTGGGTCGTTGGTTCTCGACTCTTCGGTGAATTCGTAGCCATTCACCGCATCACCGCGATAGGCCGGCAAGGTCACATCACCCCGTGTTTCAAAGTCCGATGATCTCGGTTTTGCAAACTGACCGGCCATACGACCCATCTTGATTACCGGGAGCGACGATCCATACATCAGCACAACAGCCATCTGAAGAACGGTCTTGATGCGATTGCGGATTCGATCCGCAGTTGCATCAGCAAAGGTTTCAGCGCAGTCGCCGCCCTGCAGCAAGAAAGCCTTGCCGCTGGCAGCCTCGGCCAGGCGTGAGCGCAGAGTGTCGACCTCACCGGCAAACACCAGTGGGGGCTGCTTGGCAAGGGTCTCGGTGGTGCTTTTCAGAGCATCACTGGAATACCAGGTTGGCTGCTGCTTCGCCTCAAGTGAGCGGTAGTTGTCCAATCCAAAGTCGTTCATCGCGACCCCTTCCCTATCGAGCCATCCGGTTGCGCACCGTGGAGGCGTAGACATCCTCGTATTGCTGGCCGGAAAGTCTCATGATGTCGTAGACAATCCGGTCAGTGACTGCGCGCAACACCGCGCGCTCACCGTCCATGCCAGCAAAACGAGAGAAGTCGAGAGGGTCACCCATGACCACACCAACTCTTCTAATCTTTGGAATTGTTTGTCCGATGCGCTGAACCTTTTCGGTATCGATCATCGCTACCGGGACTACCGGCACTTTAGCCTGCAACACCATGCGTGCGATGCCGGTTCTACCCCGGTAAAGCTTGCCATCTGGAGACCGGGTGCCCTCTGGGTAGATCCCAAGCAGCAGCCCGCGCTCCAGCACACCAAGTCCTGTATTCAGCGAGTCCTCTGAGGCTTTGCCTCCGCTGCGATCAATTGGCAATTGACCAGTTGCTTTGAAGAACCAGCGAACTACAGCGCCCTTGATGCCCTTGCCGGTGAAGTAGTCGCTCTTCGCAAGAAAAGTCACCGGTCTTGAAACCTTCAGCGGCAAGAAAATTGAATCCGAAAAAGACAGGTGGTTTGAGGCAAGAATTGCCGCACCTGTTTTTGGAACGTGATGCTTTCCCCGGATCCAAGGTCTGAACAAGACGCGAAGAATTGGCCCAAGTACAAAATTCTTCAGAAAGAAGTAGGCCAACGTAAGCTCCAGTCTTTTGCTAAAGCTTACCCAACGGAGTCGCGGGCCAGGTCGGCAGCGCCGATAACTCCAGCCTGGTTAGAGAACTTTGCGGCAACAATTCTGGCCTCGGGCCTAAAACCTCTAGCAGGAAGTTCGCGAAGATAGGCCTGCCTGATCGGCTCAAGGATCAATTCGCCGGCCTCTGACAGTCCCCCGCCAATCACATAGACCTGCGGATCCAGGACTGCAGTAATGGTCCCCATAGCCTGACCGAGATAGCTGCCAGCCTGCACCACTAGTTCGCGAGCGCCGGCATCGCCTTCGAGTAGCGCCTGGTAAACCTGGTGCCCGGTGAGTTCACCGAACTCTGCCTTGAGCTCGCGCAATCTAGCGCCCGCTGGGCCATCACTCGAGGCAAGCTTCTTGGCAGCCTTCAATACCGCAGTGCCAGAGGCATACTGCTCGACGCAACCCTTACGACCGCAACCGCAGAGCTTCCCGTCCTGGATTACCCTCACGTGACCCAGCTCGCCACCAATGCCAAAGCCACCGCGCCTGAGCTTGTAGTCGGCAACAACCGCGCCTCCCACACCGGTGCCGAGAGTGAGCATCACCATGTCCTTGGATCCAGCGCCAGCGCCAAACTTGAACTCCGCCCATCCGGCTGCATTGGCATCGTTCTCAATGAAGACCCCTAGGTCGAGCTTGGCGCTGAGGCGGTCGCGGAAAGGCTCATTTCGCCAGTTCAGATTGGGTGCGTAGAGAATTGTGGACTGCTCGGCGTCGATAAATCCTGCTGCCGCCACGCCCGCTGCTACTACCGGACCCGGTGCAGCTTCCCGGAGCTGCTGGATCAGCTTGACCACAACGTCGATCATCTGATCGGGGTCTTGGGCAGGACTCGGAACACGAAGCTCATGGAGAATTTCACCAACTTCGTTCACCACCGCGCCGGCAATCTTGGTGCCACCGATGTCAATTCCGATTGCTAGCATCCCGACCCCTTCTTCTTCGAAGATTTTAGAGGTTCGCCCGAGTTAGATAACGGAATAGTCAAAATCGAAGACAAAGTCCTGACCTCAAGTAAAAACTCGCTTAGAGTGAGTCCCAATTCCAAGGGAGAAACCATGAATTCATACGATGTTCCGCAGATTGTTGCCTCGGACCCGAAGGAAAACGCCACGGATCTGTTGATGGAGCGCCTAAAGCAGAACCCCAATCACATGCTCTTCTCCCGCCCAAATGCCGACGGTAGCTGGCGAGATGTATCAACCGCTGATTTCTATGAAGAGGTGTGCTCGCTCGCTAAAGGCTTGATTGCGAGCGGAATCAAGCCAGGCAATGCCATTGCCATCATGGCCAAGACTCGCTACGAGTGGACCCAAATCGACTTCGCCATCTGGTTCGCTGGAGCCATATCGGTTCCAATTTATGAATCAAGTGCACCAAACCAGATTGAGTGGATCCTTTCAAACTCTGACTCGGTTGCCCTTTTTGTTGAAAACGATGAACACGTTGAGCGATTCAACCAGGTGAAGGCCGGTGCGCCCAGTGTGAAGCAGGTTTGGCGCATCGATGCTCCAGAGTTTTCAGAGCTGCACCGCAAGGGATCGGCCGTGAGCGACGCGGATTTAGAGGTAGCCAGAAAGAATGCCGAAGCCAAGGATCTAGCAACCATCGTCTACACCTCCGGCACCACTGGAAACCCCAAGGGTTGCGAGCTGACGCACAAGTCCTTCGTTGATCACTGCCGCAACGCTGCCGCCGAGCTACCGGAGATTGCGAACGACAAGCAGCACTCGCTGATCTTTTTGCCAATGGCCCACATCCTTGCGCGCTACGTATCAGTGCTATGTGTTTACGCCGGCATTCGAGTCGGACACCTAGGCGATTCGAAGCAGGTTGCCAGCGTGCTGCCGACCTTCAAGCCGACTTTCCTATTGGCCGTGCCAAGAGTTTTTGAGAAGGTTTACAACGGTGCCGAGCTCAAGGCAGAGGCAGCGGGCAAGGGCAAGATTTTCCGCTTGGCTGCCGAAACCGCCATCGATTACTCCCGTGCGCTTGACACCAAGGCTGGCCCAAGCTTTGGCCTCAAGCTCAAGCACGGTCTATTCGACAAGTTGGTTTACTCCAAGCTCAAGGCCGCCATGGGTGGAAACGTGAAGTACGCCATTTCTGGTGGCGCACCACTAGGAGAGCGACTCGGTCACTTCTTCCGAGGCATCGGACTTGTGGTTCTCGAGGGTTATGGTCTAACCGAGACTGCAGCGGCAGCTGTAATCGGCCGTGTCAGCTGGCAGAAGATCGGCAAGGTAGGCCGTGCTCTACCCGGAACTGGAATCAAGATTGCAGAGGATGGCGAGATTTGGCTTCGCGGCCTGAACGTGATGCGAGGTTACTGGCGTAATGAGGCTGCCACTCGCGAGGCATTCGAAGGTGACTGGTTCCGCTCCGGTGACATCGGAGAACTAGACGAAGATGGATTCTTGACCATCACCGGTCGTAAGAAGGAGATCCTGGTTACCGCCGGTGGCAAGAACGTGGCACCGGCTCCGATCGAGGACCCGCTTCGTGCGCATCCGCTGATCGGTCAGGTTGTCGTCATTGGAGATGCCAAGCCGTTCATCTCAGCTCTGGTCTCGCTCGATCCAGAGATGGTTCCGGTTTGGACTCAGAACAACGGAGTGGCCGAGAAGCTGACGCTGGCCCAGGCCGCCAAGCACCCCGCCATCATCGCCGAAGTTCAGCAGGCGGTTGACAAGGTCAATGCGCTGTTCTCAAACGCGGAGCAGATCAAGAAGTTCGAAATCTTGGATGTAGAGCTGACCGAGGCCTCTGGTCACCTAACTCCATCACTGAAGATCAAGCGACCTGTAGTCATGAAGGACTTCGCTGCGGCAGTAGAAAAGATCTACGGCTAGGAGTTTGTAAACCAGGATTGCTCTCTGAGGGCGCGAAACGCAAGCTTTCGCTCCTCGGGGAGCAATCTGTCTATGTAAACCTTGCCATCTAAGTGATCGCACTCATGCTGCAAAGCTTGGGCGAGCAATCCAGACCCGGTGATCTCTACCACTGTCCCATCAAGCTGCTGGCCCCTTGCGGTTGCTTCTGGGAATCGTGGGGTTTTATGCCATAGCCCAGGAAGCGAAAGGCACCCCTCTTCAGTGAGCACGCTCTCGCCGGCCACCGATACCAGCTCGGGATTGATTAGGTATCCGATTTGTCCGTGCACGTTATAAGCAAAGACTCGAAGGTCCACACCGATTTGGTTTGCGGCGACTCCGGCTCGACCTGGCAAAGAGGTGGTTTCAAGAAGGTCTTCAACCAGCCCCTTAGCCTCTGAAAGGTTTGTCACGGTTCGGCACTGTGAGCGGAGCACTGGGTCTCCAAAGAGTCGAATCTCCCTGACTGCCATAGCTGAATTCCTGGGTTGAGAAGTGCTTACTCAATGACGGCGATTAGATCGCCGCCCTCAACAGGTGTCGGGCCCGAAACCCCAAGTCGAACCACTCGACCGGCAATCGCCGATTGAATGTTGGCCTCCATCTTCATGGCCTCAATAGTGGCGATCGGCTGTCCAATGGTGACTACGTCACCGATAGCAACCTTTGGTGTCACCACACCGGTGAATGGAGCAGCGGCATGACCCGGCTTGGCTGGATCCGCCGTCTCCACGGCAGCAGAGGCAACCTGGATGCTGTGGTCCCTAACGGTAATTGGTCGCAACTGACCGTTGAGTTTCGCCATCACGGTCCTAAAGCCCTTGGAGTCCGGCTCCGAGATTGCCTCAAGCGACACGAACAACTGAAGTCCCTTGCTCAGCTCAACAACGTGCTCCTCTTCGGAGTCAAGCCCGTATAGGTAGTCCAGAGTGTCAACGTTGTCCAGATTGCCGTAGAGGTTTCTGACTCGCTCAAACTCCTTGGTAGGGGCTGGGAACAGCAACCTGTTTAGAGTCCTGCGCACCAAACTAGAGTCTTCAGATAAAAGATTTCGCAGATCCTCGTCCGACACGGGCTTGATGCTCACATCCGGGTTGCGTCCTGCCAAAACCTTGGTCCGGAATGGTTCCAGCCAACCTCCTGGCAGATCTCCGAGCTCTCCCGCCATAAACCCAACAACCGAGTCTGGAATGTCGTAGTTCTGAGGGTTCTGCTCGAAATCCAGTGGGTCTGCTCCGACTGCAACCAGGTGCAACGCGAGATCGCCAACCACCTTGGAGGATGGGGTTACCTTTGGAGGTCTTCCCAGAATTCGGTTTGCCTCGGCATACATCTGCTCCACGAGCTCAAACTTCTCCCCCAGGCCAAGTGATATTGCCTGCTGACGAAGGTTGGATAGCTGACCCCCGGGAATCTCATGGGTGTAGACGCGTCCGGTCGGACCTGGCAGCCCGGACTCAAATGGCGCGTAGACCTTACGAACGGCCTCCCAGTATGGCTCAAGGCTCGTGACCGCTTCCAGCGGAATGCCGGTGTCCAGTTCGGTGTCGCTGAGCGCAGCGATTAGTGCGGATGCCGAAGGCTGAGACGTGGTGCCGGCCATAGGTGCTGAGGCAACATCAACAGCGTCCACACCAGCTTCAATAGCGGCTAGCAAGGTTGCGAGTTGACCGCCTGCGGTGTCATGGGTGTGAAGGTGAACCGGGAGATCGAAACGCTCTCGGAGTGCTTTCACAAGAATCGCTGCGGCACGTGGGCGCAGTAGTCCAGCCATGTCCTTGATTGCAAGGATATGCGCTCCAGCGGCGACCATGCGATCTGCAAGGTTTAGGTAGTAATCCAGGGTGTAGAGCGTTTCGTTTGGATCGATCAGATTGCCTGTATAGCTAATGCCGACCTCGGCCACCGACCCGGTCAGCTCTCGGACCGCTCTAATCGCCGGCTCCATCTGGTCGACATCGTTGAGGGCGTCGAAGATTCGGAAAATGTCCACACCGGTGGCAGCGGCCTGCTTGATGAAGGCCCGCGTCACTTCCTCTGGATAGGGCGTGTATCCAACGGTGTTTCGACCGCGCAGTAGCATCTGGATACAGACATTTGGAAGTGCACTTCTTAGCTGAGCTAGGCGATCCCATGGATCCTCACCCAAAAAGCGAAGCGCTACATCGTAGGTTGCCCCGCCCCAGGCCTCAACAGAGAGTAGCTGAGGGGTGAGGCGAGCAACATAGGGCGCTACCGCGACCAGGTCCCTGCCTCGAACTCTGGTTGCCAAAAGCGACTGGTGGGCATCTCGGAAAGTGGTGTCGGTGACTGCGACAGTGCTGCGTCTGCGCAACTCCTTTGCAAAACCTTCTGGTCCCAGTTGCTCAAGCAGCTGCTTGGATCCCGCGGGAGCTGGTGTTGATAAATCGATCTTGGGTAACTTGAGCTCAGGGTCAGACTTGTCCCCGCGATCGCCATAGGGCTTATTCACCGTTACCTCAGCTAGCCACTGCAGGACCTTGGTGCCGCGGTCCTGAGATGGCTTACCAGTCATCAACTCTGGACGCTCATCGATAAAGTGCGTCGAGAGATTGCCCGAAGCAAAAGTCTCGTCAGCCAAAACCGCCTGAAGGAAGTTGATGTTGGTTGCAACGCCTCGAATTCTGAACTCAGCGAGGGCTCGTCGAGCTCTGCTAACTGCTGACTCGAAGTCGCGGCCACGAGTAATCAGCTTTACGAGCATTGAATCAAAGTGAGGAGATACCTCAGCTCCGGTCGTGACGGTGCCGCCATCTAGACGAATGCCGGCACCACCGGGTGAACGATACGTGGTGATCATTCCAGTGTCTGGTCTGAAGCCAGCCGCTGGATCCTCAGTCGTAATTCTGCACTGCAGTGCAAAACCGTGAGGTCTGATCTCATCTTGGCTCAATCCAAGGTCAGCAAGGCTTGCGCCTGAGGCGATCTTTAGCTGGGATTGGACCAGATCAACATCGGTTACTTCCTCGGTCACAGTGTGCTCCACCTGGATGCGAGGGTTCATCTCGATAAAAACGTGCTTGCCCGCGTTTGGACCAACCGTGTCGATTAGAAATTCGACAGTGCCGGCGTTTTGGTAGCCAATCTCCTTAGCAAAGGCAACGGCATCGCGAAACAGCTTCTGCCTAAGGTCGTCATCCAAAAGTGGCGCTGGGGCAATCTCTACCACCTTCTGGTTTCTGCGCTGAATCGAGCAGTCGCGCTCGTGCAGGTGAATCACATTGCCGTAGGTGTCGGCCAGGATTTGCACCTCGATGTGCCTTGGGCGCAGCACGGCCTGCTCGAGAAATACCCTCGGGTCACCGAAAGCACTTCCCGCCTCACGCATTGCAGCTTCCAAAGCACCCGGGAGCTCAGACTCAGCTTCAACCTTGCGCATGCCGCGACCACCGCCTCCGGCAACCGCCTTCACAAACAGTGGAAAACCAATCGACCCGGCCTTTGATATGAGCTCCTGGGGGTCGCTTGAAGACTCAGTCGAGGCTAGAACTGGAACTCCGGCCCTGATTGCGGCAGCTTTAGCATTTACCTTGTCACCTGCGAGCTCCAGCACCTCCGGTGTTGGTCCGACAAATGCAATCCCGTTCTCTTTTGCAGCACGGGCCAGGTCCGGGTTTTCTGACAAGAAGCCGTATCCCGGGTAGATGGCGTCCGCACCCGATAGCTTGGCAACACGGATCATCTCAGCAACCGAGAGATATGCGCGCACCGGTGAGCCGTCGCCTGAAATCTCATAAGCCTCGTCGGCCTTGAGTCGATGGACAGAGTTGCGATCCTCATAGGGGTAAACAGCCACCGTCTGAGCGCCAGTTTCATACGCAGCTCTGAACGCGCGGACAGCTATCTCA
>JACCDU011136972.1_pt1 | contig 15745 bp, 24 predicted proteins | sample 7446081 | NCBI WGS metagenome assembly JACCDU01 (sample SAMN15323447, study PRJNA562643) | freshwater metagenome | isolation source: river surface water | place: USA:Blue River Watershed | collected 2017-08-17
CGTCCCTATGCATTTTCCTGAACCCCAACGCTGGCGCCTGTCCGTCGCCCCCATGATGGACTGGACGGCCTAAATGAAAAAACCCCAATCAGATCAACCACTTGTCTGATTGGGGTTTGTGCTTGTAGCACTCGCGTAGCACTTCTAAGCGCTTGAGCCCGCCAGCTGCTTGGCCTCTTTGACCGCTGCGGCGCGGCGATCATCAAGGTATTGCGCCAAATCGGTCAGGTGCACACCCTTGGCGCATTTCTGTGAGCCGGGCTCAATCCGCACCAGTGGGATCTTGATGTCGCCCAGTGCCACCTTGCGCACAAAGTTTTCGGTGGGCAGGTGCGGGAAGTAGTCTTTGACCACCGATGCCACGGGAATGACCGCCTTGGCATCGTACTGGGCCATCAGTAAAAAAGCGGTGTTCATGGCTTGCCTTTCATGTTTTCGCGCTTGCGGCGGGAGATTTCTACGCGGGCGATCAGGACCACCGTCCACAGTCCGATCAGGGCCAGCGCAGCCGTGACGATGGCGGCGATGGTTTCGAGGGTTTTCATGCTGTGGCCTTTCTCCATGCCAGCCCACCGGCGCTGCGCACCTTGGCCACGGCATAGTCGCGGGCGTCGCTGTATTCCTTGTACGACAGCACCTGCAGCTGCTGCTCGTGCAGGTTGGCCAACAGGTTGAGCGACTTGATCTCAGCGGCCCGCAGCGTGGGCGTGCGCCAGTTGTCGTGCTCGCCCCCGCGCTGGCCCACCGCTTCCAGGTGGCGGTGGCAATCGTCCAAGTCGGCTCGCAGGCCCCGAATCACGCCCTTGCGCTCGATGGCCAGCCCGATGTTCACGATGCTGGCCGCCCGCGCAAAGTCGTCAAACGTGCCTTGGCCAAGCCGCAGCCGTTCGATGGCCCGGCGCAGCGGCTGGATGACGGCGGCGATCTCGCTGGCATCGAGCGTGGTGGAGCCCTCGACCGCCGCAATCATGGTGACGGGCTGGGTGGTGGCGTGCTCGCGCACGTTGATGGCGATGTGCGGCCGCACGGCCTGCAGCTGCACGCGCGCGGCCAGTGGGCGCAGGTCAAACAGCGTACCGGCGCACACGGCTTTGCGGGCGGCGGTGGTTAGCAGGGAAGGGCTCACGCTGCACCTCGCTGTTCATTGCCCGGGGTGGCCCGGGTGGCCGGGGCCTGCGCCCACACCTGGGCTTCGTCGGCGCTTGCGTCATCGTCGGCATCGATGCCGTCCCATCCCTCAGCGGGCTCAGCGTCCAGCGCGTGGTAGTGGTCGAGCTGGGCGCGCTTGGCTTCGTGTTGGAGTCGGTGTTTTCGGCTCATGACTTGGTTCCTTCCACGAGTTTGAATTCAACTACCCAAACCAATGGGTTTGCGCCCCAGCTTTCTGGGCCGTTGATTTGCTGCCAAATGTCGCGGTAGTGCAGCACGAAGCTGCCGCGCTGGCTCGGGCCAGCCAGCAGCACCTCGCGTCCACTCACCGGATCGCATTCGCGCGCGCCCTCTGCAATTGCATCGGCCTCGCTGATGTCCTGCAGGCGCTCCACACGCACCCCGGTGACTTCCAGTGTGATGCGACTGGCCCAGCGGGGCATGTGGATGCCTGGACGGAGCTTGCCAAATACGCGCATCCATCCGTCTGGGGGGGATGTTGATCCGTCTGCTTCAAATTTCCGCGTGCTGTCCAGGAACATCGATGGGGGTATCTTGTCGCCATCCGCACCGCCTGGGACCGTTCGAACCAGTCGGAACGCTTCCCGCACCCAAAGCCGGTCGCCGAGCTGGCCGTAGGGGCAGGAACGTTCAATGACATGCTTTGGCTCATGCGCCAGTGCGCCGGGTGTGTAAATGTTGCCGAAATCTGGATGACGAACGGGCTTCACCACCCGCCGTGTCTGTGTCTTGCTGCCATTCAGCAAGGCCCGCACCATGGGTGCGCTGAAAAGGATTGGTCGTTCTTTCATGCTGCACCCCCTTCCACCCGCTCAAACTCCCCCGCCTCAAAGATGTATTCGCTGCCCATGCCATCAACAGCCACGCTGGCTTTGCCTTCGCGGGTGATCGCGGCCACCGTGCCCAGCTTGTCTTTGAAGGTGGGCGAGTCGAAGGTGATCCGCACACGGTCGCCAATGACCACCGGCCCTTGCTCCCCCTTCACTGAGGCCCCTGCCTCTTGATCTACAGCCCCGGCGTGAGACACCAGCGAAGGTGTCGCGCCGCCAGCTTCGGCCTGCGCACCCGTGTCAGCATCATGGGCCGCGTCGACCGCGCCACCACCGACCGTTTGCGCGGCAGCGTCGGGACGCGAAGCAGGCCCGACACCCTCGCCCGGCGCGTCAGCGCCTGATATTGCCTCCGAGCGGCGTGCCGCATCGGGGGCTTCGTCACCCTGCAGCGCGTCAGCGATGCCTTGCCTTGCTTCCTGAGCACTCAGACGGCCAAGCCCCGCACCAGCGTCAGCGGGGGGTTTTTTGCCCTTGGCCTTCTTGGCCTTGGCCTTCTTGGCCTTGGCCTCCCCCCGCGCCCCACTAGCTTGCGCAGCAGGGGCAAGGGGTAGAGGCGCTTTCGCAGCATCGAGCGCAATCTGTTTTTCGGCGGCTTTTTGGGCTTCGCGCTCGGTTATTTCGGCTCGCACTTGGGCTTTGATCTCGTCCACCTTCAGGCCGCAATCGTCCAGGGCGATCAGCAGGCAGTGGTTTTCTTGGTCATCGTCTTTGGTGTGCGAGTAGTACCGGGCATCACGCTTGGCCAGCAAGATCGTCAGCGCATCGGCCACCGACCAGCCGCCGTGCCCGTTGGCGCAAGTGGCCACCCAATCCAGCACGGCCTGCTCAGGGGCCACCTCGCCCAAGCCCATCATTTCGCAGATGTGCTTGCATTCGTCTTCGTTCAGGTATTCATCGACCACCTCTTGGGCCAGCCGCCGCATCAGCGCATCGCTCAGGGCATCGCTGCCACCGCCGCCACACACAATGCCGCTGGGCAGCAAGTCCACCGCCCGCTGCCTCCAAGCCCGCTCGTACTCCACCTTCAATTCACGCTCGTGCTTTTCAGCATCGTGTGCCTGGTCAGCCTCGCTGGCCTGTTTCGCGGCCTTCACTGCCTCTTTGCGCCCCGCCTTGGTCAGCCAGCGCTGCACGTCTTCTTCGGGGATGCACGCGATCAGCTCGCCCTCTTTGTGCGGGTTGGCCACCATCACGGGTTTCAGTTCGCCGCTGGCCAACACGCTGGCCAGCTCTTCGCGCAGGGTGCGGTCGGTGGGGCTGTCGCTGGCGTTGTCCAGCCGGGCATAGCCCTCCAGCGCCGACATGGCATAGGGCATGATCTCTTTGGCCTCGCGCTCGTCAATCACCGTGTGGCCCGACTCCTCCAGCGCATCACGCACTCGAGTGCGGTGCACCTGCACTTTGTTGTCATAACAACTCGGGTCGGTGCACACATCGGCACCTTTCACGTCCGCAAAAATATCAGGCGCAGCGCCCGTGCGCTTCAGGCACCCGCTGCACGATCCCTGCACAAAGCTGGTGTCGCTCATGTTGAAGGGCGCTTGCTCCAGCTTGAGCATGTAGCGGCTGCGGATCCAGTCACCCGCCATGCGGGCGCTCATCACGCCTTCGGGGTGGTTGGGGCGCAAGATCTCTTGCAGCGCCTTCACCTGCAGCGTGGTGTCTGGGATGCGGGCCAGCAACAGCGCTTTGCTCGCGTCCAGCATGCCCATGCGCAAGGCTTCGCGGCCGTCTTGGCCAAGGTCCATCAGCTTCAGGCGGTTGAACACATAGGTGCGGCTCTTGCCGATCTTTTCGGCCACCTGCTCGGCGGTGATGCCGCTGTGCTGCATCAGCACTTCGTAGCCTTGGGCCTCTTCCAGCGCGGTCAGGTCGTCGCGCTGCAGGTTCTCGACCACTTGGATCTCGAGCACCTCTTCGTCGGTCATGGCGCGCACCATGGCGGGGATGGCCTCCAGCCCAGCGGCCTTGCTGGCACGCCAGCGGCGCTCGCCCGCCACCAGCTCAAACTCGGGCCGGGGCGACTGGTGCGCCGTGTCTTGCAGGCGGTCGGGGGGCAGGGGGCGCAGCAACACCGGCTGGTGCACGCCGCTGGCCTTGATGCTGGCCGTGAGCTCGTCCAGGCGGGCCGGGTCGAAGGTCTTGCGCGGGTTGGTCAGGCTGGGCGCGATCGCGTCCAGGCGGGGGGTGGCGAAGGTGGTCATGTAGCTTCCTGTGCTGGTGGGCGGTGTCCGCTGATGAATCCGTCAGCGTCTCGGACAAAAAAGGTTTCGGGGTGCTGGCAGCGTTGGCGGGTCAGCATTTCGGATTGGTATTCGGGCGTGCAGTCTTCGCAGTAGGTTTTGGGCCTGGGCACCTTCACGCCTTTGTGCGGCGCGCGCCACAGCACCCACTGCCAGACGTCAAAGCACGGTGGGCACGCGGTGCTGGCGTGCAGGAAGGCGGGTCTTTCTTGCGAGGTGGTCATGGCTTGGCCCTGCATTGCATCCAGTTAAACAGTCTGCGCAGCCCATACGCACGGGCAAAGCTGGCCACGGTAAACACGCTGGTCATGCCCACGTTTTGGGCCATCGTGACCTCGTGGCCAAAGGCAGGCAGCAACACGGCCGTGATGCCCACGCTCACTGCAAAGCCCACCACGATGTTCACGCCCGCCTCGACAACGCTGGCCCGGTGGCTTTGGCCTGGGCTTGCCTGTCCGGTGACGGTGCCCTTGGCCAGCTGAGCGTCAATGCGGTGTTTGTCCTGGCAGTCGTCCAGCGCCTGGCAAATGCGCATGCGCTCGCACGAACCGGCGCAGCCCTGGGGCTTGGCCAAGCCTGCAATCACCGTACCGCGTGCGCGGTAGGGCGCCCGGGTGTCTGCCTTGGCGTATTTGTAGGGGTACTCACGCAGGCGGTTTTGATCTACAAAAACATGCACCACGCGGGCGCAGTCGTCGGGCACAAAGTTGGTATAGCCTGCGGGCTCGCGGCTGCGGTAGCCGTCTCGGTCGTGACCCAGCAGGGGCACGTATTCGCCCACCAGCTTGGCTGTCCAGTGCATGGCGTCGGGGGTGCGTATCACCTTCAGCAAGCGCACGCGGTGAAGTTTGGCGGTCATGGCTTGGCTTCTTTCAGGTGGCTGATGGGCACATAGGCGCACGCCTCGTCGCGGCTGCCGGTGGTGTTGACGGTGCGCGTCACGTTGAATGGCGTTTGCTCCGGGTGGTCAGTCCAGCGCTTGCAGTTGCGGCACCACCTGTCCACCAAGATCGGGCGGCAGCGGGTCACGTCTGTGGGCAGGGTGGTCATGCTTTGGCTCCCTTGTCGGCGTTGCCTTTGTCCACCAGCCACAGCGCAGACACGCGGGCGGTGACTTCGGTCATGCGACCCATGGTGTGGGTGCGGATGTTGTCGGCCACAGTGCACAGCACGGCGCCGGGTTGCAGCTTGGCCAAGTGCGCAGAAAACCAGTCGGCGGCTTGCTGGCCCTTCCAGATCAGCTTCCAAGGCTCGGTCTGGTGGTTGGCGATGCGGTCCACGCACAGCAGCGTCACCGTCCACTCGCCGCGGTTGTCCTTGGTCAGGGTGGGCGCGGTGCGGCTCAAAAAGAGCATGCCAGCGGCTTTCATACCGTCACCCGATGGGTTGTTTGGCTAGGCGGCGTGTCGCTTTGGCGGTCTGCGCTGTCCATGCCCAAGGCCAGCAACAGCAAAGCCGCCAGCACAATGCCCACAGCCACGCGCTTGACCACAAAAGCCACAAAGCCCGCAAAGCCACGCTTGTACACTCGCTTGCCACCCGGCCAGATCAGCTGCACCCGGCGCAGGTCTACTTTGGGGGTGTTCATGCGGCCACCTGCAGACCATAGGCTGGCGACACGGGCTTGACGCTGATCGAGCGCGGTGGGTTGTCGCCCAGCAGGCGCTCAGCCAAGTCGAATGCAATGTTCCAGGCCTGCGCGCTGGTGCGGGCCAGCGCGGTCTGGATGGCTGTCTCGCCGCCCGTGACGATGCGGATGTTGAAGCGCTTGAGTCCGGCTTGGGTGCCGGGGATGGTGATGGTTGGCATGTGCCCCTCCGTTGTTGGTGGGGTAGAGAATAAACGCTATGTTTAACACTGTCAACGCTGTGTTTAATTTTTTTTGTTTATTTTTAAAACATGCCGCATGGGCTTCTCGTTAAGGCCATAAAAAAGCCCGCTTAAGCGGGCTTTTGGGAGTTGGACTGTTCAGCAAATTCGCTCGCCGTTGACGATCTTTTTAATCTTTTCAACAAACTCGTCAGTTCTGATTTTTGTCCAAGTGGTGACTGTGGTTTGGTCTTGACCATCCCCTTTCACCGTGATCACCACATAAATTTGTGTGCCAACACCAGATGCACCTTCCACAATCGATCCCTCTCGGAGCTCGGGGTAGTGGTGAACATCAAGGATGACTTGACCCAATGGGATCAGGGGCTGGTGGCGGCATTCTTGCCTGTTCTCGACCAGGCGCTTGAGGACCGCTTGGTAGTTGCCCTCTACCGTAAACGATCTTTTCGCCTGGGGGTCATCTTTCAGGCCTTGCGGCGTGGATGCGCAGCCAGCCATGGCCAGCGCAGCCATCAAGATGGAGAGGCGTTGTAGTATTTTTTGCATAGAGCTTCTTTCAGCCCCGATCTAGATCGCTGCCGCAGTGCCTGCACTTGCTGGCAAATTTATGGACCATGCTTTTGCAGGACTTGCACTCCTGGGTGTCATCGATGTGCGGGCCGCTTGAAACAACGCGCACCAACGGGGTTCCAGATGAGGCAATCATAAAAATGCCCCGACCAATGCAGTACCAGCCGATGCCATTGGCCAAAACCTGCAGCATGCTGTTAGAGCCTTGCGCCGTTGTGCTGGCAAGGTAGAGACCGGCGCCAATAGAGATCACCCCCGCGATAATTTTGAATGCTTTTGACAAAAACAGACTCCTGCAAAAATGGTTTAAAAGAAATATTATTTAAACAAATTGTATATTCTTGCAACCTTTTTTTTATCTATCAGCTGGCTTTCCTTCGGGCCAGCAAGGCTCTGTCAACCAATCCCCTGGCGTAGGTTTCAATTTGAGCCTTGCAGTCGGCGTCCATGGCGTTCCAGTCGTCTTGGGTAAACGACATAAATGGCCAGCTTGATGAAACTTGGTATTCAGCTTGGGCTTCATGAATTGCATGCACCTTGCTCAATTCGTTCGATGCCTTGTACACGACTTGCCTCTCCCCGGCGCCATTCAGGATCCAGTTGGCGTCGCAACCAATGATTTTTTGAGCGAGTAACGCGCCCCCCTCTGAAACGCCTCTGGCCTCCCAGTTCTTCATGACCTGGGGGCTCACATTCAGCAATCGGGCAACGGCCGACTGGCCTCGCACATCTCGCAATTCATCGGCGGCTTCGTAGAGCCGGGCTGTGGTGGGTTGTATTTCTGACATGACCTGCATTTTTTTTGCTTTAAACGTGGCGTTGTTAAACGGAATGATTGACTTTTAACTAAACGTGGTGTGTAATCTGTGCATGAACACACATACCGACTCGGAATTGATTGCAAAGCTTGGTGGCCCAGCCAAGGTTGCTGAGCTTTTGGGGTTGCCTAAGCCAGGCGGCGTGCAGCGTGTGCAGAACTGGCTGTACAGAGGCATACCCTCAGCGATCAAAGTGCTTCGTCCAGACCTGTTCATGCAGCAGGCGCTTGAGTTGATGCAGCCTTCAGCTTCGCAGGGTGAGTAAATGCCCATGACTGAAGTCTCTCCCTCCATGCGTGAAAGCGCACGCAAGATCGAATCGTCTCTCTTGCAGCGCCTTTCGTCTGTGGGCCAAGTCACAGTGGCCAAGGCGATGGATGTGTCCGAGTCCACCGTCAGCCGCTTCAAGGACGGGCAGATCACTGTCGTGGCACAGCTGCTGGCTGCGCTCAATCTCAAGCTGGTGCCCGCTGATTTCAAGGTAGTCGACCCGGCCCGCGCCCAGGCGATGTACACGCTGTACGAAGCCGCCATGAACCGCATGTCCAACCCCGCCGAGTTGCTTTTCAGCGACGAGGCTTAACCACCCTTCAGGAGTCTTGAGATGAACACAACAGCACTCGCACAGAGCTTGCAGCGTACGGTCAGCCGACTGCAGGCCGCAGCCGACACCGCGCAATATTTCACTGCGCTTTCAAATGTTCGACCAGCGAGCGTATGTGCGCCAAGTTCTTTGTCAGGGCTGAGTGAGCGACATGCGTGTCGTGCTCCATCTGTAGCCGCTGGTGGTCTTCTGTCAGCCCCAGCATCTCCAAAAATGGGTCTGCCAGCGGCGGAAATTGTTTCAGGATCGTCGCAATGAGCGCTTCATGCACAGCCTTCTGCGCAGCCAATGCGCCCTCGATGGTCTGTGTATACGCCTCAAAGGCGTCAGCGAATTCTTCGTTCATGGGTGCGTCCTTTCGTTTGCAATTAAGTGGTGAGAAGCTCGATTGTGCACAACTGGACGCACCCGCCTTTTTTCGGCAAAGGCCACATCTATGACCAACCCCCAAGAAAAGATCAATGGCCGCCCAGCCGGCGAAGTGCGCCGCGCTTTGCTGCAAGCCGCAGTGGCCCTGAGCATGGGCGACAAAGCCCCCACGCTGCGTGAGCTGGCCCGCAAGGCCCGAGTGGGCCAGTCAGCCGCCCGTGTGGCTGTGAGCAATATGCGCCGCGCCGGGTCGCTGGTCATCGTGCGCAAGCGCCACGTGAAGTATCGCAACCGGCCCGTTGCCGAATACGCACCGCCAGCATTACCCGTTGGGCTTTTGCAGCCTGGCGACGAAGGTTATTCATTCCAATCGCTTTGCAGCGTTTGGCACGCTTGATTTAAGGACATCCACATGATTCGCACACGGCTGCTGGTGGGGCAGACACCAGCCGGGACAAGCACCCTCTTTTTCGGGGGGCAGTCATGACCGACAACAACCAACAGGGCAGGGCACCGCTGCCCCCCATCAAGTTCAACGAGCTGGCCGAAGCGCTGCTCTCGCGCATCGACGCTTTGGTGCCCGCATGGCTGCCCGGTGGCGTGACGCGTGGCCACGAATACGTGTGCGGCTCGCTGCACGGTGGCAGCGGCACCAGCTGCAGCATCAACCTGACCACCGGCCAGTGGGCCGACTTTGCCAGCGACGAAAAAGGCGGCGACCTGATCAGCCTGTATGCCGCCATGCACGGCCTGACCATGGGCAAAGCCGCCCTGCAAGTGGCGCGTGACGAAGGCCTGGAAGACGTGGCCGGCGTGCAGCGCGATGCCAACCACCAACGCACCGAGCGGCCCGAGCCACCACCGGCCAAGGCCAAGGCCCCGCGCTCTGACGAAGGCTGGGCCACGACACGGCCCGTGCCAGCGCACGCGCCCAAGCCCACATTCAAGCACTACCACCGCAAAGAGTCCGAGATCATGCGCACCTCCGAGTATTCGGTGGGCGGCGATTTGATGGGCTACGTGGTGCGCTTTGCCACCAGCGACGGTGGCAAGGACGATCTGCCCTACACCTGGTGCACCAGCACCAAAGACGGCTCGCAGGCGTGGAAGTGGAAGCAGTTCGACGAACCCCGCCCCCTCTACCTGCCCGGCAAGGCCTTGCCCGCCGCCGACCAGACCGTGATCTTGGTCGAGGGCGAGAAAAAAGCTGATGTGCTGCAAGCCTGCCTGGACGCTGGCGCCCCCGGCATCTACACCGTGGCCAGCTGGCCCGGCGGCTGCAAGGCGTGGGCCAAGGCGTCTTGGGATTGGCTGGATGGCTGCACCGTTCTGGCTTGGCCAGACTGCGACAGCAAACTGGAAGTGCCCAGCACCAAAGCCCTGAACGAATGCGCCGACGAAGCTGCCCGCGATGCCCTCAAGGCCTCTATGCCCTTCAAGCCCGCGCACAAACAGCCGGGCATGGCCGCGATGATCGGCATTGGCCACCTGCTGAACGACAAGCACGGCTGCACGGTGCAGCTGCTGCCCATTGCCGCGCCCGGCCTGCTGCCCGATGGCTGGGACGCGGCCGATGCCATCCAGACGGACGGCTGGGGCTTTGCCGAGGTGATGGAGTTCTTTGGACGCGCTGGCCCGCTGCCTGCGCTCGATGGCCAAGTCGCCACCGCTGCGGCCGATGCTGGAAAAAAAATCGATCCCCCTGTTGGCACAAATGCCAGTGATGATGCCGCTGCCGCTGGCGAGTTGCCCTGGTGGCTCAAGCCCTACTGGGACGCCGACAAAGGCCGCTGGAACGTCTCGCGCAAAACCGTGATCGCCGCTTTGCGCCACGACGATCAGCTGGGCAGCTGCATCGGCTTCAACCAGTTGAGCAACAACATGGAGCTGCGCCAAGACTGGCCGTTCCCACAGGCACGCGCTGGGCGCATCAAGGGCACCACCGATTTGCTGCTGGGCGACTGGCTGAGCAAAAAGTACAAGCTGCCCGCCATCACCCGCCAAGCCATCACCGAAGCCATGGAGACCGTGGCGCATGAGAATGCTTGGCACCCGATCCACGACTACCTGCGCGGCCTGCAGTGGGACGGCACTCCCCGCCTCGACAAGTGGCTGGTCTGGACGCTGGGCGAGACACCTGCAAGCCTTGGGCCGACGATGGTCGAATACTTTGGTCTGGTGGGCCGCTTTTGGCTGCTGGGCATGATCAACCGCGTTATGGAGCCGGGCTGCAAGTTCGACTACTGCCCAGTGCTAGAAGGCCCTGGCGGCTTGGGCAAGTCCACGATGGTCGAGGTCTTGGCCAGCACCGCTTGGTACAGCGACACCCAGTTTGAGATCGGCAAGGGCAAAGAGTCATCCGAACAAGTCGGCGGAGTGTGGGTCATTGAGTTGGGCGAGATGTCTGCCATGGGCAAGGCCGAGGTGACTGCGGTCAAGGCCTTCATCACCTCCAAGGTGGACCGGTACCGCCCGGCCTACGCCCGCACCATTGAAGAGTTCCTCCGCCAATGCGTGCTGGTGGGCACCACCAACGAAAACACCTACCTGCGCGACCGCACAGGCAACCGTCGTTTCTGGCCCATCCCGGTCAAGCAGCCCATCAAAATCAGCTGGCTGGCCCGTTGGCGCGATCAGCTGTTTGCGGAGGCTTATGCGCTTTACCTGGCTGGCACGGCCTACACGCCAAGCCGTGAAGAAGAAGAACGCCTGTTTGTGCCCATGCAAGAGGCCCGCCTGATCGAGACCGCCGTCACCAGCGAGCTGCTCACCGTGCTGACCCGTGAACCGGGCAAGGGCACTTATGCCGACATCGTGAACAACCTGACCGACTTCGTGACCATCGACATGCTGTGCCATGCCCTTGGCGCCGATGCGGGCAAGGCCCCGGCAGGCATGCAGACCGAGATCCGCACCTGGATGAACAGCCAAGGCTGGGAGAACAAAAAGGTGCAGATCAACGGTGTGCGCCGCCCCGGCTGGGTGCGGCCAAAGAACTGGCCAGCGCTCGACCAGGAAGAATCCAAACCCACGCCTGACGCAGCGTCAGCGAGTGCATCGCCCATCACAGGTTCATTCACCGACGATGCGCCTTTCTAAACCCACCCCCTCAACCCTGCCCACGACGCTGAATGGCGCTCGTGTGGTGGTCTCATGCCCAAAGCGGGCATGGGATGCGGAACGCACAGCGCCCAAAGGCCGCTGCCACCACGCCAGCGAATGGATGCGCGTGTTGTCCTCTATGCCCTGAGTGTCCAAGTGTCCACCTGTCCTGCGCCCCGCATAGAGGGGCTGCAGCAGCCATAGGGCTCCACTTAAGGGGTTCCGCCGCTGCATGGTCAGGTGGGTGCACATGCCCACACCTGCAGGCGCAGGCGTGCAGGCAGGCGCACACGCTCACGCGCACTCGCGCATCGCGCAATTTCATTTATTACCCTTTAAAGTAGGAAGAAGGACAGATGGACACTTTGAAGACCCCAGAGGAAGTCGAGGCAGTGATCGCCACCATCAAGACGCGCATGCCTGAAACCTACAAATCCATTCAGGCCAAAGCACAGGCGCTGGGCAAGTCGGCTTATGCGCTGGTCCGCGCAGGCATCAAGGGCCAGCCCAATTGCTTCTACGCCTTCGAGCGCGGCCACATTGTGGGCACCCCCTTCACCCTGACCGAGATCTCCCGCGATGTGGCCCAGCTCATGTGCACCCTGGGCGTCCAGCACTGCATCGTCTGGCCCGAGCATGCGGTGCAACAGCTGGTGCGCCAGCAAGTGGAAGGGGTAGCCCATGGCGCGCATTGACTGGGTGCGTCAACGCCTCGAAGCCTGGGCACGCTGGGCGCGTGAGCGTGAGTCGGGTGCGCTGGGCTACCCCAAGAAGTCATCCTTCTTGCGCGTGGGCAGTGGTGGTGCCATGGGCTCGCAGGCTTTGAGCGATGGCGATGCCAGCCTGACCGACACCGCCGTGCAGTCCCTGCGCTTCACCCACCCGCACCTGCACAAGACCCTGCAGCACTACTATGTGCAAGGCCTCGACATCAAGCGCGTGGCCACACTCATGCACAAAGCCGAGTCCACCATCAAAGCTCACTTGGACGCATCAGACCACGCTCTGGCCCTCTGGTTTCACGCAAGGGAGGAGACCCAAGCCCAAGCCCGACAGGTGCACACGCGTGCATCTGGGGGCCTTGGCAGGGCATCCTGAGCGCACCACGGCGGGGGGTTTTACGACATAGACTTATCTGCTACATTTCAGGCAAGCTCTGGCAACAGTCATGCAACTGAAGTCAAAGCCCGACGCGTAACCGTCAAAGCCCCGATGCACTGCCCCGTGTCGGGGCTTTTCTATTTCTGCCCATGCTCTCTGCCCCCAAACCCTGCGGTCATCCTGGCTGCGGTGTGTTGGTGCGAGACGGATCTGGCCGGTGCGCCAAGCACCCCAAGCCAGCATGGGCCACCAAGACAACCACCACCAAGCGCACCACCGGACGCAAGCTGCAACGCATGCGCGCTGAGCTGTTCGCCCGTGCGCCACTGTGCGCCATGTGCGAAGCCGCTGGCCGCGTCACCCTGGCCACCCAGCGTGACCACATCAAGTCACTGGCCGAAGGCGGTGCGGATGATCCATCAAATGAGCAAGGGCTTTGCGTGCCCTGCCATGAGGCCAAAAGCGAGGCCGAACGCCTGCGCGGCCTGCGCCGGTCACGGTTCTGAGCTGAGAGGGGAGGGGGAGGTCGAAAGTCTGGCCCCCACCACCGGAAACCGACCGGTTCCCCAGATTTTTACGCCCGCACATTAGAGGGGGTGGGGGGTACCAAAACAAGGACAACTTATGGCAAAACCAGGACGAGCGGCAAAGCCGCTTGAGCTGAAATTGCTCGAAGGTGATCGAGGCCACAGGCCGGTCAACCTGGACCAAACATTCCGCGCAGAGGCGGGAATACCCGACATCCCGAAGGGCTTGAGCCCCGGTGCTCGGAAGGTCTGGAAAAGGCTGTCAGTCGAGCTGCTGCGGTACAACCTGATCGCCACCATCTACAGCGACACCTTCGAGGATCTGTGCGAAACGATTGCTGACGTGAAAGAGCTTCGTCATTCTCTGCGAGCCCGGCAGGCATTGCTCAGGTCGCAGGGTAAAGACCCCTCTGAGGCGTTTGAGGCGATGACACCAGGCGGCATGCCTGTGCAGCACCCTCGGTACCAAATTTTGAAGAGCGAGCGACAGATGATGCACTCGCTTTTGGCCAAGTTTGGTCTCAATCCAGCCGAGCAAGCCAGCGTATCTACAGCTGTGCGCGCTCAGCTGAAACTTTTTGAAGGCCCCGGCGAAGATGACAAGCCGACCGCCACCCCTGCCCCCACAAAGCCCCGAGGATTCAGCGAGTTCACATGACGTCCACTTATGCCACCCGCGCATTGGCCTACGCACACCGTGTGGTCAGCGGCGAAGAGGGGGCAGGCAAGTTTGAGGTTCTGGCTTGCAAGCGTTACCTGCGTGACATCGATAGGCAAGGCCAAGAAGATTTCCCCTTCATTCTGGATGACCGTCTTGGCTCCAGAATTTGCCAGTTCATGGAGCTGCTCTGCCACATCAAAGGCGAGTGGGCAAAGCCGGTCTACGTGGACGGCATGGTCACCTATGCCCGCATAAAGCTGGAGGATTGGCAGGTCTTCATTGAGTACCAGCTCTTCGCCTGGGTGCATAAAGACACCGGGCTTCGCAGGTTCCGCCGAAGCTATGAAGAAATTGCCCGGAAAAACGCTAAAAGCACCCGAGTTGCAGCACGAAACCTTTACCTCGCGTTTGCAGATGGAGAGCCCGGCGCACAGGTTTACAGCGCAGCCACCACTGCCAACCAGGCCAAAGAGGTATTCGACACTGCGCGTGAGATGGTCAATCGAGACTCTGAGTTTCGGGTTCGGTTTGGCATCCCTTACGTCGCCCGATACGACATCACGGCACCAGAGACTGCAAGCACCTTCAAAATTCTGAACGCTGAGGCGTCGACTCAGGATGGTCTGAACGTCCATGCCGCTGTCGTGGACGAGATGCACGCCCACAAGCGGCGCGACCTTTGGGATGTGATCGAGTCAGCCGACGGGGCGCGCTCTCAGCCGCTGATCAGCGCCATCACCACAGCGGGTGTCGATACCGGTGGGATTTGCTACGAGCTTCGCGGCTACACGATCAAAGTACTCGAGCAGACGCATCATGATGATTCGTGGTTTGGCATCATTTTCACGATTGACGATGGTGATGATTGGAAAGACCCAAAGGTCTGGCGCAAAGCAAACCCCAACATTGGCATCAGCGCAAAACTGGACAAGCTCCAATCAGCGTGTCTGAAGGCCATCGCTACACCCGCTTCACGCGGAAACTTCCTGACAAAGCACCTGAATGTTTGGAGCAACGCTGGCGTCGCCTGGATGGACATGGAGGCTTGGAAGGCCTGCGCCGATCCCAGCATCCGAGAGGAAGATTTTGAAGGCCTGCCCGCGTTTTGCGGTATGGATTTGGCCGAAAAGAATGACTTCGCAGCCAAGATCAAAGTGGTCGAGCGGGATGGAACTTGGTACGTGTTTTCAAAGCTGTACTACAACGAGCTTGCTGCGCAAGAAAGCAAGACGGCTCAGCTGCCAGGCTGGATTGAAGAAGGATTTGTCAAGGTCAGTCCGGGCAACCTGACTGACTTCGACATGATCCGCGACGATTTGATTGTTGATCAAGGTTTGCACGATCTCAAAGAAGTGGCTTACGACCCCGCCTTGTCATCGTATTTCGCCCGCACCTTGATTGAGCGCGGCCTGCCCATGGTCGAGATCACCCAGCGATCTACCTTTTACACCCAGCCATTGCTGCAAGTCTTTGCAAAAGTGCTTGGAAAGAATTTGGTACACGACGGCAACCCTGCCATGACCTGGATGGTCAGCAACATGGTGGTCATGAAGTCCAAATACAACGAGTTGATGTCGCCAACAAAAGACCGCGACGAAGAAAAAATTGACGGACCCATGGCCATGCTCATGGCGCTGGGTCGAGCCCTTGGATCACAGCCAGACGATGACTCGTTCTGGGAAAGCTTCGCCCAATCATGAACATTTTTCAGAGAGGTCTGCTGCGACTGGCCCTGAAGGGGGTTGATCTCAGCCTGACCAACCCCCAAGGCTGGGAGCTGCTGACTGGTGGCGACACTTGGTCCAAAGTGAAGGTGGGCGAGGCCACCCAGTTGCAGATCACGGCTGCTTATTCGGCCATTCGGCTGATCAGTGAGACCGTGGGCACCTTGCCGCTGCACATTTACCGCAAAACACC
>JACCDU010577197.1_pt1 | contig 15742 bp, 9 predicted proteins | sample 7446081 | NCBI WGS metagenome assembly JACCDU01 (sample SAMN15323447, study PRJNA562643) | freshwater metagenome | isolation source: river surface water | place: USA:Blue River Watershed | collected 2017-08-17
GACATGGTCACCTAAATTCATGGCTTGACTAACGGCACCACCTCCTAATGGCCAATCAACCTCTGCGAATGGCGTCTGAATCTCGATTAGCTTTCCAAATGTGTGAGCGCTTAAGGACAAGTCCACATGTAGATCATTTAGTCGATTACCCAAAAAATCAGAGATATGTTGAATCCGCTGCCAAGACTGGCCAACAAAGTTCCATAGTGCTTGCTCATACTGTTCGGCATCAATTAGTGTTCCCGTGAGCAGAAAATACACCCGTTGGCTAGGGTCTAGCGATTTGAGTGTGGTCTTTTTTGCAACGATGCTTGCAAGTTCTGGCATCTCATATTTGAGTGCAGTCCTCAGAAGCGAACTCAATTGATTGAGTTGCGTTGACTTGTTTCTAGTTGGAAAACTTCGAAGCAATGTAGGTACAGAAAGACGAGCGAGCTCAGCATACGCTGCCTCTCTTGAAAGTGCATAAATGCCGTCAACGTGATCCTTTTGCGCTTTGAAGCTCGCGCTCGCATAGTCGATCAGAATCTTTGAGACCAGTTTTGGTTTGTTTTTGACCAAATGCACGAACCACTCTGGTGTATTTTCCGTGCCATCGGTTAGTCGAAAGCAAGTCATCCTCTCTAAGGTGCTGCCATCTAATGAATCGATGGATGTCGGTGTTTCGTCCCAAAGTAATTCCATCCCGAGCAAACACGCACTTCGAATCCAATGCGCTTCTTGTTTGAGATGGAGATCAATGATTTCTTTGATCGAAGGTAGGTCGCTGCGCTTGATGCAGGCGGGCATGCCAGTTTTTGCCGCGTTGAATACATCGACGTAGTTGTCGCAATAACTTTTGAACCGATCTAAAGGTGTTTCGCCTCTAGTGTTGGTGTATCTGTTTAACCAAACACCCGCCAACTCACCCATCAAGGCCGCAGGTGCGGTGCCAGTTCGGATTTCAGAAATTTTTGCAGCAAGCTTTGTACTCAGCTTTCTTTTGAGATTAGCTTGTTCACGTATGCGATCTTGCGTTGAGTGATTTTGAGCTTTACGCCACTCTGGTATTTCCCATGCAAGATGTGGTTCGAGCCAACTTTTTCTAACTGGATCATTGCCAGCCCAACCAATCAAAGTGTCAATCGTCAGTCCCTCTTGGCCAGACCACAGGGCACGTACTGCTTCGGCTAAATGCTCCTTGGCGAGAATTTCATTCTTAGTGCTATCGATTTGTTGGAAATGCCACAGTCCTATATCAGCGGGTGCAGGTATCCCACGCAGCACTTGCGAGTCGTTGAACAAGCTGTTGAGTGGGGCGGGTGAATCTTCATTTCGAGCAAAACAAACTTCCAACAACCCTTTGTAACGCTCAGGGCGTTTGATCAGCCATTGGGTGACGGTTTTATGAAATTCTGGTTCATGCCGCCGCTCACCGTATTCGTCTGTGCCAATGCGCAGCCAAGTGAAGAGTTTTCCGTCAGGAACTTTGTCGCCGTGGACCTGTACTCCCCGAGTAACCAGCGCAGCAAGCGTGCGTGAAATATGAAACTCTATCCAGTTTAGTGATTGCAGATCCTTTCGTTGCGCCAAATGATCAAGTACAAAGGGAAGATCATCTTCGGGAACGGTATTAGGAAATTCGTAAGCCCAAAAGCGTTGATACATTCCCAAAAACTTACTTTTGGGACTATGGAGATAGTGGAGTGCATCAGAAGTAGTCAAGACTTCTGGAAAGAACTGATTCAGCAATATGCCCGTCAGTTCTTCGTCTGGATCAGAAATTTTTCCTTGACTTATCTGCTCCAGAAAATCGATTGCTTCATTTGGAGCAATGCCCGACTCCAGCCATGTCTCCAGTGCATATCGCCGGACATGCTCCCAACGGCTTGCATCTGATGCAGTGTTCTTAAATTCAGAAGTTAGATTTGCCTCTGTTGCTGAGTTCTTGAGTATCTTCAAGATGAAGATCACGTAGGTCTGGGTTGAGTCGTCTCGCTTCGGGTCGTGCAAAGCTGCTAAATATTCATCTCGCAAATCCGCTTGGAAGAGAGATGCAAGATTCTCTGCACCGCTGAGATCCCAAAGAGCCGATGGATTTTCATAAGTCTGGAAATAAATCTCTTGCAAGAGTTGTTGTTTGTTCACCAGATCCATGGGGCGAGGATCGCTATAGAGAGCAACGGTTATGGGATCGTTCTTGATCAGCCATTGCCTAGCCTTGCGGCTTGTCAGTGCAAGCCAACCATAAAGCCCACGCAAACCGGCCACTGCTTTGCCATCAAACCCGAGCATGAGATTAATTACCCTTTGAAAGGGAAGGCCTTGCTTGTCGATTTGACTTCCAAGCCATCGAGCTGCTAGGTACTCAGCCACACTTCGATGTGTCGGCTCTAGTTGTTCGTCATTTGAAGTCGCTGGTACAAAGAGCTTGGTATCCAGCGCATTGGATGCAAGATCAGGGGCGTTGAGTTGAAGTTTGTCAAGCGTTGGAAAACGCTCGCTTTGCGCTGACTGATCAAGCGCGATGCCAGATTTGTCACTGAGAAGCAAAGCTGCAAAGATGTGTCCTGCTGCATCAAGCAGTTCATCTTTTGGACTTGCTTGAAAACGCGCTTTGTTGCGATGTTTGCGGTTCTCTTCTTGAACCAATGCCTCGCAAGCGAGTCGGTATGTTTCGTCTCTACTGGTGGGCCAGTTTGTTCCTTGCAGAGCTTTGACAGTCAGTTCCAGCGTTTGTGGATTGCTAAGTAAGGCTCCAACGCCGTGACTTTCTGCTTGTGCAATGAAGTCCTCAGCATCTGTTTTGCCGAAGTTGATCTTCAAGATTTGCTTGATGTCGGCTTGATTCAAGGGCTCAAGTGCGTAAACCTTTAGCTGACCATCTGGGGATGCTCCAATGATCTCTTCTTTATCCGATTGCCCATACCAATCGGCTGCACGGCATGCAATTCGAAAATGGGGCAAGCTGAGCTTCCTCAGTTTGTTCCTCACTTGATACAAGATGGTTTCATTTGTGCCGCTTGCTCTAACTTCATCGAGTCCGTCTAGGAACAAGCAACGACTCTTCCATTGATCCTCGATATCGCTGTAAACAAAGTCGGCGATCGTTAAACGCAGGCCACCGCAAGCTTTCGCTTCAATTTCGAATGCACGGCTTTTCCCCGACCCCGGTTCACCTAACAAAACCCAAGCTGGCACTGTTCGTAGCGATTCCAGTGTTACCGCTCCGGTGTCTGGCCCACCATCAGAAGCTTGTTTGACAGAACGAGGGGCAAAGAACATTTACTTCAACCAACTTTCAACGGGCTGCAACAAAAAGTCAGAAATGGGAACTCCATCAGCCCCTACAACCATCGACGTAACGTTTGGGAATTTGTCTGCAAAAACCTGTAGCCCTTTGGGGGCTGCATAGTCTTCACCGCTTTTGACTTCAACGGCCAGTAATTTTTCGCCAGAGCTTAGAACGAAATCAACCTCGCTTGGACTCTCTCGCCAGTAATAGAGGCTTGAGCTCTCTGGCTTGTTGTTGATCAGGTGTGAGCCGATGGTGCTTTCAACCAGGCGGCCCCAGTATGTGCGGTCGTTCTTCGCTTGTTCAAACGTGTATTTGGCCTGCGCTGAGATAAGTGCTGTGTTGTGCGCATTGAATTTGGGCGGTGATGCTCGTCTGCGCAACTCTTGTCCGGCGTACTTTTGCAGACCGGTTAGTAAGCCTGCCTGTGAGAGAAGTTCTAGATAGTGGGCCAACGTGACCGTGTTGCCAGCGTCCTGTAGCTGTCCGAGTAACTTCGTCAATGCGACTAGTTGGCCAGAGTAGGCGCCACACCCTAGTTGAAACAAGTTTTTCAAAAGTGCAGGTTTCTCAACTCGAGTCATCTGCAGGATGTCACTCTCGATGTTGGGTTTGATCAGAGCATCGCGAACGTACTGTCGCCAGCGAGTTTCATCTTTGATCAGGCTGGCTGCACCAGGGTAGCCACCAAAGTAGATGTATTCGTCCAAAGAGAAGTCAAAAGCCTCTTGCATTTCGCCGTAGGACCAGTGTGACATGTGAATGGGCTCATAGCGTCCGGCCAAGCTTTCACTCAATCCTTTTTGCATTAGCCATGGCGATGAACCGAGCAACACAATGTGCAGGGGTAATTGCGCGGCTCGGTCTGCATCCCAGAGACCTTTAACAATCTCTGACCAGCGGGGAATTTTTTGAATTTCATCAATGGCCAGGATATGGAATTGTCCAGATGGGAGGGAGCATGCCTTGGCCCGAGCTTGCGTCCAAAGATTGATGAGCCACTTTTCATTGAAATTGCTGCCTGGTTCCGTTTGGACTGTGGTGGTTTCACTGAAGGGGTCAAAGTCGGTTGAAATGGGTTTGTCTGTAGCTTCAAAGTTTGAAGGACGACCAGAAAGTGCCTGTCGAACCAAGGTTGACTTGCCAATTTGACGCGGTCCTGCTACAACGATCATGAACTTAGGAGGTTCATTGAGTCGAGCTTCAAGGGTTTTCAGGTGAGGCCTGTTGTATGGCATTTGCAATTAACTGAGTAAATTTACTTTGAAGTATACAATTAGCATCCGTGACTTGCAACTAAAAAACACACGTGTGTTGAAAACCAGTTGTCACTGGAATACTCGGTCGCTGGAGAATGGGTAATGAAGACTAACTTTCAAGATTGGGAATCTCCTCCAGAGGGAGCCACGCAGCGCTGGTTTCAGGATCGTGGGCGGGCGTTTGAGCGCATTATTAAAAAGGTTCTTGATGATGCAGGGTGTGAGCCAAGAGGTAGTCTTCGCCCAAGTGGTGAGGAAATTGATGGTTCGTTCTATTTGGGAGGTAAAACATACCTACTCGAGGCAAAATGGCGAAAGCAGCCAATACCTGCGTCTGATCTTTATGCCTTTAAGGGGAAGGTCGACGGCAAGCTTGTGGGAACGATTGGTGTCTTTATATCAATGTCAGACTACAGTGCAGACGCAATTGATGCGTTGAAGGCCGGCAAAGAGATAAATCTGATCTTGTTTAGTGCGGCTGACTTTAAGCTTGTAATTCAAGGTGCATCCTCATTCGAAGAGGCAATGAAGCGCAAGCTTAGATATGCGGCAGAGGAAGGGCAACCCTATCGCCCACTTGCACCAGACAAGTCTCAGGGATGCGATATCCTCGAGGACGCGCGCGCAGGAGACGAAATATGGGACCTCGTTGTCGAAGGCCGCAGTGATGAGGTCGCGCTCAGAATTCTTTTTGAGCGTATGGATGCTAGCGATAAAGTAAGAATATGGACCGCTGGAGGACAGTTAGCTGTCCCTAGTCTTATTAGACGGATGCAGGAGTCTGGTCATCAACGCATTGCCGCGTTTGTTGAGTCAGACATTAAACCGAACGAGCTTGATGAATTGCATCAGCTTTTTCAGAAAAACGCTAATCATTTAATCGTCGTAGAGCCAAATTTCGAGGACTGGTTGGAATGGGCGTCTCCGAATGACATAGTCATTTCATCTCCTCCGACATCTATTAGAGAGAAGGCAATTCGGAGATTTGCTAGCGTAGCCAGCATTAGCGAACTCATTAAATCCAATAAAAACTTCGCGGCTCTTTTGCAAGAGATGCTTGGGAACCCATTTGATGGCTTGTAGACAAAAAGGGATGTGCGTTAAAGCTGTTTGAGAGGGCATGTGCTTCTGAGTTGCCAAATGAAAGCGAGCTTCAATCGAAGTGCATGCATTGGGTTAAAAACAATGATTGCTTACATATGATTTATCAAGCTGGACACATATTTCATGTCGCACGCCGTACCTATGAAAGATCTATTGTGGATTCTTCAGAAGCGATGCCCTCGATAATTTTGTCGACAGTCGCATTAGAGTGTTTTGTTAATGAGACCATAGAGCGCCTGTCTAAGCAATATTTTAGGGATGCTGACTCACGTCTTGACTTGGCTGCGAATTGGCTTAACTTCATTGAGTTAAAAAAAGGTAGTACGTTGGAAAAGCTAGAGGCTTTTCATTTGGTTTTTAGAAATAAACCGACTGATCGCGGATGTCAACCTTATCAAGATATTTATTTTTTATATCAACTTAGAAATGAACTTGTTCATAAGAAGCCTGAGCCATTTGGAGACTGGGACCCGAATGATCAAGAAAGAGTTTATGAACCACATAAATTTGTACGCACACTTGTTAATAGAGGCATAGTAACTATGCCACCTCCAAATTTGCCTCCCATATGGAGTCAATTTATTCTTCATGATAGAACTGCTAAATGGGCTTTTAACACAGCAGTATTGGGCGTTCAGTTTGTGATTTCTCTTTTGCCTGAAGGTGTTTTTTCTAAAATTACATCGCAAATGGCAGATCAAATCAAGCCAATTGCATAAGCTAGCGCTCGCTGACAATTTGAGGATAAAGTGATAATTAATTATGAAAACAGAACTCAGCATAAAACGAGTGGAACGTCAAATTTTGGCGCTTATGGGTAATCAATGGGTCGTTTTTGCGCATAGCACTACGCTCCCTCACTCTTCTGAGTTCGATCCAATTCGTGATTCGACTCCATTGCCTCGAGTGGGGGGGATGGCAGATGCATCTGAAAATCGAATAGCTTTATCTGTTCAGATTTCAGGTTATAAACGAGATCAAACTGCCAATGACTTTCGGGCTGATGTGGCCTTCTTAACTGATGCTACAGATCAGAAACTCTTGGTTGATATCAAGATTAAAGATCACGATCCACGTTCACGTGATATTGACGCAAGTGAAACTTTAATACGCAACGCAGAAGCTCATGGAGACAAACTTGAAGTTTGGTTCTTTAATCGCGAGCGATTGAAATTAACTGTGATCTATCACGAGCTTGGTCGGATGCACTTCGAAGAGCTTTTCCCCTTAGACGTATGGGAAAGATACGAAGAAAGTGTTTTCAAACGTCAGCAAGTCGTAGACGAGGTTAAATCTTGGGAGCGAAATCTTGAAAATTTGTATAACCAAATCACTTCGTGGCTTGGTACAACAAACAAAAATCTTTCTTTCGATAAGTCACGCTTTGTGAACATGTCAGAGGAAATGATGCAATTGTTTGCTGTGACGGACAGAGAACTTCCCATTTTGGACGTTATTGTCGATGAACAAGCTGTTATCAGTTTTGTTCCTCGAGGCCTATGGATTATTGGGGCGCGTGGTCGTGTAGACATCATTACGCGATCAAAGACGCGTGTTTTGGTTGGTGATACCTCAAGCTCCATAGATGATCTTCAATGGTTGTTGATATCTGAGGGTGATCGTACAAAGTCAGAGGCATTTACTAAGCAGTCGTTGGTATCACTGGTGGAAGACGTATGAGTAAATTAACTGATACGCAAGCTGCCTACGATAAGTTGACGTTACTTTTAGATCAAGAAATTCGTAAACGAAGTGGCAGTGTCAAGGATTTGGAAAGAGCTAGGGAGACACTTAACGTGGCTTTCTATTTGCTCGGATGGGGACAATTTGAGCATCTAGTGCGAGAGGAGGCGTTGTCCGAAATTGAGCGACAGGCTGCGACGCATCAATTGGAGCGTATTGCTTGGGATTTCATGAAAGATAACGTAAAGACGGTTACTGTAAGAAAGCGACTTGACATTATTTTTCACGATCAACGCCCTGTGCGCGAACAGTTAGACAAGGACTATACCGTCCGCAATGAAGCTGCACACAACTACAAACATCTTCCAAAAGAGGCACAAGATGTATCTGCATGGCTCGGAAAACTTGAGAGTTTGGTGGGTAAGTTTTAGTGTCTTTAGGTTGGCTTTCAATCTAAATCGAGTCCAGCAGACAGTGCATCTAGAAGCGTAGTTCTTGTACAGCGCCACTCATCAGCAATCGCGTCATACCCAGCAAGTGCTAGGCTTTGGTTTTTGGTTATTGAATTTAGTAAGTTTTCTACTTTTATTCGTACGCATTCATCGAACTTCCCCGATGATGCGAGATAGCGTGCGAAGCTACCGCTAATGCTGTAATCAACATTTACGTGTATGCGTGCGCTGAGTAAATCTACGAGTTCAATATCGGTTAACAGACGCTCTTGAACGGCCAAGTTAGTGATGGTTTGCGCATCGAATTGACTGCGAAAATTTCGTGTCACCATTCCTTCCAATAGATCTACAAATTCGGCACTATTCGCACGTCTTGCTGCTATGTGCAGGGCAATAGTCCAGCTTCCAAAATCTCGACCAATTTCTTGAATTGATGGATTAGGGAGCTCTCTTGCATCAGGTGAATAGATGGCCAGTGTGATTGTTGTTTCAGTAGTTGGTGATTGCGTAAAAAGATTAATTAGCTTTCCACGAACTTCGACATTGTTAGGGAAATGTGAGCGCAAAATAACTGCGATTTCTGCATTGACAGAGGCACGAGTATTGTTTCGTTCATTGTGTTCCAGTACGTCCCAACAAGCTTTGAGCAAAAGCATACTGCGAGGACACTCAACTGCCAACGATCGTATTGTTTGAAGTGTGCGTGGTAGTTCACCTCTTTCTGCCATTTTTAAGAAGGCAGATTTTGCAGCTGGGGATGCACTGGGCGCTACGGTAAGAATTTCAGCGAGTCGATTTTGGCGCCCCCAAGACTCAAATCTATCTTGTAACTTTTCTCCAAAAACAGATTCGAAATCAGAAAAATGTTGACAGATATGACGCTCAAGCGATGGCATCGGATCCATGCCTCTTCCTGTGGAAAGTTTCAACGGTTTGTCTCCGTCTTTTAATGCGACGAGATCTCCTAAAGCGCCTAAAGCCGTTAATCCTGCCAAGGCAGCTGCACGCACCGCATCAAAATCGGGACCGACAGCGATGGCATGTTTGAGTAATTCTTGTTTAGCGGTTGCGTGTTCGTTTGCTGGCAACCTTCTATAGTGAGCAATTGCCATGCGTACTCTTAACTCGGGATCACTTTCAAGCAAGGCTTTGTCAAGAACTTTTTCTAAAGCTGTGCCTGTTGCTCCTTCAGTTGCAAATTCCACAATTTGTGTTCGTAGACCCGTGGGTAGTGGGGTCGCTGCTGCAAGTATGGTTGGCGCGAATTCAGAATCATTTGCGTACCCTGTTGCTATGGCACTAAGAGGTCCATTTGGTATGTGTAGGCTCTGCTTTGCCATTTCTCTGACAATCGGGTGAGTGCCAAAGGACTTAAAGAGTTGGTGTGACAAGTCATAAGCACTGCCGCGTTCTTGCATATTGCCAGCAATGACTTGAACAACCTCATCATCCGATCCGTCGCAGTCGCAAAGTGCAAAACCTTGAGTTAGCAAGTCGCGCCTTACAGTTGAGCGTCGTCCTAAGCTCAATAGTCGGTTACGTGCTTCGACTTTATCTTCATACACTTTCGGAAGTAAGGATGCTAGATCTTCGATCTCTTCATCTGGAGCCGTGATGATGGCATCAAACACAGGTTTTGCATCAACGTGGTTGCGCTCCCAACCTGTTAATAGAGCATCTAGTGCCCATAGACGATTAAAGTTGCCTTTTTTATTTGCAAGTATTTCTTTTAATACTTCTAGTATTTCTGGATCGGCAACGTGCGCAACATAGCTTGCCAATTTGTGTATTCCGATTGCACGATTTTTTGGATCCTGCCAATATTTAGTTGCTGCAGACCTGATATCAGTATGCTGTGCAGAAAGTCTGCCGATAAAGTCCCACTCTTGTTGATTCCCTAAATGGAAGTTGAATGGATAATCCTCATTGAAAGCCTTCAAGATCCATTGGTGAATATTGTGATTTTCAATGCTACAGCTGAATAGATATTGACCAGCTGAGTCATGTTCCCAGACTGAAGAACTACGATGCGAGAGTCGATTAATTGCACCTTGAATAAACTCCGGGTCATTAGGCCAGTAAGTGATAAGCATCTCAACAGCTAGTGATCTATGGGTAATCGAACGTAAAGCCCAGAAACTCTGGGCTTGTAACACGAAGTCACGAATCTCGGCTAATCTGGAACCCTGATTAAGGAGCCCAAGCGCACCAACTAAACGCAAGGCCCCACGGTGAAGGCTCCATGCTTGTTGAAATAAATTTTCAGTATTTGGTACTTTGTACCATCCATGTGCCAGACTTTCTAACAGTGCAGTTGATGCTTGTAGATCTCGTGATTTCGATAGTCCATTGACTAATCGTTGATATGCAGCGTCAGAAGTAGAAAATAATTTAGCGTATGTCTTAGCGGCTGACCTTTGTACGTAATTATCTTCGTCGTGCATCGCCCGAAACAACGTCTCTTGTAATTCGGATGAAGGTTGCCAAGAATCCAGTGCATCAATCAGTGAAGGTCGCCATTGTTGTCTGTCAGGTAACCATTGGGAAAGTCGATGAGCGACTTCTGTTTGTAATGTCGGGTCACTGACGCCCTTGAGTACTGAATTTAATGCTTCACGGCGTCCAGGCATCCAATCTTCAGATTCCACACGCCTCATTGTGTCGATTGCTAATTCTTCCGCTGTGGCTCTTGCTCGAGTTGAAATTGCAAAAGCTATATCTCCAAGCAAGGCTTTACAGCTCAGTTGCGAAAGTTCATCTTTTCGGGGCTCTTTGATGATTGCTATGAGTCGGTCAATTTCGTCCCGTCGTGGAAGTTGACTTAGTAAATTCGTTATGACATTTCGCCAACGCTCCTCTCCGGCATGCGCCTGCAAGAAAGAAGTTATTTGTTCGAATGACCAACTTCCTATGTGTTCTGCGCTAAGGTACTCTTCAAAGCTGGCGTGAACAAAGCCAACTTCAGCAGGTGCTTTCTCGATGATCAGACCTTGCGTTTCAGAGTTGACGGAAAGAATTTCGTCCGCAGCTTTTCTGGCTGCAGTGCTATCAAGTGCTAGATTTGAAGGGGATGCTAAAAATTCTTGCAGTTTGTCTCTCGCAAAACCCCGAGCAACGTTGCCGCCTCCTGCCTGGGTACGAATAGTAAAAGCGAGATATGCTAATACCGCACGACGTAGCTCCGGATCTGCTACGTGATGAAAGCGAGAGTCCGTGTCTCCGGCTGCTGTAGCTCTGCTGTTGGGGTGTACCTCAAGAAGCAAACGTACGAGCTGATTGTAAACTTCACTCTGGGTGCGGGGAAGAATTTGACCACGTAGTGCCAGTGTTATGAGACCAATCAACAGAAGTGGTGTCGTTGCTAAGGCAGCAAGGTTTGCATCACGGGCTAATTCAGCTTTGAAGCGATCGGTGCGCAAACTAACTTCAGAGGTTTCCGTAAGTATTCGTTGATCGGTGGAGAATCTTGCAAACCAACGCGATGCAATACAAATTTGCTGAGTTGGTGAGAGTGGGGCTACTGTGCCACGTCGCCATGTAGCTGGTATAGCTCCTATTTTCTCTAGCCCTTTAGGGCGGCCTGAAACAACGACTGGAATGTTGTGAGCTTCTACAAAAGCGACTAACGCACCTAGTGTTGTCCGTGCGGCTTGTTCGTTGTTCCATTCGTCGAGTCCATCGATGAGTAGCAACGCGCGACCATCATCAATGACTTGATCAACGAGATCTGCTAAAGGTGTCGTCATCAATGGTTCAAGCGAGTGCCGCACTATGTCTTTAATGCTGACCATTCCGCCTGTACGTGCTGCTTGAGTGGACCAACGAGCAAATGATATGTAAAGAGGTAAGTGATAGCCCCAGCGTGCGGATAGTTCGGGGAAGTGTGTTTGGGTGCGAAGTAAATCTAAAGCGATGACGCGAAGTAAGGTGCTCTTTCCGCTTCCTGCATCACCGAGCACAACCAACCGTTCTGTTTCGCCTACCCATTCGCTCAGCTGTAATCGTCGAATGCGACTAGCTGTATTTAGTGGGCTATGAGTTTGAGATCGCTCTGAATTTTCAGAGTCTGGAGGGGCTTTGCCTTCATCGTCGGTAGTCCGCTCTGCGTGCTCTTTGGAGATTTCTATTGTGCTGACTGCTTCACGTAAGAGGATGTCTGGTTTTTGAAATCTTTCCAGCAATGTCAGCGCGATTTGTCCTTGATCATCGCCAATTGATCCGAAACTTCCCGGATCAACGAAATGGAAGTTTGTTTCATAAACACGTGCAAGTTGCGCGCGAGCTTTTGCAAAGGCTGCACCATCAGGTCGGTTTTTTAGTTTTTTTGCTACCCCATCACCAAGAACCGCTTGCACCCAAGGACGACCAAAAAAGTCGTCCACGATCTCAGGATGTTGACGTAGCTGAGTTGTTAGATCTTCCCCATCTATTGCGTGAAATGCAATTCCCTTATCTAACAGTCTTTTTGCTTGTCGCTCAATTTCGTCTTGTGTTCTTGTCGAGCTAAGCGAGCATTGGACGGCGATTGTGAATTTTTCAGCTTTTTTAGCCCATTTACCTTCGAGAAAAAGATCTACTGCTTTCTCTATTTTTGATGCATTAAAGTTTTGATGGCGCTTTGCTTGAAGGCAGTGATATCTACCGTTAAATTGACGTGCATAAATGTCTATTCCTGCTTGCTCATCTCCTTGGCGTCCATACCGAGCGCAATATTCTACATTGTCAGCAAGAGTTGCCAATCGGTGGCACAGACGTTCAAAATTTTCCCATGTGAGCGATCCGAATGGGAGGCTTTGTATTCGTGTGGAAACTGGCAGTCCGGATGCTACACCGTCTGGCGGACTTGTTACGGACAGGGTTTCATGGGTATAAGTCGGACCGTTCATAGTTGTATTTTCATCTAAATGAAATCGCTAGTGGAATAGGTGAGCCTGTTACTATCTAAACGGTAACAAGTGCCCCGCTTGATTAAGTAGTCAACAGAAAATAGGCTCAGGGTCTTAAATCCTCAAAAGATTTTTGATGGAATTAATTTCCATATGAATGGTAAGTTTCAATGAGTTTTTCTGTTGTACCAGACGCTGCGGTAGGGCGCTATTGCAGCTGCATTAATTGCGGGTTTGTTCGATTTTTTGGGGCTTGTCGCTCCATTCGCTGCCATTTTGAGTTTATGCGTGCAAATAATCGAAATCACTGTGGTCCAACAACACCTGCACCGTTCGATTGTCAGTAGCTGCTGATACAAGTTCATATACACTAACTAGTGGGAGTAAAACTGTAAGAAATGAACGCTCGCAAAATATCGTGGATATTCTTTGTGCTGCTGCTCGCTCTAGCGAGTTGGAAAAGCACCATCCTGATAGCGGATCAACCCGCGTTGAATGCTCTGTCGTACTGGGGCACAGTAGCCACGGTGTTAGCACTTTTACTAGCAATTTCAGAACTAATTTACTCGATCCAGACAAGCAAGGCGCTTCAAGAGCAGACGCTGCTTGTCTTACGTGATGTAAAGCGAGTCGAGAACGCATCGACACTTAGCGAATGCATCGCAGAACTTGACAACATTACAAGGGAAGTATCGTCAGAACGCTATGATGCGGCCTTGGCGGGATTGCAACATTTCCGACGACTGCTCATTCGAGCAATCGCAAGCGCAAAACTTCCTCCCACGTCAATTGGATCACTCAATGAGATGGGGGCACTAGAGTTGACACTCATTAAAGCGACAAGGGGCACTGCTTCCGCTGGTCTAAGTAAGCCTCAGAAGCATGAACTTTTGACTCGACTGCTTGTCCTGAAGCAGATTGTTGAAGCCCAAAATCCTGCAATCGGAGCTCCAAATGTTACCCGCCAAGATTAGAGAACTGGTCGTCGAACTTCGAGATCGAACCGAACGAGGCCTGATCACTTGGAGCTACGACGACGATAAAGCCACTGTTACGACTGACCAAAAGAAGTTCGTCTTCTCCATTACCTACCGTTTTGACGAAATCGAGGAGGTCGGGCGGTTTAACATCACACATGTGGATAAGATGTCTCAGAAGGAGTACTTCTTCTCTTCTGCTCAAACCCATCAGGACTATGATCAAGTTCGCGCATTGTTCGATAGTGCCCAATCCTCTGACCTTGACCTTGACCTTGACTTGGGTCTATGAGTCGAATCGTATGCTCTGGAGTTGAGTTCAGAAGGGGCAGAGTTAATTCAGTGGGTGCATTCTGTCTTTGAGTTTTTCAAGCTTGACAACTCAATGTCTGAGCACCCGAACGACGCGTTTAATCTCAAACATACACTCCAAACGTTGGTTGATGCGGCGCGTCGTGTTGAAGTTAATCTAGATGTATTAAAGAGCACCAATTACTTGAAACGTGTATCCGGAGGTCCGGCGTGCATAGTTTTTTCCGATCCCCTCAACTGAAGCCTGACCGCTGTGGGGCGGTAGTACCCAACAGTAATTGATGTCGATTGACAGCTATCGTTTTGTCATGATTCCGATGCTCCCCGTCCTTATGCAGGCGACCAAGACTGCCCGCACTACTATGGCCGAGTGGTTTGGTTGCTATCCGCCTAGATATCCGTGGATGGTTGCTTCCGACTACTGTATTGGCGACATCAACAAGCCAAACGACGTTTTGAGCTTCGTCATCATTGCACCGCACGACACAGCCGACAACATCTGCGAGTACATCGCCGGAGCCGCTCCAAAGGACCTAAAGAGCACCAAGAATATTCCGGTAGGCTTAATGCAGTACCTAACCTGCGAGGTGCCCGTGACGTTCAGTATTTCTTTCGTGCTGAAGCGTCAGGAAGCCCTCCTGCGAGCGCATTTGAAGGTCGAGAATATGCTTGATTTTGTGCCGGGTGCAATCGCTTATCTAGAGCATCGTCTGGAGAAGTACCCCGCTGAGCGAACAGTCGAGGTCCACGAGGAAACTGTGACGCGTTTCAAGGCCTTCGGTCGCGAGTTGGCAAGCAAGAATTTGAACGCCAAGCTGGCCCGTCAGATGCACCTAGCAGCTGCGACCTCCGCAACAGTATTCAACAACTTGAACTTAGCCAAGCAGCCGAAGGCAATACGCTGGATTTCAGACCGCGACGCCCTGATTGCGCGGCACGATGCCGTTGTCTATGACCTTACCTACGTCTATTACATGTTGCAGGCGGAAATGCACGCACTGGGAGAGCTTGAGGCTGGCCGTACGGTGCCAACTACGCTGGCAGACCTCGGATTTGAGATTCCCGAACAGACGGGAAAACATCGCTACGATGAGCTTGTCCGGCTTCCTGACTACCTCGCTGGCACGTTGGCCGATCTAAACAACGAGACGATGGCCTTGTCGCGCGACAAGTTTGACGTGGTGCTCAACAGCGTGTTCGTTAACTCGAAGACGAATTGGGTGGTCCAGCTTCTTTCCGGCGAGGGTCGTGTAACAGCGCGGTCGGCACTATTCCGTGGGCAGGACTAGCGGCGGCAATAAAAAATTTATTAATCCAGCACTTACTTGCTCCGCCAGCCAATCAGAACGCATATGCCGACTCATACAACTGAATCTTCAGAAATTTATGACTGAACGAACACTGGTTCATTTGCCTCCAAAATGAGGGTGTGATCGTTGAAACGTGCCGTCAAGAATCAAACACATCTCCGAAACATTACTCACTTTAATATTTGTGTTAAAAAAGGGCGTATGCAGATAGCTATGAAACGTCGCTAATTTTGTGTGTTCCAAGGATCGGGCGGCAACGGTGGTCAAAAACAAGGAGTTTTGCATGACACGACCAGTAATACAAGGCATGCGCACATGGCCCCGTAATTTGAGTACTTCCCAAGGCGGAGGGCTTTCTACCTCTCAGTATGGCGGTATGTCTACTTCCCAGTACGGAGGCGCTTCAACCTCGCAATACGGAGGTTTATCCACTTCACAATACGGAGGTATGTCGACATCACAGTACGGCGGACTTTCTACATCGC
>JACCDU010950936.1_pt1 | contig 15741 bp, 19 predicted proteins | sample 7446081 | NCBI WGS metagenome assembly JACCDU01 (sample SAMN15323447, study PRJNA562643) | freshwater metagenome | isolation source: river surface water | place: USA:Blue River Watershed | collected 2017-08-17
GCATTCTTTGGTATTACCGAGATATCAAAGTTAACCCAACTTTTCCTAGTTCAGACAAACTAGGTGGTGGAGTCAATATGACCCTTCAAACACACATACACACAGGAAATAAATCATGACAAAAACACCTTATGAGCTTCGTTTTGAAATTTTCAAACAAGCATATACTATGTTAAACGATGAGTTTTGCGTAAAATATGATACCGCTAGAGAATGGAATGATAAAGTTGAAAAACTTGAACTAGAATATCCAAATTTTCCAACTCTTAATCAAGTTCTGGAACAAGCAGAAGTAATTAATAATTTTGTTTCTGCTGTAAAATAGGTTTCTTGCCATTCCTTAAAAAGGCAAGTGGTGCGGATGGGGAATTCTTTCTCCGCCTGGTTTCCAATTTCCAGCCAAAGAATTGGTGGCGAGCCTGAATTACTGGGGTGGGTTGCATAAACCCACCTTTTTTTATATAATATATACTAAGAGAAATTTATCAATCTATGAGTGATTATAAAAAAACAGCACTTGTTCTTGGTGCTGGTGGCTTTATTGGAAGTAATATGGTAAAACGACTACGTGCTGAAGGTTATTGGGTACGTGGTATCGATCTTAAACTTCCAGAGTATTCTGAGAGTGAAGCACACGAATTTGTTATTGGAGATCTTAGAGATCTTAATTTTGTAGAGAGAACTCTCCAATACAAAGGACCTTATCGTAATTTTTATAACTTTGTTCCTAGTAGGTACATTGAAACCTTTGATGAAATTTATCAGTTTGCTGCTGATATGGGTGGTGCGGGATTCGTTTTCACTGGCGAGAACGATGCAGATATTATGCATAACTCCTCAACTATCAATCTCAATGTCCTTGAGGCACAACGCCAACTAAATGATTTTAAGGGCGTAAATAAAACTAAGATTTTCTATTCTGGATCTGCTTGCATGTATCCAGAACATAATCAGTTAGATCCCGACAATCCTGATTGTCGTGAAGAGTCCGCTTATCCTGCCAACCCAGATTCTGAATATGGTTGGGAAAAACTCTTCTCAGAGCGTCTTTACTTTGCTTATCATAGGAACTACGGTATTCCTGTCAGGGTTGCTAGGTATCACAACATCTTTGGTCCTGAAGGAACCTGGGAAGGTGGAAGAGAAAAAGCACCTGCTGCAATCTGTCGTAAAGTTGCTTACCTTCCAGAGGAAGGTGGACAAATCGAAGTGTGGGGAGATGGTTTACAGACTCGTTCCTTCTTGTACATTGACGAATGTATTGAAGCGACCCGCAGACTGATGGGTAGTGATTTTATTGGACCAGTTAATATTGGTTCTGAAGAAATGGTAACTATCAATCAACTCGTAGATACTGCCGCTAAAGTTGCTGGTAAGACAGTAGAAAAGAATCACATTGATGGTCCTCTTGGAGTTCGTGGTCGTAATTCCAATAATGATCTTATTCGTGAAAAACTGGGTTGGGATTATTCTCAAACACTAGAAGAGGGTATTCGCAAAACCTATAATTGGATTAAGGAGCAAATTGAGGCAAAATGAAAATACTTATTTTGGGATCCAGTGGGCAAATTGGTGCATATTTGACTGAATATCTTAATAACAAAGGTCATGAAGTAACTGAATTTGATATTGTAAATGGGGAAGATCAGGATCTAAGAAAGATTCCTAATACCAAACTGATGCATGATATTAGAATTGCTGATTTTGTTTTCTTTCTTGCTTTTGATGTTGGTGGTTCTAGGTATCTAAAAAAGTATCAACATACTTTTGATTTCATTGATAACAATACTAGAATTATGGCAAACGTATTCCAGTATTTGAAAGAATATCGTAAACCATTTATCTTTGCCTCCTCGCAGATGAGTAATATGAGTTACTCTTCTTATGGTGTGATGAAGAAAGTTGGTGAAATGTACACTCAAAACTTGGGAGGATTGATTGTTAAATTCTGGAATGTGTATGGTATAGAAAAGGATCATGAAAAGTCTCATGTAATCACTGACTTTATTCGCAAAGGATTTGAAGAAGGTGAGTTTGAAATGATGACAGACGGTACAGAAGAAAGACAGTTTCTCTATGCTGAGGATTGTTGTGAAGGTCTGGAAACAATCATGGAACATTATGCAGACTTCAAATCAACAGATCCTCTTCACATCACATCATTCAGATCTGATTCAATTAAAAGAGTTGCGGAGATTATCCAAGGACAATTTAATTTGATTGGTAAGTATGAGGTTAAAATAAAACCAGGTCTTGCTAAGGATAGTGTTCAAATGGACAAGAGAAATGAAGCAGACAATTATATTCATGGGTGGTGGTTGCCCAAAATAAATTTAGAAACTGGTATTGGAAAAGTATTTTCGGAGATGAAAAAAAATTATGGATACTGATTTAAACGCACTTAAGAATTTTATTAACGAACCTCATTGCGATTTGGGTTCTAACGCATGGATTCTTGCAGATTTGGTTAAGACCATGAAGAACTCTAGACTTATTGATTTGGGAGTTCGCCTTGGAGCATCTTCTGCTGTTATGTCAATTAATGCTGCAGAAAATAACAATCGGGTTTGTGGTTGTGACTTGATGTTTGATGGTTTTCAAAGAAATGGCGCAAGATTTGTTAATGAAAACTATATGTGTTACATGGCAGATAGTGTAACTCTTGGAAAGAATTGGGATGAAGATCCTTTTGATATTGTCTTTGTAGATACCATTCATACACGAGAACAAGTTCTTGCTGAACTTTATTTCTGGGCAAATCATCTCAAGGAAGGTGGATATTTTATTTTTCACGATTCTCATTGGGAAGGTCCCGGTGATATTATTGGAGGCAAACAATGGGAGCGCGTAGATGTTGCCATTACTGACTTCTTTGGACTTCCAAAGAGTGTTCGTGAAATGACTCAATATGAAGATGATAATATTCGTTTGGAGCATTACACCCCAAGTTATGGTATGACCTTTGTTCAAGTAAAAACTTTAGACGCTATTCAAAAATTCAAAAATAATATTAATTGGAAAGAAGTTTTTGAAATTCGTAATTGGTTGAATGATCTTCATTTCAATCCAGAAAATCCAAATTTTGTAGATTGGAATCAGGACATTGCTAATATTCAGAATGAGTTGATTATCAATCCATGACATGTTCAATATCTCATTGGAGTGGTAGACTGGGGAATAATATTCAGCAAATTGCAAATTGTATAATGTTTGCTGAAAAAAATGGAGACTCTTTCTTTCAACAATTAGATCATGATATTATTCGTAAGTTTATCTTAAACTTTGGAGTTGATGGCGATTCCCAAGAATATTCTGGAAGATTTTATTCTTGGGAACCCCTGGTGCATTGTGAGAAAGGTATTCTAGAAGGTGGGAATGAAATAGGTTTACCTAAAGAATATGTCTATCAAAATATTCATAGAGTATGTAAAGAGTATATTTCTCCAAACTTAAAACTTTCGCAAAAAGAAATAATAGGTGATGGCACAATTGTAATGCATCTGAGGAGTGGTGATAATTACCATCGCATTTTTGATCCCCCAACAAATTACATTCCAAATCCATTGATCTATTATTTGAATTTGATTGAATCTTTTGATAAATGTATTCTGATCACAGAACCTGATAAAGAAAATCCAATCATTCATGAGTTGATGAAGATTGATAAAGTTCAAATTCAATCTTCATCAGTTGCGGATGACTTTGCAACATTGATGAGCGCAAAAAATCTTGCCCTATCTGGAGTTGGAACGTTTGCTATGGCAGCAGCTCTATGTTCAAATAATATCCAAAATCTTTTTACTACAGATCTGCTATTGACTGAACACCTAAATTATAGTATGCTTTTTAATACCAATGTCAACGTGCATGTGATGGAATTAGAAAACTATCTTCCAGTTTTTCCTTGCAGTTGGAAAAACACAGAAGAGCAAAGAAAGTTTATTTTGGAATATAGATGAAAATTTTTGTAACTGGTTGTGCTGGATTACTAGGCGCAAATTATACTAGACATTTACTTGCTAATGGACATGAAGTTATCGGTATTGATGACTTGTCTGGTGGATATAAGGCGTTCTTACCAAAAGGGGAAAAATTTACTTTTGCTAAGTTTGACCTTGAGAGGAGAAAAAAAGTTGTTGAATTGTTTGAAGAGCACAAACCAGATGTTCTTTTACACTTTGCAGCATATGCCGCAGAGGGGTTGTCTCCCTTCATTCGCAATTTCAACTACAGAAACAATCTTATTTGCTCTGCCAATCTAATTAATGAATGTATCGCTCATGATACAAAGTTTATCTTCACTTCAAGTATGGCAGTTTATGGAGAACAAGAACCTCCATTTACTGAAGATAAACGTCCTCAACCAATTGATCCATATGGTATCGCTAAGTATGCTGTTGAGTGTGATTTAAAACTTGCGCACGAACAGTTTGGTCTTCGTTATAATATTGTTCGTCCTCATAATGTCCTTGGCATTTATCAAAACATTTGGGATAAGTATCGTAATGTAATTGGAATCTTTATTCGTAAAACACTGAATGGAGAACCAATTCTTGTATATGGCGATGGAGAACAGACTCGTGCTTTCTCAGACATCAAGTATTATATGGAACCATTTGATAAACTTCTAACTGACTATGATGGAGAGATCTTCAATATTGGTGCAGACAAGCATTTTACACTGAATGAAGTTGCAGAAGCAGTTCAAAAGATTGGTAAAAAATATGGATATGATGTTCCCATTGAACATGGTGAACCACGTCATGAAGTAAAACATGCTTATTGTGATCACACAAAAGCAAAAACCATGCTAGACTTTAAAGATGAAACCAATCTTGATGAACTGATTGAATCTATGTTTGTTTGGGCTATAAAACAACCAAACAGAAAAGTCAAAAAAATGGAATATGAAGTTACAAAAGACATCTACGATTACTGGAAATGACTGATTACGAAGGGCAATATCCAAATTCAAGAAGATATTTTAAAAGCGACTACAAAAACTTAAAGTTTAAATTTGTAGGATCTAAAAAAATTGAGAATAATTATTCTCAATCAATGCAAGACATGTTTGTTCTTTCTGTTCTTAATGGAAAGAGCAATGGTGTTTATGTTGAGATAGGTGCTGATAAACCTAGAGTAATTAATAACTCTTATCTTCTTGAGTCTCAATATAATTGGACAGGAGTTTCTTTTGAAATTGAGAAAGATAAGGTAGATTATTTTAATTCAATAAGAAAGAATGAATGTATCTGTGCAGATGCTACAAAGTTTGATTATAAAAATCTATTTGATGAAAGGAAGTATCCAAAGCAAATTGATTACTTGCAACTAGATTGTGATCCTCCTCAAATCACTTTAGAGTGTTTGAAAAAACTTCCCCTTGAAGAGTATAGATTTTCTGTAATTACATTTGAGACAGATTTGTATGCAGGTGGACAAGAAGTTCAAAAAGAGCAGTGGGAAATATTATCATCTCTTGGATATCAAAGAGTTGTCAAGAATATAAAAAATGAAGGCAATCCTTATGAAGACTGGTGGGTTGATCCTCTAGTGATTGATGAAGATGTGTGGAAGCAGTTCGTGAATGAAAATGTAGAATTCAATGAGGTTATTTTAAATGAAAGTATTTGATTCATTTATTTTTTTCAACGAATTGGAATTGTTGGAAATGCGTCTTAACATCTTAAATGATGTTGTTGATTATTTTGTTCTCACAGAGTCTCCATTTACTGTAAGTGGAAATGAAAAACCACTTTACTATCAAGAAAATAAAGATAGATTTTCTAAGTGGAATGATAAGATCATTCATTATGTGACGGAAGAAATTCCTAATGATTTTAATCACATGCTAGAAAAAACAAAATATCACGTTGCATATAAAGATTTGGATCCTTATGGCACTCCAATGATTCAACTTCCAATTAGATTTCAAAGAGCACTTTTTAATAGAAACAATAGTGCCTTTGGTATTGAGAAAGCGGGTGTCTCTGATGATGATTTAGTTATTACTAGTGATGCTGATGAAATTATCAACCCATACGTTCTAGAAGACTTGTCTTGGTTTAACCCAGAGAATCACTACGTTGCTATTTGCAATGCATACTATTATAAGTTGAATTTTCTATATCAAGATGATTGGATGGGTTCACGACTTTGTACTTGGAAAAATCTAAAGCAAACTACAATTGATCAGTTACGTCAGGATCATAGGAATGCATATAGAATTGAAGACGCTGGTTGGCATTTTAGTTTCTTAGGAAATGCTGAGAACTTTAAACTAAAACTTGCTTCATATGAGCATACTGAAAATAACACTTCAGAAAATGTTTCTAATGCAGAGGAAAAAATTGAAAAGGGATTGGATCCTCTCAATAGAGGTATGACTTATAGGGCAGTTCCTATTGATGATACTTATCCAGAATATATTCAAAATAATCAAGAAAAATATTCAGAATTTATTAAACCATGGAACTGATTGAAGGTGTAGCACTATCCCAACTTTGCGATTACTCTTTTGGTGATCAGTCTGGGCAATGGGGAAATATCTATACCTCTTTTATGAAAGAAGCAAATTTATCTAATCTTGAATTTGTTTCTAAATTATTTGAAGTAAAAAAAAGTCGTGATTACATGACTCTTTTTATTGACAATATAAGATTGTATAAAAGAGAGATTGCTGAGGTTAGTGAGTCTGATAGAAATTATGTAAATTCTCTTCATGAAAAAAATGACTTGCTTAATCTTTGTTCTCATTTTCCTGATATGAGATTTGTCATCTTCACTAACTTAGAAGATACTCCAATTGATGATCATATCTTTGATCTTATTCCAGAAAATGTCTTATGCGTTTCTGCGGTTAATGCAATTTCTTATGGTGGAAAGGTCGTTCCTGCTCCTTATGGGATGCAAAGGAGAATGAATTCATCTGACAAAAGGATTGAAGATCTACGCTCATACATGAAAAAACTTCCTAGCAATCCTCCAGGACTTTTATATGTAAGTCATAATGAAAGTTCTCATGAAGAACGTATTGGAATTAAAGAATTGTTTCGTGATAAAAGTTGGGCTGAGGTTCATGATCAGAGAGTAACATATTCTGTATTCCTCTATAATCTTTCCCAATCAAAGTTTATGATTTGCCCTAGAGGAAATGCCATTGATTGTCATAGAAACTGGGAAGTTCTATACATGAGAAGAGTTCCCATCATGAAGAAACACCCTTATCTGCAAGAGTTATTTAAAAATTATCCTATACTATTCGTTGATAATTTTAACAAAGTTACTGAAGAACTATTGGTTGATAATGATTATCTTTTTCAAGAGGCACAAAAAATAGATTTAAATAGTTTGGATTTGAATAACTTTTATAATACTACAGTAAAGAGTGTGTTATGAATTTTTTTTGTATATCAAATTATAACAACGATCTAGATTGGGTATCGGAATATTCAAATCCACATTTAATCTATGATAAGACTTGGGCAGGTGGTGTTGTGGATAATGATAATTCTGGGATGTTGCCCCCATCTAATTTAAAAGAAAAATATCCACAGTACAATATTACTAATGGAGATCCTAATGGATATAACATTAGTGACTATATGACTTTTATTGTTGATCACTACGATAGTCTACCAGATGTAGTTGTATTTCTTAAGGGCAACACTATTGGTAGACATGTTAGTAAAGAATACTTTGACCGTGTGATTAACAACAAATGTTTTACCTGTCTTGAAGATTGGAAAGAGCATGATCCAAATCAAGCAGCACTTCAAAATGGTTACGCTATGTTTTCATGTGAAGGTGGATGGATGGAAACAAATGATAGTTGGTATTTAAATCACCCAAAACATCCAACAAAATATTTTAGAAACTATAACGACTTTCTTGATTTTTGTTTTGTTGATCCAGTTCATCCAAGGTATGTTAGATTTCCTCCTGGGGCAAATTTCATAGTTCCCAAAGAATATATTTTGAAGTATAATAAGGTATTCTATGAAAATCTTAGAACATTCACGAGACATACAAGAGTTTCTGGTGAAGGTCAAATGATTGAAAGAGCACTATACACCATTTGGTTGGGTAATTATGAAGTATCTGAGAGGATGAAAGAGCGTGTTAGCAACTGAATTTATTCATGGGCAAGGATTAGGTAATCAATTATTTTGTTATGTTACCACTAGAATGTTGGCACATAGACTTGGTTATGATTTTGGTATTGGTGGACTTAGAAATGCTGGAGATTCTAGAGTAAACAAAAAGGGATTTTACTTCATGGATCTTGATTATGGAAGAGAAGTTCCTGAAGGATTAACACGTTATGATGAGTATCGTCATGCTTTATGGACTGATGCTCAACTGAGAACAGATATTCGTCTAACTGATAAAAAACTATTATCAATACCAGATAATACCATAATTTATGGCAATCTTCAATCTGAAGATTATTTTGGTGATAGGTTAGATCTTGTAAAAGATTGGTTGAAAGTCAAGGAAGAATACGAACACATGGATACAAATGGTAAAAACATTTGTGTTATGAACTTTCGTGGTGGAGACATGGTTGGTAATGCTGGTGGATTTGTTCCTCGCACTTACTGGGATAATGCAATTCAAAGGATGCTTGAGTATAATCCCAATATGGAATTTTGTATCGTTACTGATGATGTTCAGACAGCAAACCAAATGTTGCCAGAGTATCCTGCATATCATGTTGATGTTGCGTGGGATTATGTTGCCATTAAGAATGCAAGAAATGTAATTTGCACCACTTCAACATTTTCTTGTTTTCCCTTGTGGACAAGTGAAAGTTTGGAGTATTGTGTTGCTCCCAAATACTGGTTTCATCACAACTTATCTCAAGGATGGTGGAGTCTTGGGTGCAGCATATATAGTTACCCAACCTATTATATGGATAGGGATGGAAACCTCTTTACACCTGAAGAATGTAGGGTAGAATGGGAAGAGTATAAAAATAAATCAAATATCTATGAAGGTGATTTATGATTGACTTACCTGATGTAACTTTAATTTCTGTTGATACTACAGACAATTTAAGTGGAACTCTTAAAGGAGTATACACTAGTATGAGTGGTATTAATTTTGGTTCTGTTAAAATAATTACTACCAAAGAACAAATTAAAAATAATTTGTCTCTCTTGAGTGATGGAATTGTTCTTGAAGAACCAGTTACTGAAATTAAAAACTACAATGATTATAATCATTATGTGATTTATGATCTTCATAATCATGTAGAAACCACACATTGCCTTCTTGTTCAACCAGATGGGTTTGTGTTATTTCCAGATAAATGGGATAATAGTTGGTTGGAGTATGATTACATTGGTGCTCCTTGGGCATATGTAGAAGATGCTTACATTGATCCTTTTGGCAATCATCATCGAGTAGGTAATGGTGGATTTTCTCTAAGAAGCAAAAAGTTTTTAGAAGTTCCAACTAAAGTAGAAGTTCCTTGGGAAACTAATAATAGCGACTTTTACTGGATGCCTGAAGGTGTGGTAAACTATCATGAGGATGGAAATGTCTGTGTTCATAATAGACACATCTTCATTGAGCAAGGATGTAAGTACGCCCCTGTTGAAGTCGCAGTAAGGTTTTCCCAAGAAACAAGAGTGCCTGAATGCGAAGGTATTACCCCATTTGGATTTCATTATAGACTACCCCCTGGAGTTGAATTAACATGATTGGACATAATCACTTAGGTAAAAACGGAAGATTTGGAAATCAAATGTTCCAGTATGCAGCAACTAAAGGTATTGCTGCTGCTTGTGGATATGATTTTATTATCCCTGATGGACCTAGAACTGATGATGAGTTTGTTGATGAAGAGCAACAGCACAAACTTTTCATGGCATTTAAAATGCCTGGACTTAAAAATATTGGAATGTTGGAAGCAGGATATAAGCAAGAAAGTTCTTTTAGATATGACGAAGAATTAGCAACAAATTGTCCTGACAACATTAACCTTTATGGATATTTCCAATCAGAACGATACTTTTTTCATATTGAAGAAGAACTTCGTAAGGACTTTGAGTTTCGTGATGAAGTAAAGAAACTATGTGATGATATTTGGAAACAGATTGTTGTTGATGAAGGACACTCTGAAGCAATTTCACTTCATGTTCGTCGTACAGATCATCTGATCAAACCAACTTTCCATCCAGTGCTTCCCATTAGTTACTATGAAGAAGCACTTGCCAAACTTCCAAAGGACATTCCAGTTTTTGTTTTTACTGATGATCCTGCATGGGCATTTGACCATGAGTTCTTCTCTTCAGACAGATTCTTTATTTCTGAAAGTGACAACATTCATGATATGTGTTTGATGTCTATGTGTAACTATAACATCATTGCCAATTCTACCTTCTCTTGGTGGGGTGCTTGGTTAGCGGGGCATGATAATGTAATTGGACCAAAGTTGTGGTTTGGTCCTGACGGAGAAGATCCCACTGACATTTTTATTGATAGGTGGGAGTATCTAGATGTCTGAAATTTCTGTATGTATTCCCACTTACGAATATAAAGGTGAAGGTGTAAAGTACCTGAATGAGTTATTCAAATCTTTATCAACACAAACTTTTCAAGACTTTGATATTGTAATCTCAGATCATAGTAAAGATGATGAGATTATGAATTTCTGTAGAGAATGTGATTATGATTTTGATATGACTTATATTCAAAATCCAAATGGAAGAGGTTTTCAAGCACCAAATACCAATTGTGCTTTGGAAAATGCAGAAGGTAGAATTCTCAAACTAATCTACCAAGATGATATTTTTGTTGATGATAAAGCACTTGAAAAAATCAAGAATGCTTTTGATACTTCAGAATGTAAGTGGTTATTCCATGGATTTACTCATACAACAGATGGTGTAGAAACTCATAGAGATTGTGTCCCTCGCTGGACAGATATGATGCTAGAAGGTAGAAACCTTTTAGGAAGTCCATCTTGCATTGCAATGTTAAATGAATGTAAGATGTATATGGATGAGAATATAAAACTACTTATTGATACTGAGTTATATCATAGAATGAGAATTGAACATGGTATGCCAGAGATTATTTCTGATGTTCTGATTGCCAATAGAGAGCATGATGGAAGAATGAGTGCAAGTGGTATTGCATACGATGCTCAGATTGATCATCCTGAAGGTGGATGGTTAGTTAATAAAGCAGAACTAGATTACGTAGAATCAAAACATATGTCATTTTGTGCAAGTGGGAGAAAATATCCAGATGAAAATTGATTTATCAGAAGCAACTTTTATTATCCCAATTCGTATTGAATCTCAAGATAGGTTGCGTAATGTTATTACAACAACAGCATTTTTAATAGACAACTTTGATACAAATATCATTATCAAAGAGGTAGACTCTGAATCTGTTTTTATTAGAGATGTTGTTCCTGTTCTAAAAGATTTTTATGATGTTGATACTCATATCTTTCATATTTTTGAAAAGAGTGATGAACCTCTTTTTCATCGCCAAAGAGTTTTGAATGAGATGGTTGCAGAAGCAAAAACTGAAATTGTAGTAAACTATGATTGTGATGTTCTTCTCCCTCTAGATTCTTATCATGAATCCTATCAATCTATTCTCCATCATACTCACGATGTAATCTACCCATATGGACAAGGAATATATCAGAAGCAAGTAAGAGCAACTGATGAAGTTGTGTCTAAGTTTTTGGAGACTTCAGACTATAAGTATCTTGATGAAGTTTCTAATTTACACACTTCTGACTTTGGTTGGGTTCAGTTTTTTAATCGCCAAGTTTATATCAAAGGTGGATTAGAAAATGAAAACTTCAAAGCGTATGCTCCAGAAGATAAAGAAAGATTTTACAGATTCACTACATTGGGTTATAATGTAGGACGTATTAATGATTATGTTTATCACTTAGAGCACGCAAGAGGAGAAAACTCTTGGTTCTCTAATCCACATATGGCATCTAATATGCAGGAATGGGAAAAGATTCAAACTATGAATCGTGAACAACTATTAGAATATTATTCGCAACAAGAGTATCTTAAAAAATATGCTGGCATTTAATCAAATTGGAAATCTTGGCAGACTTGGCAATCAAATGTTTGAGTATGCTGCAGTAAGAGGGATTGCTGCAAGGCATGGATATGAATGGTGTATTCCTCCATTCAATAGAACTGGTATTGAAAATTACAGTCTTCATCAATGTTTTAAGTTAGAATCTGTCAAAGAAGATAATCTAAATTATCTTGATCATTATCAGTATGTACAGGAAAGATTCTTTCATTTTGATGAGGAACTTTTTGATCAGTGTCCAGACAATGTAAGTCTTCATGGTTTCTTTCAATCTGAAAAATATTTCAAACATATTTCAGATGAAATTCGTAAAGACTTTACCTTTCATGATGAACACTTTGGTCCATGTAAGGAAATGATGGATACCCTTGATGGGCAAGAACCAATCATGCTTCATGTGCGACGTGGTGATCCTAACTTGGTTGATCCTCGTGGATTTAAATGGAGTTATACTCAATGTGGAGATCAGCATCCAGTTCAACCTCTTGAATATTATGAAAAGGCACTTGCTGAATTTGATGATGAGCAACCAGTAGTTGTATTTTCAGATTCTCCAGAATGGGTGAAAGAGCAAGAGTTTTTCTCAGGAGATAGATTCCTGATCTCAGAACCTCAGGACAAATATGCTGATGGTTCTTTTACTCCGTATGCTGACTTGTGCTTGATGTCCTTGTGCTCTCATGCTATTATTGCTAATAGTTCTTTGAGTTGGTGGGGCGCTTGGTTGATTAATAATCCAAATAAAAAAGTAATCGCACCAAAAATGTGGTTTGGACCTGCATATGCTGATAAAAATACTAAAGATCTTTATTGTCCCGATTGGATAGTGTTATGAATAGAATTACAAATTACGAAGAACTTAAAGATAGAATTATTGATTGGTTGAGTGGATATGCACTAGAAAACCCAAGTATTAAATCATTTGTTGTTGGTGTTTCTGGTGGTATTGACTCTGCAGTAGTCTCTACTCTTTGTGCAGAAACTGGATTGCCAACTTACGTTTTGTCTATGCCTCTTCATTCTAGTTCCAAGAATGATACTTTATCTGATGATTATTGTAATTATCTTGAAGATACTTATGATAATGTCACAAAAGTCAGAATTGATTTGACCAAAGTTTATGATCAATTAATTGACTCTTTTGATTTTTGGACTGGTAGTGGTGAATTCACTTCTAGTAATCTGACAAACGCCAATACAAAATCACGTATTCGTATGGTGACTTTGTATCAAGTTGCTGGAAATGTAAATGGTATTGTTGTTGGAACTGGTAACAAGGTTGAAGATTATGGTGTAGGATTTTATACTAAATATGGTGACGGTGGAGTTGACATTGCTCCTATCGCAGATCTTTATAAAACTGAAGTATGGGAACTTGGAAAGCATCTTGGCGTAGATCAACGTATTATTGATGCACCACCCACCGATGGATTGTGGGAGGATTCAAGAACTGATGAAGCACAGATTGGTGCTTCATATGCAGAGTTGGAAGATGCGATGGAGAATGGCACTGGACCTGCAGTTGAAATTCTAAAAAAATTCAACACTCAAAACAAACATAAAATGGAACCTATTCCTACGTTTAAACTATGAAAATTGGAGTAATCGGAGCAGGAAGACTTGGTATTTGCTTTGCTCTTCTCTGCGAACAAGCAGGATATGATGTAGTTGTCTCTGACATCAGAGAAGACTATGTTAAAAGTCTTCAAAACAAAGAAGTTGATACCAATGAACCAGAAGTATTGGATTTGTTGAAAAAATCTACTAATCTTACTGCAACGATTAGTAACAGTAAGGTTATCAGCGAGTGTGATATCATCTATACTCTAGTAGCAACTCCATCTCTTCCAACAGGAGATTATGATGTAACTGCTGTTTGGCAAGTAGTTAATGATATTAAGCAGCAATCAAACGTAAATGGTAAATCTTTTATTGTTGGATGCACTACTAATCCTGGAGATTGTGAGGCATTTCAAAAAGAATTAGATCCATATGGAGTTGACGTTTTTTATAATCCAGAATTTATTGCTCAGGGTTCAATCATTCGTGATTTGAGACGTGCTGATATGGTTCTTATTGGTGGAAAGAGAAATGAAGTTTATGATGAACTTTGTGAACTTTATAATAAGATTCAAGAGACTCAACCAAGAATTAATATCATGTCAACAACTGCAGCAGAGTTGGTAAAACTTGCTGTGAATTGTTTCCTCACAACAAAGATCAGTTATGCAAATATGGTTGGTGAGGTAATGACTCTTGCTGGATTAGAAAATGAAATTGTAGAAGTTCTTTCTGCAATTGGTGATGATAGTAGAGTTGGTAAAAAATATCTGAATTATGGTTATGGATTTGGTGGACCTTGTTTGCCAAGGGATAATCGTTCGTTTGCATCTTATGCAAAAAAACTAGGATTGGAATATAATCTAGGTGCAACAACAGATAAATTCAATGATGAACATGCTAGATTTTTGCTAGAATATTTTATCAAGAAGAATGACAGAAATCTTCCTTTCTGCTTTCATTATATTTCTTATAAAGAAGGAACAGATATCCTCACAGAAAGTCAACAATATCGTTTGTGTTTAGATCTTCTTGATAGTGGATATAAAGTATATGTTGTTGAAGATTATGTACGATCTCAATGTGATGAGAGAATTCAATTTGGCACTCCAAATGAAGAGGTATTTTGGATTGAGCTATGAATCAATTATTAGATAAAAATAAATCTACGTTCAAACTTAAAAACATTGGTCCAATTTATTACTTAAATCTTGATGGACAACCTGAAAGAAAAGAGTATATGGAATCCCAATTTAAATATTGGGAGGTAGAAAATTATACTCGTATTTCTGCATATGATGGTAGAGAAGATGATCTAAGTGATATTATTGCAGGTCGTTATCCAGAAATGATGACTTCTGGAGAAATTGGATGCGTAACATCTCACCTTAAAGCAATCAAACATTGGTATGAAACTTCTGATAGACCATATGCAATCATTATGGAAGATGACTGCAATTTAGATCTTGTTAAGTATTGGAATTTTACCTGGACAGATTTTTATGCACACATTCCTTATGATTGGGATATTGTACAAATCGCTATTATTTGTACAGGGGACATTCACGTCAAACTTCACAAGAGATTTGTAAATGATTTTTCAACTGCTTGCTATCTGATTACTAGACATCATGCAGAAAAATTACTCAAGTTTCATGTGAAAGGTGATAAGTATCGTCTCGACAATGGTGTTAAACCACGTCCTGTTGCTGATGATTTGATTTATAATTCTGGGAATACTTATTCTATTCCTCTTCTTCTCTACAGGATTGAATTAGGTTCCTCTATTCATCCAGAGCACATAGATGCTTTTCATAGAGGAAACTATAATGCACTATCTCAGTTCTGGGAACAGAATGGTGCTAATATTGATATTAAGGATTATATGAACTATGACCCTTATCTTGGTCGAATAACAGAAAATTCTGCAGCGCAACAAAACGCTTGACAAGATTTTGTATTTCCATTACACTAAATAAGTACTTAAGAATTCTGTTGTAATTCTTAATCTTTGTCCTATAGTACAAACAAAAACAAATCTATGAAATTCTTTCAACAACTGATGCTTGCACCTGTTGCTCTGGGAATGGTTGCTCC
>JACCDU011188076.1_pt1 | contig 15740 bp, 34 predicted proteins | sample 7446081 | NCBI WGS metagenome assembly JACCDU01 (sample SAMN15323447, study PRJNA562643) | freshwater metagenome | isolation source: river surface water | place: USA:Blue River Watershed | collected 2017-08-17
TGCGCCAAGGACATGAGGAGGAGTGGAAGCAGCGCCTTAGCAACGTGATGGAGGCAGCCGAAGCCAAATGGCTTGGAGACATCCCACCCTTAGCCGAGGCCGCCTCAGGCCCGACCTGGCAAGACGCTAAGTAAGCGTGGCAGCTAGGCGGCGTGGCAGCTTTACTGCGTGGCCAGCTTAGGCTGTAGTACTGCTGCGCTGCTCACCTGCCAAGTCCCATCCCACTTACCGGCAGGCAACTCATGGTTGCGTGGCTGCAGAAGGAGATCCGCCTGGCCACCACGGCGGATCTGCAGAGGGCAGCTGCGTTTCTCGAGTTTGCGAGGGAGGTGAGGCGTGGTGCAACGAAGCAGCGGGGGCGTGCCAGGCAAGCCCAGGCCAACGCTTGGCGCAAGTACGTGGATACGCCAGCTCGCTGGTAGTACATTGCAACTGTCATCTCGTGTTTGAACTTATGTTTCACGGCAAGAAGCGTTACTTTCAAGTTTTGTTGGATCCAGCCAGAGCTGAGTTGCTGGACGAATTAGCAGAACAGCGTGGAATGCGTCCTGCAGCTCTTGTTCGCGAAATAGTCTACCTCCACCTAGAGCGGACATTTGCACCGACGGTGTACAACCACGCCCGTACAAACGACATGAACGGTTGAGGGGCAACTTATGCAGCCGTTGGATGCACCGCGGTATGGGGTGAAGTTGGTGACGTACGGCGTGGAGGCCTGGTTTCTGCCGTGGTGGTGGGATGGTTCCACTGTCTGGTGGCTACCAGGACGCTCCACCGAATCTCAAGCCCTAGACGATGCCAAGACCTATGCAGAGCAGCACCGTGCCTAAGTCCAGCTCAGTTGAGCGGGACAGCAGAACCGCAGCATTTATGGATGCCCTGTACGTGCTTAGTGGGCGTGATGCGCCAGGGCACCCGTTCCACGGCCTCCTGACCGGTCTGTGGGATGAGTTTGCTCACGACCTGGCGGAGCGCCTTAGGGATGCGGATTTCGATGAGCTGGTCCGCTTGGGGGCGGCGGCACTTAGGGGTACGGAGTCACACGTGGCCGAGCGGCAGGCCGCGGCCGTCATTGTGGCGATGCGTAACTACCTGCTGGAGCCGTGGGAGGGGCGCAAGCCGGCGCAGCCAGACTAAGTGGGTTTGGGGGTGTGACGGTGGAGCAGCAGCACGATCTAAGGCAAAGCCAAGCAGTGGAGCAGCAGAGCGCCTTAGGGCAGAACCCCGCCGTGGAGCGCCTAATTAGGGTGGTACGCGAGGCAGGGAAGCCCACCATGTATGCGGTGTGCGTTGCAGGTGTGATCCGGTACACCCCGGACTGGTGGCAGGCCCAGGTCTTCACCCAGTACTACTAAGCAGGCCACGCGGCCAAGCAGTGTGGCTGTGCGGCTTGCCTAGTCCTCGTACTCCATCAGTCTTAGCTCTAGGCGGGCGATCTCGTGGATCGCGGCCTGGAGCATTTCTTGTTGGTTGTAGGTCTGGCGGAGGAGCAGGCCGGCAATGCGGCCGGCTTGGGGGTCTGTCTCGACACGGCGGGCTTCTGCCTCGATGGCGAAGCGCCGCTCGGCTGGTATCTCGGCCAGCATCCACGCACCAAAGTTCATGGCCATAGGACGGCGAACTCAGGCAGTCTGACCACGAATGGCCGCAAGACCAAGCCACCCAGCTGCACTTTGTATTACAATCCGTAACGGACCCCCAGCGCGGTACTACAAACGCCTATGCTTCCGGGGTCAGGCACGCCTGACGCACCAACGCCTATCACCTATGCCACTGCGCCTAATTGGCTTCCTTATTCCGGCGATTATCACGTCCGCATTCGTGGTTTACAGTATGGATCGTTGTGATTCATCTGATTATCAAAACATCTCTCATCAAAATGCTTGCCGATGAAACGCTTTATTCTTGCTGCTGCTCTGCTACTAAGTGGTCTGCCCGTCGAGGCTAGACCTGTTACCGCTACAGTTTATCACGAATGGTATAATGGTCGCGTAGCTTATTGTGGCGGAACTTATCGTCACTGGGGCGTAAGTGCTGCTCATCCTTGGCTCCCTTGCAACACCAGAGTACGTGTAAGCTATCGTGGACGCAGCCTAGTTGTACCTATTCGGGACCGCTGCGACTGCAATTCCTTAGACCTTAGTGCCGGTGCAGCTTACCGCTTAGGTGTGCCGCTTGACGGCATCGCCACAGTACACATTTCCTACTAAGTTCTCATGGCTTTAGCACTTTCTTGTGATCAGCTTCATCGTACCTGGGCTGCAGCTGAGGCTCACGGTGGAGGTTTTGTTTCTGCTCTGGCCGCGGCCTGGTTTAGGGGTGACCCAACCAACCGAGCTCGTATTGAGACGGCCTTTCCTCATCTGATTGAGAAGTTTGGCCCTGGGTCCAGTTACTACACCGATGAGGTAGAGCGGTGAGTACCCATCTTCTGCAGGGCGCTCCACTACCCCAGCTGTACACCGTCACGCTGGACACCTGTGTTGTTGGGATCTTTGCGCTCACTCTTACCGACGCCCTCCTGGCCGCCCAGGAACTCTGGCCCGGCCAGCGCATCCACAGCTGCCTCCAAGCACCGGAGTGGGACGATGAGTGAGCACCCTATAACTCCGCCGCAGGAGCTGGTAAAGCAGTGGCGCAACTCTTGGCACCACGTCCGTGGTGAGTTTGGCATGTACATCGCCATCCAAGCCGCCCGCTGGGGCGATGAGCAGCGGCTTGAGGCGTGTATTGCGTGGCTGCACTACAACTACCCTCCGGTGAATTGTGAGGCTCTTCGTGCCGCAATGCACCCCAAGCCGCCGAGCTTGGCGGAGGAAGGACAGCGCATTCTGGTAGAGAACGGCAGCACTTTGGACGGTCGCGTTGAGTTAGACCCCGAGGATGTTGCCACCATCCGCGCCGCCCTTGAGCGGCTGAGGGAGCTGGAGCAAAGCAATGACTGACTCACGCTATCCATACACATACGCTTGTGATTTTATCAGGAACTTAGGCCCTGTTGACAATTCAGGTGTTGTTCTTAGCCGATCTGATGCTTCTCAAATCAGATCTGGTATTGCACGAGCTCTTGGTATTGATGACAAAGAGCTGGCTGAAAAGCTGGCAGATGCTCAACTTGCAAACGAGGATGACCCTGTTGTTATAGGACAACAAGTGCAGCGGCTAATGACCGCTCTTGGACGCTCTTGGCAATCCCCACAAGCAAAAATTACTAATGACTAATCCCTCCACAATGATTGAGAATCATCCCATCACCCCACCACCGGAGCTGGTGCAGCAGTGGCGCAAAAGTGCCCCAACCGCTCGCGACGCTGGTGCCACTCGTGAAGTTTGGATCGCTACCCAAGCCGCCCGTTGGGGGGCTGACCAGCAGCTAAACGCGGACTGCGAGTGGGTTCAAAGCTACGCCGAGTGTGGCGACTCGCTACTCGCCGCCATGCGCCCCAAGTCACCGAGATTGGCAGAGGAGGCGCTGAAAGCACTGCAGAATCAAATCGACACATCTTTCAAAATATCTTCCGAAGCGCAAGAACGTGCTAACACCATACGCGCCGCCCTTGAGCGGCTGCAGGAGCTGGAGCAAAACAATGACTGAACTCTCTCCTGCCGCCCAGGCGGTGCTGGATGCTACGTACTCCCGATGGCCGCGCAATCGTGAAAAGATTATTGCCGCCGCCCTGCGTGCTGCTACACGCCAACTGCGTGAGGCGTACGCCAATGAAACATACGTCGAGCCTGCTGATGACTGGCTTGATTCCATCGCCACCGAACTGGAGAACGCACAATGACCACCGACTTCCGCGCCATGTGCGCTGAGCTTGTTGCAACTCTGGCTGAGCGCATTGATGACAAAGGCGATGCAGGGCCTTATTTTGCCCATGCTGCCCTTTTGCTCACCCGTGCCCGCGCCGCCCTGGCTGAGGCTGTGCCCGAGGGCAAGGAACCGGCCTCTGTCATTGAGCAGCCTACAATCATGCAACTCATCGAACTGTCGGACGAGATTGAAGCGGCTGGCCTAGGTCAAATTGACTTCGCCCGCGCCGTCCTTGCACGTTGGGGCAACTCTGCGTCGCAGCCGGTGCCGGTGAGTGAGCGGTTGCCTAGATCGGAAGATTGTGACGCAGAAGGTAAGTGCTGGTGGGGGCGGAGCGAGTCAAACGACTGGTCCGCTGACTGGACATTGGCGACCCACGAAGCGGTCGCTGAGTTCTACGAGTTTTCCCCACAAGCCGTGTGGCTCCCCGCCCACGCTCTACCACTCCCTGATACCAATGACTGACCTCACCCCCAACGACCTCAGTCACTTAAGTGACGAGGAGTTCAATTCACTCTGCCCACAGGGCGAACACGCACCAGGTAGTGAACCGCTAAGCCCCGCCGCGCAGGCGGTGCTGCAAGCGGCTTGCAATCAGCGCGGTCTATTCAATGAAGAGATTGTGCAACGTCGTCACAGCATTGCCGCCGCCCTGCGTGCTGCTGCGGATCAGGTGGTGCCGGAGGAGCGTCGCCCACCCCGTCGTGGCATGAGGCCCGGCGGCACTGGAGCGCTCAGTCCTGACGAGGGCGCTGAGGATCAACGAGCCGCCACCCGCCGCAAGCTACTGGCCATCGCCACCGAGCTGGAGGGTGCGAAATGACTGATCCTCGTGCGATCCAAGCATTTGCAGTTGGCTTCCTGTGCAACCCGCTTCTGTGGATAGCCATTCATCACCTTCTCAACTACAAAAAATGACCACCGATTTCCGCGTTCTGTGCGCTAAGCTGACCGACTGCTTAGAGAAGGCCGACTGGCCGCACCGCTACAAAGTCGTGTTCCAGCAGTGGACTGACATTGCTCACGCCGCCCTAGCTGAACCAGATGGACCGGCTGTGTCCGACGACAGGGAGCCGGCCTCTGTCATCCCCCAGCTTAATCAGCAGCTTCACCGTCGAGCCACAATCCTTCTTGTCCGCAAGGTAATTGATCAAGCCATCCGCGACACTGCATCAGTTCAATGGCGAGTTGCTGATACCGGCGAGCAACTTGTAAGGGCCACTGATCTGTTGGCGTGGGCAGAGCACATGGAAAAACAAATGGAGCAGCTCGATGGCTGATCTTTCACCCGCCGCGCAGGCGGTTCTGGATGCTGCAGGCAATGCCATCAGGGAATGGCCTCCCGTGTGGGAAATAGCCATCGGTATCGCTCTGCGAGCTGCTGTTATTGAACTGCGGGGGGCATACATCAACGGCTTGGAGCCTCATTCCGCTGATCAATGGCTTGATGCCATCGCCGACGAGCTGGCGGGAGTCAACCACCGCACTAGCCACCATGTTTAGCGTTGATCAAAAACGACAGATCGCAGATGCCGTTCAACGGATCTTGCGAGATACCGGACATCCAGAGTTGCCAGAGGGTGAGATTCAATTTCACCTTCATGTCGATGGATCCAAGCCATGGTCTTGGGCTGACATCAAAAACAACGGCGCGGTGACGAAGCCAGGCGTCAACCCATGGAATGAGGCTCAGGCTGTGCGTTCCACACCGCAACATCTGGAGCAACTCAATGACCGACCCCATGGATGACCTGCGCCAAGCCAGTGCTGAGCTATCTGGCGTTAAGGTGCTGAGCCCTACCGCACAAGCAGTGTTAGATGCGTTTGGCACCTGCCCGTTGCGCGCAGACCGTATCAGCAAAGACTTGATCCTTGCTCTTGCCGCCGCCCTGCGTGCTGCTGTGGACCACATCAGAACGATTGGCCCATGGGTTGGACACATCGACTCGCCTGGCCTTGACTGGGCTGTTCTGGAGATCGCTTCCATTGCCACCGAACTGGAGAACGCACAATGACCACCGACTTCCGTGCGCTTTGCGCTGAGCTGCTGATGGCACTTGAGAACGCTATCAGCATCATCTACTGCGAAGATGGCACAAAGCACATCAGCACTGCCAAACCGATAGTTAATCGCGCCCGCTCCGCTTTGGCGGATGAACTGGCCTCTGTCGTAAGTGAACCTAGCGATGAGGAGATCATGGAGTTGTGGCACGGCAGCGACTGGTACAACGAGGGAGCAACTCTCAGGGAGTTCCTAAGCATCGCCCGCGCCGTCCTGGCCCGCTGGGGCAACCTTCTGCCGGTGCCGCCCGCTGATGGGGAGGTGGCGGAGTTGATAAGCAAGCTGCAGAAACTTTGTGCAGACCTTGATTATGACGATCGCGGGGACGATGCCGGCTGCTGTTACCGCGCCGCCGAACTATTGCAGCGGCAGGCGCCAGTGCCGGTGTCTGTGAGTGAGCGCCTGCCGGGGCCGGAGGATTGTGATGCGGAGGGGAGGTGCTGGGTCCACCAGCCACATGAAGCTTGCCCAGAATCACCAGCCTGGGAGCTGATGCTGGCCAAGTACGCCAGCGCCAACTACGAGGCAGTGTGCTGGCTCCCCGCCAACGCCCTGCCGCTGCCGCAGGGGGAGGTGGAGCCATGACCAGCCAAGCCCGCGCCGACCGCATCCTTGACGAGTTCACCGAGGGCGCCTACCGGGGTGAACGCCACATCAGCATTCGCTACGGCCTGGCCCGTGTGCTGCGCCACCTGGCCGACACCGAGGCCGGCTACAGCGACGAGGAATCCTGGTACGCCGTGTCCGCCAACACGCTGACGGACCTGGCAGACGCTCTGGAAGCTCCCACCTTGCTCGATCGCGCCATGGCTGGCGACAAACAAGCTGCTCGGCAGTTCTTGCATGAGGCGGGCTTCACCGATGCCAGTGGCAACTGGCTGCCGCACTTTCAATCGCTGGAGAAGGACAATGACTGACACCCCCAACCGCCCGCCGCTGTGGAAGGTGTTGCACCAGGCACACCTAGAAGAGGCTGGAATGGTTCGGTACATCACCGGCTCCGAGCCTGTACTTGGGGAGCCCGATCGCTTTACCAGGGCCGCCGAGATCCGCGCCCTGCGTGACTGGCTAGTGCCGGAGGAGATCGAGCCGACAGGGATGCGTCCTTGCGGTGACACCTACAGCGCACAGTCCATCAAGCGTGGTGAACGCCAACGCCTCCGCGCCCTGCTCACCACCGAGGCCGACCGTGCGGAGAGGGGTGACCATGTCTGAACTTTCCCCCGCCGCCCAGGCGGTGCTTGATGCTTTTGTTTCAAACGCTGGTGAAGGTCATCGCCATCAATCAGGTGCCGCTGCCGCCGCCCTTCGTGCTGCTGCGGATCAGGTGGTGCCTGAGGAACGCAAGCCAAGTGCTGACTCGGATTATCACTTAATGAATTGGACAAAAGCTCTTGATACTTATTATCAGCGAAAGCAAACTCGCGCCGAGATTCTCGCCATCGCTGCCGAGCTGGAGAGTCATTAATTCTCAATACCTCCACGCACACTCACTACACCACTTTGCCAAGTCACTTACATGAACCAACCTACCGACGACGAACTATTCTCCTTAGCAGTTGAGACTCAGCTGATTGGCTTTATCGCAATCGCAGCGGCTGTACACCCTGACAAGGTGGACACTACGGCAGTATGCGCACCAGCCAATACAGCCGCCCTGGCTTACGGCAGAGCGGTGTTGCAGAAGTGGTGCATGCCCAAGCAAGGCAACGAGCCAGTGGAGCCAGAAGACGACCTTAGGCGCTTGGACCTTACGGCCAATGAGCTGCACCCGTTGTTGCGTGAAGGTTTTACACGCATCAGCCAGGTGAGGGACACGCACCGCCAAGACCTGCTTAAGATTCGTACGATCGGTCCACAGCGGGCCGATCTAATTCAAAACGCTATCGCTCGTCACTACGCCTCACAGAATCCATGAACCTTACCTTCCTTAGTCGAAGCTTGAGTCGCACAGTCGACCTAGACGAAATTGCCACCCTAAGTCGTAGCAACCTCAGGAAGCTACACGCCGAGCTGCTTATCGCAATCAGTGCTATGGATGAGCACATTGCTGAGCCGTCTTGGGAGAACAAGGCGGCTTATGAGGAGTGGAAGAAGCGGGCAGTGCGTAAGCGGCGGATCTGTGCAGCCTTTGAGACACAGGTGCGGTACCTACTGGACGCTCCGCACCAGGAGACCGACGCGCTGCAGCAGGCGTACCAGCGCCACCTTGAGCGCCTTGTCCAAGAAGAGCTGGGCTCTGTTGTCTTTGGTGAGATCAAGGCCGAGGCGCAGGCCTTGGCACGTAAGGAACTTCAAAACGACGTCATCATGGAGCTCAGGGCCTGATCATGGGTGAATTTCGAGGCACGCTTGCCTGGCTCGACGAGAACGAGGGCAAGTCTCAGCACGGCGAGGGTATCAGCCGTGCAGTCAGTGGAGCAGAGACCCAGCTCTACCGCCTAAGGGTCAAACAGATGGGTGCCATGCCCATGTACGTAGAGCTCAAGGCAGAGTCAGCAGAGCATGCCGTCCGCTACGGCAAAGCCCGCTGGCCCATCGCCATAGTCACTCTGGCCCCCAAGCCCTAAAGCCCCACGCATTCACCTATCACGAAACTTATGGACCCCTACTTCAAGGTCACTGTGATGGCCAAGACCCCAGAGCCACAACGCCTAGTGTGGCGTGCCATGCACCAGGACTACAGCGAAGACTTCGTAAGTGATGAGGTTGCGCCATCAGAACAACAGGCGGGACTTATCGCGGTCAAGCGCTTGTTGGCAGGGAATCGAGGGCATTTCGGCTGCCTAGAGCACCCAGCAATAAGTTTTAACTTGGGCTGGTTTCCACACTCGGTGATGCAGCAAGCACGTACACACCGTATATCTGTGAGTTTTGATGTACAGAGCGGTAGATATACAGCGCAGCGCATCGTTGACGTGGTTACCGGCAAGCGAAACATTCACGAGGTCTTCTACCTAAGGCCTGTGGGAACTTACCACGACAGGCAGGGCAAAACTTACGAGTACACCGAGGAGCAGCGCAAGATTGATGAGATCATCTGCATAGACTCTGCAGCACGCTTCAAGCTGGCCTTAGACAAGGGCTTTGCAGAGGAGCACGCCCGAGACATCCTAAACGCCTACGCACTTAGGCAGCACTTCGTGATGAGCTGCAACTTACGCAGCGTGCTTCACTTCATGGATCTTAGGGCTAAGCGGGATGCACAGCTGGAGATTCAACAGATGTGTGAACTTATGTGGAAACACGTCGAGGAGTGGGTGCCGGAGATTGCTGAGTGGTACACAGCTAATCGTATGTTCAAAGCTCGCTTGGCCCCATGAGTATTGACGAACGTTGGCTTAGGCCTGCGCGGCTGATCACACAGGTGAGGTGCAATGAACGTCTGTGTGCTGGATGCGGAGGGCCCACGCGAAGTCCTATGTACTGCGAAGGCTGCTACGCACGCTCTCCTGAGGGAAGAAAGGAGCGCACCATCAAACACCAGAGGCAACGATACGTTGTCTTAGAGGACGGAGGCCCCTGTGCTACGTGCCAGCACTGGTGCGGCAAGTGCGACCTAGGCTTGCCTGAGGGCGGCACCAAGTATGCCGTTGAGTGTCCTGCCAAGTTTGAGATTTAAGCTATGAAGCATCCATTTCTCCTCTGGTACGAAGCTGCTTTACTTAGGTGGCTTGTCCGTTCACCCCGCATCGGCTTAGTGCTTATCAAACAAAAACACGGCGCACTTAGCTGGGTCATTGAAGACAAAGAGGACACAGTACCCATGCCTACGCAAGAGGTCGAGGTGGAGCCACCTTCCATGCTGTTTGAACGCATGTACCACGCACCTGACGCTGACCCGCCACGCCGTTTAGACTAATGGACCCCACAAACACCATCCCAACTAAGTTTTTTGTAATGAACAGTAATCTTTCAGCTTACGCAGACTGGCAACTCGAAAACAAGAAAGCTGAGTTTATGGAGTGGCTCTACAGCGTGTATGAGCGCGACACCGCTCCCGTAGGTCTACAAGGAACTTACACAGGCCTGTGGCAGCAGTTCCAGCAAGACCTGGCAAATATGTATCGCGATGGCGTTATACTAAGCGCCCTAGAGCGCGGTACCTCTATCTCCTCTATGCTTACTAAGTGATGGAAAGTCTTATCGGCCTCTACAGCTCCGCTCCTCAGTCTGGCAAATCGACGGTTGCTAAGTGGTTGTGCGAAGAGCACGGTTACGTGTGTGTTCCATTCGCGGAAACACTGAAGGAAGCATTGATTCCTATCCTAGTAGCACTGGGTCACACCACTTGGGAAGCCAAGCAGCTCGTGACAACAGACAAGCACACCTACCTACCCGAGCTAAGACTTAGTGTTAGGCAGCTGCTGCAGACACTGGGGACTGAATGGGGACGGCAGTGTGTGCACCCAGACTTATGGCTTATGTGCTGGAAGCAGCGCATCAAGCTGTACAACAAGGTGGTTGTTGATGACGTAAGATTTCCCAATGAAGCTGATCTTGTCAAGAAGTTGGGTGGATCTATGTGGTTAATTGATCGTCCACACAGCGGTGAGCTTGCTAAACACAGCAGCGAGGGCAGCCTAGACACTTACCTTTACTTTGATCGAATGATTAAGAATCATGGCAACTTAGAGGACCTTGGGCTTAAGCTGCAGCAACTAACGCTGCCTTAATGCCCTCGTTGCGGTATCACGCCGGTCGCATGGTCCTGTATGAGGGACCAGGCGGCTGGCGTGTCCGCATTAAGGGGTACACAGGAAAGCTCGATCTGCCACTTAGCTCAGCAGAGCTAGACGACGCCGTGCTGGAGGCTGAGGTGCTCTACGCCGATGCGCGAGCCATCACAAACACGTTGCCGCGGTGCCAGCAGTGCGTGCACTGGAAAGCAACCCAGGCAGAATGTGGACTGGACTTTCCTGAGGGCCGCTCCAGTGGAGGAAGCTACGCAAAGCACTGCTGCGCCTTCTGGGCTAAGTGAAACAGGGGTACCAAGTGGTGCTATTGACTGTGGTGGGGGATTTTACATCGAGTTGGGGTATGAGCCTTGTGGAGAGGTGCGGTATCGTAGTTGCTCACCTAATTGTGCGACTGCTCGATACTCAAACGACTTATGGCAGGCACAGCTATACATTGAGCATATGAAGGGAAACTGGCCGTGGTGAGCCAGTCGTAGAGCAGGCGAGCACGCGCCAGGTCCCAGTAAGGCTGCCTTGTCCACCAGATCCACACAGGCGTGTGGGCTTTGCTGCTGTTGCAGTCGAGGCAGGCCGGCACGCAGTTGCGGAGCTCAGTCGTGCCACCCCTTACTTTTGGGCGGACGTGGTCGATGGTTGTGGCATAGGCACCGCAGTAAGCGCATGTGTGATGCCAAGCTTCGAAAATAGAAGCTCTGAAGCGCTTTCGGCTGACTTTCTTGCTAAGTAGGTGCGTGCCATCAATCTGGTGCTCCATACGATGGAAGCAGGTAAGTGGCTATTTCTATGTCGATGATGTCGTCGTCACTTCTTACGGCTTCGCTTATACGGGAGTAGACGTCGGCAGGAATGCTATCTGCGTCTTGCGAAGTTTCGAAGTGAAACTTACCGCTGATCTCAATGAGGTAATGGGCCACACTAAGGCAGCGGGTAAGCCCAGTCTAAGTGGAGCGGCTAGTCAGGTTGCTTAGCTGCGTAGCCGCTTGACTGTGTGGATGCTTAGCTGCGTGGCTGCTTAGCTGCGTGGCAAGCTTAGGTCCAGCTGGGCATTACCTGAGGCTGGTTGTTGTAGTGGCCTACGAGAGCGTAGTCGATGCGGGGCTCGCCGCTCATCCTTACAAAGACCATCTGCCCAATAAGTAGGCCTGGGTAAAGGGGAAGATTGTGGAAGCTTAAGTTATTCTTCAGTTCGAGTGTGAGCTTACTGCCGGACCAGTGAGGGTCTGCAAAGCCGGCATGGCTGTGTTCGTAGCCTTGCCTGGCTCGACTGGACTTGAGGCAAAAGATCCCACACAAATCCTTAGGCATGTGGAAGATTTCCAGCGTTTCAGCTAGGAGAAACTCTCCGGGAGCCATGTAGTAAGGATGCTTGGCTGTGTGGTGGCCAATGTCGAGGCGCTGCAGCTCAGGGGAGTGACTTACCTCTACCATCAGCTGAGTGCCAAGGCGTAGGTCGAGGCTGGCGGGGTTCAGCAGAGCACGGTCAAATGGCATCACGAGACCTGACGTCTCGCACAGGTGCTGAATCTCCTCGTCGCGTAAGATCACGCAGCTTGATGGCGTAAGCCACCAGGTTACATGGTTGTAGTACTGCGATGCTTTGTGGCTTAGGGACGCACGCTTAGGCACCAGCCGGAACCGTTTCCGTCGACTTCCCACCTGGGGAGCCAGTTCTTACGGCTGTAGGCGACGGCTTTGCCCTTGGTGTGGTTTGCGTAGCCACCGTTCAGCAGATCGGCCTCGCCGTTGGGATCATTATGAATAAATGTGTCTTTGGTGTATCCGATAATTACGCTGTAGTGGCCTCCGCCGGTTGGACGACTTACGGGGCCTTTGTGCAGCCACCCGACTGCAACGGGCCGCCCAGCATCAATCTCTGCTTCAAGAAACTTAGCATTCCCATTCGTAATGAACTTAGGCGTGAGCCCCAGGCTCATTAGGGCTCGCAGTTGAGCGGCGGAGTCGGTGCTGTCGCCGTACTTGGCGCGGAGCTTGTTGTACTCGTCGTCGCTGCGCACCTTGCCATAAAACTTTGCAATCATGGCGCAGCTTGAGCTGAAGCACTCGCGGTAGCCCGTACCACTGAGGTTGTCGAGTTGGTACTCGTAAGGGACTGGGAGGGGATTGGCGTGATTCTGCGTCGGCGGAGCAGGCTGCTTGCCGTCCTGGCTCCACGTATGGAACCAGTCGGTATCCCGCCGCATAATTTCCGTGTAAGGCTTGCCGCTTAGCAGCTCCTGCTCCAGCTGACTTATGGCGGCCAATTGGTGGGGCAGACCGCGGTTGAAGCGGAAGAGCTGCTCGAGCGTGATGGGTGCCTGATTAGCCATGGGATGCGGCGCTACTTAGTCGTGGGGGATCTGGGCCTCGACGCGACTTACCCGTTGCTCCAGGCTGTTGAGACGGGAGTAGGTTTCGGCGCGGTCGGACTTGAGGTCTACGTGAAGCTGCTCTAGGCGGCTTGAGACGGACTCGACAGCGAGGGTGAGGCGAATGACCGCTTCACGGCCTTCGGTGGCGCGTTTGGTGACGCCCGTGACGCCAATGCCCGCAAAGGTGAGGACGGCACCAACGATGGCCGCGGCGATCTCGGGTCCCATAGGTCAGCGTGGCTTGTGAGCGGCTACAGCGCGCAGCACCGAGAAGACCAGCTGAAGCCATCCATTGGCCCGGACGCCTGGCAACAGGCTGAGCACCTCAGAGCCAGCCAACAGGCCGATGGCGACAGCGACGATCTGTTCCTGGCTCATGAGTTGCGTGGCGATAAGGCAGTCTAGGCGGCGTCGCTTAGTGGCTCAGCTGCGTCAGAGCTAAGCGACTCATCCGCGTCGGTGCTAAGGGGCTCGGCTGCGTCGTTGCTTGATGGCGTGGGGACCCAAGGGAGGCCCGTCGCCTGCTTAGGGTTGCGTTGCTCCTCGATCTGCTGGGCCAGCGACGCCTCGTAGGCATCCACCAGATCCTGGCCCATAAGACTGTGAAGCCACTCGAGTACTTGCTCTTGGCTCAGGCTGTCATAAGGAGTGAAGGCGTCTGGGTCAGCTGGTGGCAAGCCCAGGGTGCCATAGGCGCTGGCGCTTAGGCCGTCGTCTTCGGTGAGGCTAACGGTCCAGTGGATGGTGGTGACTGTGCCATCAGGTAAGGAGCGATCCAGGGTGTTGATGGACCAGACGGGTGTAGCAGTCATGGGCGGATGTCGGTAAGGGGACGTGGAGTTAGCGGGCAGCCTATGCCCAGCTGCCGATGTTCACGGCAGCACCGGAAGCGGCTAGGGGCCAGATGCTGAAGTAGGAGCCTATATCTGTGATAAAAGCGTTGCCAGGGACAGCGCTAAAGATGTATTGTGGTATGAATGTACCACCAGCGTTTATACTTACTGTGCCTTTGATTATGTAGGATACAGTGACGGCACTAAGTAGGCTTCCTGCCACTTGAGCGGCCGAAGCCACTCGGCTGTAAAACCCATCTCCAGTGCCGTTATCTGACGTAGAAAATGCTCCCCCCTGCCCAAATCCTGCTCCTTTGTACATTATGTTGTTGACTGTGGCTGTTCCCCCAAAAAGTAGACTCATTGCACATGAGGTTGTGGCAACGCCAGCAAGCAGATATAAAGCTTCAAATTCGTAGACAGTAGAACCCACAAGGGTGACTCCAACCCCAAAGACGGGCTGTGCAGTATTTACATTGGATCCTGTGTATTGAGTATTAAGCCGGTAGTACTGCTTAGCGGGGATGCGGCCGGACTTGCTGGTGATGTAGCCGCTGCTGTCGATCAGAAATGAATCGCTAGGCGCCGACCCGTTGAACTGCACCGCAGGGCTGGCAGCACTGCCGCCGCCGATGTGGAGTAGGCGGCCGGTTGAATCGAGGCGGAGACGTTCCGTCGGACTGGCTGCCCCGTCGGCCGTGGTGTAGAAGAGCAGGCGGCCGGGGTTATCCGTTGTATCTCCACCGTCTGTCCAACTTCCATCTGCCTGTGCTTGGATAGCTGCAGCAGATCTGTATGTAGCGCCGTCGTAACCAATAAAATCAATTGTTCCTAAATCGTCGCCATTGGATACTTCGGTTGGAATGGCAGCAGTTCCACGAGTTTTGGTTAACGCAATATATGCGCCACCAGTATTATCCGCAGAGCGAATGAATTCGGCATTAGCTCCAGTATCAGAACGGATCTGAAGGTTACATCCTTGACTAACACTACTCGTCGTCCCCACCAACAGCCTGCCGGAGGAGTCGATGCGGGCTTTCTCGCTGCCGCCAACAAGAAATACGTGATTTCCGGGAGCAAATACATTCCCCGCATAATACTCAAGTTGACTACTCCCATTAAGGGTAAACCCGTATGTATTGCCAGAACTATCAACGTATAACTTTAACTTTAAGTTTGTGGACGCTGCGGTAGAAGTATAAGTTGCGCCCAGATCAATGCAATCTGGTGCTGCGGTAGATGTAGGTGTCAGCCCACCAAAGGTGAGAGCTTGGCGAATGTTGGTAGTACCAATCCCCAACTTTCCACTCGCATCCAGCGTCATCGCCTGGGTGAAGGTGATGGGGTTGCCGGCGGTGCCGGAGGGGGCGGTAGACCATATGTGCTGCCCCAAAACCTGAGTGTATGAAGTAGCAAATCCTGCGTTTATATAGGCATTTTGATTTGATGTGTTCTGAAAGGCATTGCTTGTTAAACTCGTCCAATAGGTGCCCGAAGAATCTTGAGCATACAAGGCACCAGCAAGCCCAAACTGAAAAACCTTAGTGCCAACAGTAGTCCTCCAAGCACTAGGCACCACCCCCAGGCCGAGGTTGCCGGAGGCGTCTAAAGACATACGAAAAGCACCTGTGCCGTACGTTCCGGTATAGAAGTTGTAAGCACCGCCGCCCGTGACACCTACGTGCCAGTTACCTGCAGTCGATTTATATTGAACAAATGCGTCAGTACCATTACCAACTTGTATAACTGGATTAGCAACATCAAAGGCATAGCTGGGCCCCGTGGTCCCCACCCCCACCCGATTATTCACCGCATCGACGTAGAACGTGCCGCTGTCGATGTTGACGTTGCCGCTGCCGTCGATGGTGAGGCGACTGGCGGTGCTGGCGGTGGAGAAGTTGAGGGTGTTGGTGGTGGAGAGGTACATGCCGTTGACCGGCACGGTTGCGCCACTGACCTCAA
>JACCDU010838762.1_pt1 | contig 15738 bp, 22 predicted proteins | sample 7446081 | NCBI WGS metagenome assembly JACCDU01 (sample SAMN15323447, study PRJNA562643) | freshwater metagenome | isolation source: river surface water | place: USA:Blue River Watershed | collected 2017-08-17
ATGCAGTTAACACCGCCACAGCAGACTATCAGTGATTGCGCTAGCCGCTTCCGCGTAGCAGCCTGTGGCAGACGTTTTGGTAAAAGTTATCTTAGTATAAATGAAATGGCCAAATATGCACGCCATCCAAACCGTAGGATACTTTATGTTGCTCCAACTTATAGACAGGCTAAAACAGTTATTTGGGATGAACTTAAAACACAGCTCATCCAACGCAACTGGGCTAAAAAGATCAATGAAAGTGATCTTTCAATACGCCTTATTAACAACAGCATTATTACTGTGCGTAGTACTGATAGCTATGACAATCTGCGTGGCGGCAAGTATGACTTTATTGTATTGGATGAGTGCGGTGATATCCATAACCAAGCATGGTATAGTGTATTGCGGCCAACGCTGTCAGACACTGGTGGACATGCTCTTTTCATTGGTAGCCCCAAAGGCCGCAACTGGTTCTATGACCTCTGGATCCAAGCAGGAAACACTGAAGATTGGAGTAGTTTCCAGTTCACCACACTTGATGGTGGAAATGTCCCACAGGAAGAAATAGAAGCAGCCAAACGTGACCTAGATGTAAAAACATTTGAAGCTGAATACCTAGCACAGTTTGTTACTGATACTTCAGTTATCTTTTACAGCTTTACTGAAGAAAATATCAAACCCTACACTGATTTATTACCAGATGTTGGTGCGCTGCACGTAGGCATTGACTTCAACGTGAATCCAATGAGCGCAGTGGTATGTGTCAAAGGCAAAGATTGGTTACATGTTATTGATGAAATAGAAATATACAGCAGTGATACCAATGAACTAGCACAGGAAATACGCAGGCGCTACGGTTATCAACGTCAAATATTAGTTTATCCAGATGCCAGTGGTGCAAAGCGCACTACCAACAGTCCCGGCATAAGTGATCACATCATATTACAAAATGCAGGATTCAAACTACAGGTAGATCCAACTAATCCTCCTGTTGCTGAAGCCATTGCCAGTGTTAATGCACTATTCTGCAACACAATGGGACAACGCCGTTTGTTTATAGATCCAAAATGTAGAAAACTGCGTGAATGCATTCTTAAGTATAGCTATAAATCAGGCACAAGAATTCCAGACAAAGAATCAGGATGGGACCATATGGCAGATAGTTTGCGCTATGTGTCACATAGACTGTTCCCATTAAGAGTTTTACCACAAACAACATTTGTGGGATCATTACAAAGAAACATAGGGAGAATGGTATAATGGCAGGTAAAGGTGATAAACCACGTCCACTGGGTATTCCCCGTGAACAGTTTGAAAGCAATTGGGATAATATTTTTAAAAAGAAACCGGAGAAACGCAATGAGCAAAAAAGGTCCACCCCCAGAAGGGTCAAGCCAATGGAAGAAGAATGAAAAGATTATCAACAGTAATCCATTCTTACGCAAGTTGAGAGACAAAAGCCATGGCCATAACAGTAGTATAGGCAGCACAGGTGGATGGACACCCAGCCAAGCCTACAAAGACAACTATGATGCAATTTTTAGAAAAGAGTCTAAAGATGAAGAATAAAACTGTAATGGCAGAATTCAATTATGAATATGATGCTAAAGGCTATCAGGTTCACCGTGCGTGGCCCTGTGCTGATAAAACAGATGGTGAAATAATTGTAAAAGGCCATGCGTACAAAACAGGCGCACTAGGCTATAGATATGTTATAGAGGATAAAAGCTATGAAGAAATTATCAAAGAAGCAGCAAGCAAGAGCAGTGAGATTGCAGAAGAAAAGGACCCTGCATAATCTATCCCGCAAGGGTAAATCATACAAGGGTCCTAGATATACTGCACCTGCAGAAATTAAACCTGTATCAGCAACACTAACGCTTTAATTTCCTAAGACGTTTTAGTGCGTCTTCCAGTGTAAAGTATGTGGCGGTAGATGTTTTACTATGGCGTGGTAAGTCACGCCAATCATGGTCTACTCTTTTGGCACCTTTATTCCAACCACCTTGTCCCTTTAATTGTTCATCACAATAGGGCGTGCCATAGGTTCTTTCACGCACCATAACGCTGACTGGATGTAGACCTAATTCATCTGCAATTTCACCCAGCGTTTTATTGTATCTCTTTTCCCAATGACTGGGCTTTTTACGCCGTTGAAATGGCGTGCCAAAATTCATAACACGCATGTGTATAGCACTAACACTGGTCTCTTCAACCAGTGCTAGTTCATGTGCAGTGATGCCCCATTTGTTTAGAAATTCAGTTTCATCTCTGTGAATTTGTGTGGGTTTGCGTGGCATATATGCTCCTTAAAAATCACAATGATCAGTTAACAACATGGCTAACTGCCAGCTTTGACTGCGGGTAAATGGTTGACCTTTGCGTGCCATTACTTCAACGCCCTGCACAAAATTTAAATCATATTGACTTAAATTTCCGCCATTGCAATATTGATAGCGCAGAATATTAGCACAGACCTTAACTAATTCAGCATCTTTGCATATGCTGGCCATTTTATTACCAATGATATGATATTGTTTGCTGTCCTGCCAATTAGGATGCGTTTTTTTGCACATGCCCATATTGGCTAATCTTTTATAGTAAGATAAAAATTCAATTACCTTATTGATATCATAACCTGTAGGATTGATATCAGCAAACTGTACGTCTTTGTGAACATATGTTTGTTTGATTTTCATTTTACTCTCCTCTTAACAGCTGACGCAACTGTTCCATTTGTTCATGTGCAGAAGGTCTAGTGTTAGAGGCCTTATACTTGCTGATGATGTCACTGATTGTTTCTTTACTTGATACAGTGGGATGATCCACATCTGCAAATCTATCTGTGAGTGCATCTGTGTAATGTGAAGGCAATACATTCAATTCAATATAAAAATTTGGACTTGTATCTGCCCATTCATAATTGCTGCCCCATGCTTGAATTCTATCCAATACACTTTCTAATTCATGCTCATAAACTTTAATTTGAACTTTCATTTTGATATCTCCATAGTTGTAAGCAAAACTTTTGCTTACATTTATTTATACATCATTAAATAAAAACATAGCAAAAGTGGCGTAAAATGCTTCAAAATAAATATCTTGCATAAATAGTATGGGTGATTGAACATGTTAAACTCCTAAATTTAATTTACGCTGATATCTTGCCATCTCAGTTGCATCAATCACCCACCCTTTACTAATAGAGACTTATGGAGCAATATGAGTAAATCACCCTATATCACTTTTATTACAACCACCAATAGTCTCTATGACAGATATGAAGCAGACTGGAAGCTGTGCATCAACAGCTATTATGGTGGCGTTGAATATAAGAATGGCAGATATCTAAGAGCCTATCTTGGTGACACCAACGCACCAGGTCAAACCATTAGCAGTTATATTACTAATGCAGATGGAAGTGTTGTTTCAAAAGTAAAAGCCAAAGTAGAATATGGCACTAGTGCCAATGACACAGACCGTGGTCAGGATCTACTTAATGGTGGTTTTTACAGAGAAAAATTAGATAACACACCACTGTATAATTATGTAAAACTAATTACCAGTGAATATAATGCTATTCTTTTCCGCAATCCTCCACAGCGCACATTGCCTGATACACCAGAAGTAAATGCATTTGTTGATGATGTAGATGGAGAAGGCAACTCAATAAATGAGTTCATGAGTCAAGTGGATATCATGACCACTGTGTATGGTGTATGTCATGTAAGCTGCATCAAGCCCATTGGCAGTGATGTACCAAAATGGCGCATACACAGTCCTTTAGAAGTTACCAATTGGCAATACAAATATAATCTAGATGGTAATTTAGAATTACATAAAATTGTTATTGTAGTTGAAAAATCAGATGTACACACAGTATACCGTTTGATAACTCCATTAACCATTGAAACAGTTTTTGTTGGTAAAGATGATTCATATCTACCACCAATTGATGATCCCAGCCTAGAACTAGTTGATGATTACACATATAGAATTGTGCAATCCAATGAGCTAGGCTATATTCCCGTACAAACATTTTATCAAAGCACTAAGGTCTATAACAACATTGGTACAACCATTATCCAAGACGTAGCGCAAATACAGCGCAGCATCTATGGTGACATGGCAGAAGTATATGCAGCCATTACATATGGTAGCCATCCTACACTGGTAGTTGATGAAAATACAGCAATGTTGAACAACGGTGAAGTAGGTGCAGAACCAGGCAGCGTAATTAAAGTACAAAGCAGCTTAACTGGTGAGTCATCCTACACATATGAATTTAAAGCTCCTCCCTTGGATGCTATTACAGAAATCAGAGAACTTGTTGATAACAAAGTTCAAAAGCTAAGTCAAATTTCCATGTTACGCAGTGAAGACCTAGTCAAAGCAGCTAACAGTGGTGTTCAACTTGAAATATATGATGACAAACTCAGCGCATTGATACGCCGCAAAGCAACTAACCTAGAGAATGGTGAAGCCAAACTTTGGGATATTTGGTTTGATTGGCTGAACATGATAAAGCCTGAAGATTTTAGTATTAGCTATAACCGTCAATATAATAGACGTGCGCTTGAAATAGAAATCAAAGAAATTGATATGCTAATGGGCGCACTAGAACGCTATGAAGCAATGTTTGGTGAAAAAGAATCAGAAGAAGAAGATTCAGAAACAGAAATAAAAGATTCTGAGGAATATGCCAATGGTGCAAGTTGCCCAGCTGCTACACAAGATGTTGCACTAAACCTTGCCAACCGCCAACATGCTATTGATACCGCAAACTATGGTCCTCTGAACCCCGCGCAGCCCAATGAAGACTTTTGGCAGCGTTTAGCAGACAAGTGGGGCGTTAGTGTTGAACAAGCCAAACAATCACGCTGTGGGAATTGCGCTGCATTTGTGCAAACATCAAAAGTGTTGAGCTGCATTGAAGGTGGCCTTGCTGCCGGTGGTGTCACTGGTGGTGAATGGGACACAGTTGCAGCCGGTGACTTAGGTTACTGTGAAGCATTTGACTTCAAGTGTGCCAGCAGCAGAACCTGTGACGCATGGGTAACAGGTGGTCCAATCACAGATGCTAATGCACCTGCAATGGAATCAGAATCAGAAGAGTATTCAGCAGAAGAACGTGCAGAAGAAGCCGCAGAATCCGCTGAAGAACAAGAAGATAACAAGTTTAAAACAGAATTCCGTAACAAGATACGGGAGAGATTAAGGCAGTTGTTGAATAGTTCAACCACTGACAATGGTTTCTAAATATCTTGACATAACCACGCTAACTCTAGCGAGAAACAGGAGAAGTTTATGAGTGATGAGCTCGTAGTAGGTACGCCAGTTGCAGGTGAGAATGTGCAACCAGTCAATACAGCTACTGATGCGGAAGCAAATGCAGAAGCAGGAAAGTCTGAGAAAGCTGCAAGTCCCAAAGTGGAATTGCGTGAAGGTAAAATGTTTGTTGATGGAGTCCGTGTGTATACACGTGATGACACCAACAGAATTGCAGCAAGAGCCCAGGAAGATGCTAAAACACGCTTGCTAGGTGAACTTGAAGTAGATAATTTTGACCAAGTAAAAAAGGTTGTAAAGAGTCTACAAGGTCATGAAAATGGTGACTTGAATGTTGCCAGCTTACGTGATGCTGTAAAGAAAAAAGAGCAAACAGTTGAAGAACTTAGAGCAGAATTGCAAAGAGTTAAAACAGATGCTGCTCTTAAAGAACACATTGGTCAGATATACAACAGTATGCCTGGTCAATGGAACGCTGAACAAAGATCAGCAGTTGTGGACCTCATGAAGGCACGCAACATGCTGCATTTGGAAGGTGAAACATTTGCCATACGCAATGGTGATAGTTTCCTAACACAGGATGGTGAAACACCAGACTATGCAGGAGCAGTCACACTAATTGGTAAGACCCTAGGTCTGCCAATGGCCAAAGCAGGAGTTGCAACATTTGACGCAGCTGATAAGAGTCCTTTAGAAGGCGTATCCAGCAAGTTAGTTGATCAAAACAAACTAACTAAGGATCCGGCTTATAGAGCAGCTTATATTCAGGTGCGTGATAAAAACAGGAATCTCAGCAGAAGTGAAATAACAGATGCTATGGTCCGTAAACAATTAGAAAGCCACAGAATGGGCTCATTTGCTGAAAGAAAATTAACAGGCGGTGTAGCTCAGGCTTCAGTAACAACTAAAAACAGGAGATAAAAAATGGCCACAACAACCAGTGGAATTTCAGAACTGTATGAAGATGTTGTTGCGGATTTAATGCCATACTATGACAACGCAGTATTGCTTCCAAATCCCAGTATCATCACAAATACTTTTAACATCAGCGGCGCCCTAGGTAATACGGTCCGCGTGCCAAAAATGAACGCTTTTGGCGTAGCTAACGTCAGCATTGCTGATAACGCTTCAATCCTAACTGCACAGGGTACACAAGGTGACTTTGACCCAACATCAGTTAGCATCACTGTGCTCAAGCGCGGTGCTGGTACATATGTATCAGAAGAATCACTAGAAGATGGTGGTTTAGCAACAGTACGTCAGGCAGTTCTAACACGCCTATCACGTTCACTTGCTCAGTCAACAGACGTAGCAGGTTTCCGCATTGCCTTTACAGGCGCAGAAACAGCACTAACAGACATTGCCAACGTTTCAGGTATTGGCATGGATGGTTATGCTGCTGCTGCTCTAACAGGCGCAGACCTTTCAATTGTTATGAGCCCAGAAGCACTAGCATACGCTGTAAAGCGTGAGCCAGTTGTTAAGATGTTCAATGACGTTGACAAGGACAACTACCAGATGGTAGCAACAGTACGTAACGGCTTTGTGCGTGTATACGCAGACATGATCCGTGGTATTGCTGCTTCTAACGTAGCTGGCGCTGCTGCAAACATCAGTGCATCATTGGATCAGTTCAGCACATCAGTAGCAAACCTACGTGCTGCTAATGCTCCAACAGACGCAGCTGGTTTCTACATTGCCGCAGTAACACCTGTGCATGAACTAGCACTAGCCAAGCAGTTAAACCAAGTTGGTATTTCAACTGGCGCAGTTGGTGCACTAAGTGACATTGGTAACCAAGCATTGCTAGATGGTCTCATTGGCCAGGCAGTAGGCTGCAGATTCTTCCGCAGCAACAACCTACCAAAGAACCTAGCCACAGCTTAATTGAATAGGGGATAAGTCATGGCATTCATAACATCAGGTGGAACAGTAATTGCTTACGCAGAAGCATCTGACGTGAAAGATAAAGACCAACGTCTGTTTGAACAGAATGAGGTCAACTTCACTGACGTACCTGATGCGCCAGGTTCCTTAAACAATTATATTGAAGATTTAACACAAAAGAGCACAGCACGGATCAATCAAAAGATCCGTGCTAGTGCTCAGTGGAGAGAATATTTGGGTATTGCTGGTGCTGGTTATTCAGACATCAACAATATACCTGATTTCAATCCCAGTTTAATCCTTGCTAGAAAAAGTGATTTTACTGACATGTGTTGCTATTATACACTCAAAGAATATCTGCTACCAAAAGTAGCAGACTTTGGCAATCCTGAAAGTGCAGAAGTTCAAAAGATCAAATACTTTGAAAATAAATTCAATGATTTGTTTCAAGAACTGTTAGCAATGATGGATTGGTATGACAGTGACGCCAGTGGTGCTGTAACAGATGGTGAGAAGCGTACACGCTTTGAACTTACACGCAGAACCAGAGGGCGCCGTTCAATAAGTTGGGTAAGATAAAATGGCTATAAGAGATACATTACTTGCAAATCTAACCACAAGCCTATCAGGCAGCAATGTTACTATTAGTAGTGAGTTGCCGTTTGAAGCTGGTGGTATAAGATTATATGATAAGAACATGAAGAAGTTGTATCTATCCTATGATAGAACCGCAATGACTGAAATGTTTAATACATTAAGTCCTGCAACAGATGTATATCAAAAAGAAATAACATTGAATGCATATTTTACTGTAGATGCAAAGAATCAACCCAGTGACATAGACACAGTTGTTTCTAGAATATTGAACAGTAGATTAAGTGTATCAAACTGTCATTTAAATGAATGCACAGTTTCAAATGATACATTTGATGACAGAATCACCTATACTTTTGAGTATAGATTTTTAACACTATAAGGAGAACCAAATGGCATATATTGCAGTAAATGATACAGCTAACTTTGTACGTTTGGATATCAATGCTAGTGGAACTTTTGCCAATGCCAACGCCGCTATGGCCCAGGTTGCTAACGTAGTAAACATTCCCGCTCTCACAGACGTGACTGTTTCTGCCTCACCTGGTACCTTTAGATGGCAGCAGCTAGACAGCCTAAGTGAATATGTTGTAACAACACCATCAACCAATGAAATTTCATTGACACTGGTATTGGATGACACTTCATTCTACACAGGTGCAAACAGTACCCCTGGTATTTTTACCATTACAAACAATAAAACATTAACATACTTCCGTCTATACTGGGCTGGTAACAGCACAGGTGACAGATACATTGAAGGTTCAGGCTATCTAACAGCCTTAGCCCCAACTGTGAACCCAGGTTCACCAGTTTGGACATCACCTCTAACTATTTCAGTTACAGGTGACTTTGTGTCAGGAACTAAGTAAATGACTAACGCTTATAGGGGGGAAACCCCCTATAAGTTTATTAGTAGGAGAACAATATGAAGTTTCACCCTAAACATCATAGAGCTTTTGAATCATTGATCCGCAAGGATGAAGATGATCAATGGATCTGGCAGGGTAGTGTAGATGCGGGAAAACCAATTATAACAATTAATGGTGTAGAATGGGATGCAAGATTATTTGCATTAGCAAGAGAAGGTCATGAAGTTGACACAGATGCTGAAATACTAAACACATTTGGCAGCAGTTTGGATTGCAATCCAGACCATAACACACTTAAAACTAAAATTTCAAATAAATATGTAGGTACACAAGATGCAGATATGGAACAAACACACCACTCAAGAGATTCTGCAGACTCTTGAAATGGAACTAGCCAAAGCGCAGGCTGAATTGCGTTGTGCAGAAACAGATATACAAAAATCAAAGAATAGAATTGCGTTTTGTTTAACAGCAATTCATCATTTGCAAAATACAGATATGGAGAAATAAGATATGAAGTTAGATCTAAAGTTAGCAAAACTTAGATATAATCAACAAAAAGGTCAAGCAGTACACCGTAAGGATATTCTTGGTAATCCTATCAATTGGAATCTAACATTTGATGAATGGTTAAACATTTGGATTACAAGTAATAAATGGCATTTGCGTGGTTGTGGTATTGGAAAATATTGCATGAGCCGCAAGGGTGATTTAGGTGATTATTCAATTGATAATGTTGAAATAAAAGAATTTACACAAAATACTTCAGAAGGTAACCTAGGTAGAAAACTACCTCAAAAAGGTAGAAAAGGTCCGCGCGGCCCATATTCTGAAGAAAGAAAATTAGCAATAAGTAAAGCAACCAAAGGTAGAATACCTTGGAATAAAGGTTTGAAGACAGGAGATATGAAATGCGTTTAAGTCAATTAGCAGCAAAACCCCAACTAATAAAAGTAGAAATTGATGATGAGGACACCGTTAAAGAATATGGTGAGCCTCTAGAGTTTTGGATTCTAGACCGTCAGCCCATTGACAAATATGTTGAAATGGCTAAGACAGGTACAGATAACATTGGGGAAATGGTACGCATTGTTAATGGATTAGTATTAGATGAAAATGGAGAAGTCATTGCCCGTGATGGTTTGGTTTTTCCAGGCAAACTAATGGTTAGAATTTTACATAAGGTGGTAGAAACACTGGGAAACTAACACGCGAGCATTTGCCAGAGGAGTCAGTTGAATTAAACATGGTATTGGTAATTGATTCATTGGGTAAGAGATATGGTATGTTACCCAGTCAGGTGATGAGAGAAGCTAATACATTTGATATTTTTATTATGGACGCAGCACTAACATATGAAAATCATCAACATGAAAAATCACTCAACAAAAATAAAAATGCTGCACCTAAGAAGGTTACAGCAGTAACAGATGAAGAAATGTTAGAGAAGTATAAGAAGTTCAAGGAAAAGAAATGAAAATCAGCATTGACCTAAAAGATTTTAAAAAACTTATGCAGTTAAATCAATCTGCAGGTCAACATATGCTAGATGATGCTTATATTTTCTTCAAAGAAAAGACTCCAATTAAGTCAGGCAATGCTCGCAGAAAAACAGTTAAAGATAATCAAAGAAAGACCATAACAGGTGACTATCCTTATGCACAACGTTTAGATGAAGGTTGGAGTAAGCAGGCACCAGAAGGTATGGTCCAACCTACCATTGATTATATCAATCAAAGGCTCAGCCGCTACTTAAAAGGAAAATAACATGGCATCAATTAAAGTCACACTTGAACTAGATGATAATGGTTATATCACCAAAATCAAAGCAGCTGATGCCGCAACAGAAAAGTTAGGTAAAAGTGCTGCAAATGCAGGCCAACAAGGTGCATCCGGTATTGGCAAAATGACTGATGTACTGGATACATTAGGTTCAAAATTAGCTACTATTGCTTCTGCTGCAACAGCAGCATTTGCTGCTATAGGTGCTAGTTCAATTAAAATGGCTGATGATATGGCAGATACTGCTGCTGCTTTTGGCCTAAGTGCAGCAAGAATATACCAATTAAATGAAGCATTACAAGAAAGTGGTGGACGCTTTGGTGATGCAGGTTTATTATTGCGCGGCTTTACACAATCACTAGGTGACGTTGAAAAAGGCAGCAAAGAAACCATTGATGCATTTGCTAAACTGGGCATAGGTAAGCAAGCTCTAGAAACACTAAATGATGACCAATTATTCCAAGCTGTTGTTAATGGTTTGGGTAAAATGGAAGCTGGTTTTGAAAGAAACCGTCTTGCAATGGTGTTGACCGGTAGAGCTGGTGATGGCATTGACTGGAAAAAGATGGCAGATGGTTCTAGTAAAGCAATTGATCCAGAAATGGAAGCTAGGTTACAGGCCGGCGCAGATGCAATGGCTGCATTAGAAGGCGCATTTAGAAATTTCCAATTGGTAGCACTGGAAGTATTAGCACCAATTATTGCATATATTAAAGATCTAAATATCAATGCTGATGATGTTAGAAAAGCAATACAAATATTAGGTGCTGTACTTGCTGCTGCTTTTGCAGCAACCGTTGTAGGGCAAATTATTAGAGTTGTGGCACTGATCAAAGAACTTGGTGGTGTAATTAGAGCAGCAGCAACAGCTCAAGCATTCTTAGTTGGACTTAGTGGCGCAGGTCTTGCTGTGGTTGCAGCATCAGCTGCTGCTGCCGGAGCAGCCTATTATGCCCTAGGCAAAATGATGGATGATGCTGCGGCTAAAGCAAAAACTTCTCCTAGTTTACCAACAAATCCACCCGGAGGCGGCGGAACAGGCACAACAGTTAGAACTGTTGGCAAAACATCTGAACAGAAACAACAAGAAAATCAATTAGAAAGAGAACGCAGCCGTCAAAGATCTAGAGCAGCAGAAGTTATAGCACAAATTGCTGCACAAACTGCATCACTACAAGAAAAATATGATATTGAACTTAAGAATATTGGTCTTACAGATGATCAAATTAGATTAAACAATGAATTAAGTTCAATCAAAGCCAAACAAAGAGATGATGTTGCAAAAATTCAAGGTCTGGATAAGTTAGCTGATAGTGAAAAAGCAGCAAAAATTGCAGAGATTAATGAAAAATATATTCAGCAAGAAGCTATTCTCAGACAAGGATTAAGTTTAGTTCAACAAACAAATTATGCTGAACAAACTAGATTAGCATTAATTCAAGATGCAATTGCTGATAGACAAGAAGAAATTAGACAAACATATGCACTTGCTGATTTAGAAAATCAAAGACAAGTTGCGCTAGGATTACGCACCACTAGAGAAGGTAGTGTTATAAGTCAGTTATTAAAACTTGAAGGTGACTATGTTAGCAAAAAAGAAACACTTCAAAAACAATATGCTGAAGCTAAGAATCAGATTGACCAAGACAATATTCAGCGTGAACTTGATAACCTAGAACAGAGCTATCAAAATAACAAAGAATATGTTGAAAAGAAAAAGAAGCTTGATGAAGAAGTTAGAAATAGTTATAGCGCAGGATTTAGAAGCGTATTTGAAAATCTAAGTGATAGCCTAACACCATTCCAAGTTGCTGCTGATGCTACCAGTGCTGTATTTGGTAATTTAGAAAGTGCAATCAGTGAATTTGCTAGAACAGGTAAATTTAATTTTGGTGAATTTGCTAAAAGCATTATCAGAGATTTAATTGCCATTACACTAAGAACAATTATTTTAAGAACCGTACTAGCTGCCTTTGGTGGTCTTTTTGGTGGTGGTGGTGGTGGCGGTACCACAATGGCATTGAATACTCAAGTACCTGATACAGGCCTTAGATTTGCAGCAGCAGGTGGTCCAATCCGCGCTAACCAAGGTTACATTGTTGGTGAAAAAGGACCAGAGTTCTTTATGCCTAATACATCAGGTACAATGATACCAAATCATGCATTAGGTGGAACTACCAATGTTGTTTATAATATTCAAGCAGTTGACGCACGCAGCTTTAAAGATCTAGTTGCACAAGATCCAGAATTTATCTACAGCGTAACACAAGTTGGCGCTAGACGGCAGCCGAGGTAATATATATGAGTTTACAAACAATTATAGATAATGCAGTAAGCATTGAATTTATTAGAAGAAAATTAGCAGGTCAAACTATCAGCCGCAGTGGCCAAGTTAAAATTGCTAGTGTTGCTAGCAATGTGCCATGGCAGATGATTGTTGAACCACGCCCAGGCATGCAGTGGGAAAATTACCGTGATACGCTGGAAGAAATTGATAGATTAGACCGCATCTTTGTAGAAGTAGTAGACATTGGTAGCTCAAATCCAAATCTAAGTTACATCACTGAATATCAAGGTGGTTTAAGCACAGCACAGATTAACCAAGTAAAAGTTAGCAGTGGTGCAAATCTAACGCTTACACTTAATATGGCAAACGTAACTGGTACAAGTGCTGGTACAATATGTTTTGAGCCCGGTGATCTAGTTCAATTGAGTGGCAACTACAAATATCCATATACTGTAACCAGCAGAGTATTGCGTGGTAGTGGCAGCACTATTGCTGTACCTATTCATAGACCATTTATTGATCAAGCTGGTTACACTGAAGCAAACGCAGGTATATTAGTTGGTAAAGATGTAACTTGGCAAATGGTAATGACTAAAAAGCCCAGCTACAAAGTTATACCAGGTAGATACATAGAATGGAGTGACAACTTTGAACTTGTGGAAGTAATTGAGGATTAAACATGGCTACACCTATTACAGCAGTACAAGATAATAATATTAGTCATGCACTATTCATTGATCTAGATCTAGATGGCAATGTGTATTATCTTAGTAATGCATATAAACCAATTACTGTAGATGGTAATACTTACACTGAACTTGGTGCCTTTTTAGGTCTTGGTGAAATCCGTGATGATTTAAAAACCACAAATGGTGATTTGAATATTAGTCTTACAGGTATTCCCAGTAATGAAAACTATGTAGACCTTATGTTAAGTTATCCAATTAAAGGTGGTAATGTTGTTATCCGCAGAGGTTTCTTTGATGTCAGTACATTACAACCACTAAGTGGACAGATGTTTGAAAGATACAGAGGTATCATTACTAATTTTAGTATTGATGAGGCAGAAAATTTTCTAGAAGGTGAATTAGTTTACACTATCACAGTAACTTGTGCAAATATCAATACATTATTGAATAATAAAGTTACAGGACAAAGAACTAACACTAGTGATAGAACTAGATTCTATCCAGGTGATATTAGTTTTGATAGAACCAGCGTAATTGCTAACACAGCTTTTGACTTTGGTAAGAAGTTTACCGGTGGTACTGGTTATGGTGGCGGTGGTGGTGGAGGCCGCGGCTTTGAAGATTTTAATTACAATTTAAATTAAGGTGTAGGTATGATTAGATATGCAGGTATAAAAGATTTTGATAGGATTATGGAACTAATGGTAAACTTTGCAAATAGTGCGCCAGTTGAAGCTTACCATAATCCACAGTACAATTATAAAGGTGTGCAAAACTTTTTAGCAATGGTAATCAATTCAGGTTGCATTATTGTTGGAGAGCGTGATGGTAAGATTCAAGGAATGTTAATTGCACAAATTTGTAGTGACCCATGGTTACCACACATACGCACATTAAAAGAACTAGCTTGGTGGGTAGAACCAGAGTATAGAAATACTAGCTTAGGTTATAAGATACTCATGAAGTATGTAGAAACAGGTAAAAAGATCAAGGAGCGTGGAATGATTGAAAATTTTGTGTTGACTAACATGAGTATTAGTCCAGACTTTGATCTATCAGCACGCGGATGGCGTGCAATTGAAACAAACTATGTTTATGAGGGTGCATAAATGGCAATTTTTACAGCAATAGCAGCAATATCCTCAGCCATTGTAAGTGCAATTGGTATCAGTACTGCTACCATTATTGGTTCACTTACTTGGGCCGGTTTAGCTACAAGTATTATTGCCACAGGACTTACACTAGGTACAGCAAAATTACTTGGTGTATTCAATATGCCCAAGTTGGATACTAAAGATCCAGGCGTTAAGATCCAATTACCTCCAAGCACAGATAACAAGGTGCCGCGCTTATATGGGCGTAACTTTACAGGCAGTATCATCATAGATGCTGAAATTAAGAATCAAAATAAGACCATGGCCTATGCTATGCTTATCAGTGAGCAATCACCCAATGATAGTTGGAGCATAAACAAGATTTACAGAGGTGACACTGAATTAGTATTTGGCACAGGCGCAAATGCACATGTGGTACAAAGTATTATTGACCCAAATGCAACTGCAAGTACTGTGGTAACAGGCAAGATGCGTTGCCGTGTTTATGCAGGTGGTAGCGGTAGTGCTAAACAGATTTTCCCAGTGCCTGGTGGTAGCGTAACAGCAGCAAATGCATATGGCCTAGGCAGTGGGCAATTTAGCAACTGGACCAGCGCCAATACAATGGATGGATTGGTCTTTGCTATTTTTGAAATAGATTATGACCAAGAGAATGGTTTAGTTGGCTTAGACAATATCACATTTGATATCAATAACGCACTTAATGAACCCAGCAATGTGCTCTTAGACTACTTACGCAATGAACGTTATGGCGCAGGTATTAGCAACACAATGATTGATACTGCAAGTTTTAATGATTGGTTTACATATGCTGATGCAAATGTAAGCTATACAGACAGCAGCAATGTTACACAACAGCACAGCAGATATCAAATTGATGGTGCGCTCAGCACATTCAATACTGTAAAACAAAATATTGATAAGATTTGCCAAGCTGGTGGTGCATTCTTTACATACAATGCCAAACAAGGACAATTTGGTGTAGTTGTTAACAGAGCAGCCACAGCAGGTGAACTTGCAAATGCATTTGTGCTCAATGATGATAACATTGTGGGTAAGATACAAATCACTTCAACTGATTTGTTCAGCTTGTTTAACCAAATCGAAGTTGAATATGCCAGCGTGAATCAAAAGGATCAAACTGATGTTTATTTTGCTGAAGCCAATGTAAACATACGCAATCCTAATGAACCAGACAACAAACTACAATACCGTTTGGACATGGTCAATGACAGAACCCG
>JACCDU011338934.1_pt1 | contig 15728 bp, 16 predicted proteins | sample 7446081 | NCBI WGS metagenome assembly JACCDU01 (sample SAMN15323447, study PRJNA562643) | freshwater metagenome | isolation source: river surface water | place: USA:Blue River Watershed | collected 2017-08-17
TCCAGTCAATCAGTTTAGGTTCAATGCCATAGTTGTCGTACAAAGCCCAAGAATCAACAACCTTGCTGTAGCGGTCGTGAAAATTTTCAAGGCCAGCTTTAAAGCGCCTGCGAATTACTGCTTCGGGGATATTGTGACCACCTTGCGCTACTCGCCTAGCTACCCTTGAAACTGCTATGTCTTCATTAGGTAACGATAGAAACCACCGCTTAACTTGATATCCAAGTCTTTGCCAGAGTTCAATTTTTCGTAAATAGGCAAGGCCTGATAAGGTTGTTTCAAAGGCAAAGCTTTTGCCGGTGTCTACACACTCATCAATTTCCTAAAGCATCAGGCGTCCAGCTTTGAAGGACGCAGATTCTGGATCAAATGGGGCAAGTCCTGCTGCGATCAGATCTGCATTGATGAATCGAAGCGTTTGTGCCTTATTACGCTCACGGTTGATAAATGAGCGTCAAATCAGATTTCAAGTTGTAAGTCTAGAATTAATTTTGTAATTTAACCAATTTGAGTTTGGTCTAAAGGAGACGGATATGGGTAACGATAGTCGGATCGCTTCGTGCAGTTGTAGTGCATTTACTGTCGAGTGCCTAGGAGAACCCGTCCGTATAGGTGCCTGTCATTGCACCGAATGCCAACGCCGCACAGGATCTGTTTTTGGGGTTGCTGCCTATTTCCCTCGTGATCAAGTGACGTTCAGTGGAGCCCGTAAGGACTATGCCCGGGGCTCGGATACAGGTCGGCGCATTACCAATCATTTTTGCCCCGAATGCGGCTCAACGGTAGCTTGGGACTTGGAACTTTTCCCAGACTTGGTTGCGGTTGCTGCAGGGTGTTTTGCGGACCCGCATCTTGGTGCGCCACAAAGAGGAGTTTGGGCAAAGTACAAGCACGATTGGGTTCAATTTCCGGAGAGCATTCCGCTGTTGGAAACTCAGCCTGGCTAAGTTGGCGATTTTTTAGACGGGCAACCGGCCCGTTGTCCCCATCATAGAAGTTGATCCAGGCTCTTAGAGTGGGGCCGTGTTGATTTTTGATGCGGTATCTTTTTTTGCGAAGCACTTTCAGATCGGCGTTTAGTCCTTCCCTTTGCGAACAAACTACCTGTCGCAATCTCTTTCCCTGCAGCTTTTAGCTTTTCATCTCATCAATTCAGCAGTTGATCTCATTCAAGGGAAAGTACCTATGTGGTTGGCATTGCAACAAGTTGGTATGCCAACTAAAATTTGATTTAGATCAAAAACGGATCAGTTAAGCCGTCAACTTCCATCCTTCAACCCAGGAGACATTTATGACCATTTCTCGTCGCACCCTCGCTGCAGCTGCACTCGCACTGAGTATCCCTAGTGCCTACGCTCAGAACGCGCCTATCAAAGTCGGCATTGTTGGTCCCTTCTCTGGACCATTTGCCCATTACGGTAGTTTGTTCAAGGCAGCCGCAGAGGCTTATATCGCCGAACAGGGTGGCAAGTTGGCTGGCAAAGAGGTCGAGCTTATCTATCGCGATACCGGAGGTCCTAACCCTACCCAGACAAAAACCTTGGTGCAGGAATTGATCGTGAAGGACAAGGTTGACTACCTAGGCGGTTTTGTATTTACGCCGAATGCGATGGCAGTTGCTCCATTAATTCAGCAGTCACAGACGCCTACAGTGATTTTTAATGCAGCAACATCATCTATCACAGAGAAGTCCGAGTACTTCATTCGTACCAGTTACACCCTTTGGCAAGTGACTGTGCCATTGGCGCAATGGGCATCTAAACAAAATATTAAAAAGGTTGTGACCGCCGTATCTGACTATGGTCCAGGTATCGATGCGGAAACGGCATTCAAGAGCGAATTTACTAAACAAGGTGGCACCGTTGTAGAGTCAATTCGTATGCCTGTCTCAACGACTGACTTTGGCCCCTTTGTTCAACGAATTAAGGCAAGCGGAGCCGAGGCTGTCTACACATTCCTTCCTGGTGGTCCCCCCAACCTGGGTTTTGTGAAGGCGTACAGTGAAAACGGGTTGGCCAAATCTGGTATCCAGTTTCTTGGTACAGCAGAAACAGATGAATTCGATTTGCAGAAGTTTGGTGATAGCGCATTGGGTTTGACAACGTCCTTCCATTATTCTGGAGCTCACGATTCTTCTGTGAATAAACGTTTTGTCCAAGCGCTGAAAAAGCGTGATGCGAACGTTGTCGCCAACTACGCAAGCGCAGGTGCTTGGGATGGCATGTACGTGATTCACAAGATGATTGAAGCCACTGGTGGTCAAAAAGATGGAGCTAAAGCTCTCGCTACTGCGCGTGGCTTGCAATGGGAAAGCCCGCGTGGTCCCGTTCGGATTGATCCTAAGACTCGCCATATCACCCAAAACGTCTATCTCCGCAAGGTCGAAAAGGCTGGCAATGTCCTGGTAAACAAGGAAGTTCAGAGCTTTGGTCCGCAAGTTGACTTCGGCTTAGACAAGTAATTGCTAAGGCCGTTAGCTCAAGAGTTGAAAGTCAATAAGTGAATACTTTGTTAAATATCGCAATCGACGGCTTGGCCTACGGCATGGTGCTGTTTGTTGTATCTGTTGGCTTGTCGGTAACTCTTGGGCTGATGCGTTTTGTCAATCTAAGTCATGGAGCCTTTGCGATGGTGGGCGGTTATTGCGCCGCCTACCTCACACGAGAAGCTCAATGGAGCTTTTGGTTAGCAGTTCCCGTTGCATTACTAGCCACGGGGTTGTTAGGGGCAGCACTTGAATCGTTGGTGTTGAAACACTTGTATCGACGTAAGGAGTTGGAGCAGGTTTTGTTCACTATTGGGTTGAGCTTCGTGTTGATTGCTGCAACGAATGCAATTGCTGGTCCTCAAGTTCAACTGATCAAGCTGCCTGATTTCTTAGCCGGTTCTGTTGATCTTGGTATCCGCACCCTCCCAGCCCAACGTCTTTTAGTCATTGGAGCTGGGCTTGTGGTTGCAGTAATTTGTACTTGGACAATTTCTTACACGCGATTTGGTGTTTGGCTTCGTGCGGCTGTAGATCACAGCTCAACAGCATCGACTTTGGGTATTCCAATTCGGCTCGTCCAATGTGCAAGCTTTGCCGTAGGTGCAGCATTGGCTGGTTTCGGTGGAATTCTTGGCGCTGAACTGATGCCGCTGGAGCCTTACTACGCGATCAAATATTTGGTCCTTGTCCTGGTAGTTGTCGCAGTGGGAGGCATGGGTAGTATTCCAGGAACACTAGCTGCAGCAGTGCTCCTCGGTTTAATCGAAACCGCAAGTAAATACCTTGCTTCCGAATGGGGGAGTCTGTTCTTCTTCTTAGCCATGGCTTGTTTGCTAGCTTGGCGCCCCCAAGGATTATTCAAACGATGAATGCCATGTCCGACACTTCTAAACAAGGTTCTGCTTTGCCAAAAGCCCCTAGATGTGCACCTGCTTGGCGTTCGACTGTCTTGGTGCTGGTAATTGGTTCGGCTGCTTGTTACGCACTGCCTGAGCAACTAGGTTTATTAGCGCGCATTTTCGTTACAGCATTGCTTGTGCTGTCGCTCGATTTGGTTGTCGGTGTTGCTGGTTTGGCAACGCTTGGGCATGCGGCGATGTTTGGTATTGGTGCATACGCTGCTGGAAATTTTGCATTACATGTTGTGCCAGACCCCTTGATTGGGCTGGTAATTGGAATGGCTTCGGGCGCAGCGCTTGCATTTCTTTCAGGCTTGTTTTTACTTCGCTATGAAGGGTTCACATTTCTAATGCTGACCGTGGCCGTTTCCCAGATCATGCTAAGCCTTGCACAAAAAGCGCGTGATTGGACTGGAGGTGATGACGGCTTGTCTGGATTTATTAACTCTCCTTTGTTGGGGCGATTTGCCTTTGATCTGGAGGGTAAGGTAGCCGCCGGGTACTCACTAGCTGTCTTGGTCGTTCTTTTCTATGTTGCTCGTCGTGTGGTGGATTCTCCGTTTGGCTTGGCCGTTCGAGGTGTTCACGAAAATCGGGCACGCATGGCTGCTTTGGGTACGCCAGTTTTTCGCAGACTTTTGGCGATGTATTCGCTGGCAGGAATGTTTGCCGGCGCTGCAGGGGCGCTCTCAGCGCAAACCAATGCCGTAGTTGGTTTAGATAGTCTATCGTTTGCTCTATCTGCCGAGATTTTGGTGATGCTGGTCCTTGGAGGCATCGGTAGCCTTAACGGTGCCTTGATTGGCGCGACTGTATTTACGCTGTTGCACCACACGGCTTCTTCCATAAATCCTTACCATTGGCTTTTCGTGGTCGGTTTTCTTCTCATGGCTGTCGTACTTGTTTCACCCACAAAGGCAGTTACTTTGCTGCGCCGTCGTATGGGAGGTTCGAAATGAGTCACCTGCTCGAAATTCGTAGCTTAGACAAACACTTTGGTGGTTTACATGTGACGCGCAATGTCTCGTTCCATGTGTCTGCAGGAGAAAGACTTGCACTGATTGGCCCCAACGGAGCGGGCAAGACTACGCTGGTTAATCAAGTTAGTGGTGTTCTCCAGCCTGATTCAGGTTCTATTTTTCTGCACGGTGAGGATGTCACCTCTCGTAGCCAAGCTCAGCGTGTGCGCTCAGGATTGGCTCGTACTTTCCAAATCACTACATTGGCGCCTCATTTTCCAGTTCAGCGACAAGTTGAATTGGCGCTCTTTGAAAGAGAAGGGCTCACTGGTCGGGCTTGGCGAAGCATCGATAACTATCCTGATTTGCAGACTGAAGCTCTCTCATTGCTTGAGCGGTTAGGTTTGAGAGCGCAGGCCGGTGTGGCTACCCAAGACCTCGCTTATGGTGAGCAGAGATTGGTCGAGATGGCGCTTGCGCTTGCACTACGCCCCAAAGTTCTCATGCTAGATGAGCCTATGGCTGGTGTTCCAAAAAGCGATGGCACCCGTTTGTTGGCTGCTTTAGACAGTTTGCCCCGTGAGTTAGGTGTCTTAATCATTGAGCACGACATGGACTTGGTATTCCGATTCGCAAGCCGAATTTTGGTGCTTGCAGAGGGGGGAGTTTTGGCAGATGGAACGCCAGACGAAATTCGCCGCGATCCCAATGTACGCGCTGCATACCTGGGAGGATGATCATGAGCAATGAAATTCTTCAACTCAGTAGTGTTGTAGCTGGTTACGGTCCGACTACCGTACTCGATCATTTGTCTCTCGCATTGGGACACAAAGAACGCCTAGCGATGATTGGTCGTAATGGGGTAGGCAAAACAACGGCGCTCAGAGCAATCATGGGGCTTATTCCGTTGCGAGAGGGAAAAATCCTTTTTCAAGGCGAAGACATATCGAAGCTTTCTCCCCACGAACGTGCACTTCGTGGACTGGGCTACGTCCCGCAAACACGAGATATTTTTCCATCACTGACAGTAGAAGAAAATCTACTGGCAGGACTTAAGCAACGACCACGGAGTGCCTTGGATGATGCTTATGCACTTTTCCCTCGTCTGGCTGAGCGCCGTCGTAATGGCGGTACTCAACTGTCTGGTGGCGAACAACAGATGCTCTCAGTAGCTCGTGCCTTGCTTGGGCAGCCTAGCCTCATTCTTTTGGACGAGCCGCTTGAAGGCTTGGCTCCTCTGATTAGGTTGGAGCTGTTAAAGACATTCCGAACAATGGCCGATGAAACTGGCATTGCCGTGATCATCGTGGAGCAGCAAGTTGACGAAGCCTTAGGCTACGCTAGTCGAGCTGTCATTTTGGACCATGGCACTGTCGTGCATGAAGCTCAAGCTTCGGTCCTACTGAAAGACAGCGAGACGCTGGAGCGCTGGGTTGGTATGGCGGTTCATTGAGAGACTTAATAACTGCTATGACCAAAAAATCTGCCTTGCCCACGTCTGCGATCAATGCGCCAGCGGCCATTGATTTGGATCGCTACGTTCCTGCTTACTTCACTTGGATTGCTAATAAGCTCTCACGAGGCGCATCTCAACATTACTTGAATACATTTGGGGTAGGTATTGAGACTTGGCGCTGCTTGGTGTTGCTAGCACAAGATGGATCAATGTCAGCGCAGTACGCTTCGCGTGTGATTGGTATGGACAAAGGCTCTATTAGCCGCTGCTTCAAATCCATGCAAGAGGCGGGACTGATTCGCACAAAATTAGATCCGAATGATGGGCGAGCACGAATTGCTGTACTCACAGCCAAGGGAAGGGCACTTCACGACCAGATCCGAGGTGTTGCTCTGGAGCGTGAACGAGCATTTCTTTCGGTGCTTCAGCCGAAAGAAATCGAGGCTCTACTTGGTCTGTTGCATCGACTTCATGAAAATCTCCCATCTGTGGAGACTGTCACGCAAGCGTATGTTTCGAAAAATTTCTCATCGACTGCTAAGCCCCGCCGTTAACTTAATTCAGATACTGACTTGTTATGACCACACTGAGCGTTCTAGTACAGCGTCGCCTTGTTGAAGCTGAAGACATTTGCAGCTTTGAATTGGTTTGCGCTGACGGTGCACTTCTTCCCGCGTTTACCGCGGGTGCTCACATTGATGTGCATATGGGCGCTAGTTTGATTCGGCAGTATTCCTTATGCAATGACCCTTCTGAGCAGCATCGCTACTGTATTGCTGTGTTGCGTGAACAGCAATCACGAGGCGGTTCCTTGGCTATGCATGAGATGATTCAAGAGGGTCAAATTCTCACTATTGGTTCGCCTCGCAACCACTTTCCTTTGGTGCCAGCCAAACACAACCTTTTGATCGCTGGCGGAATTGGGATTACGCCTATTCTTGCCATGGCCAAAAAGCTCCACGGTGAAGGTTCTACATTTGAGATGCACTATTGCGGACGAAGTGCACTTCGTATGGCATTCATTCATGAGCTTACAAAGTCATCCTTTAAGGACGCCGTCCATGTGCATGTGGACGATGGCAAGGGATACGACCAGTTTGATGCAAATGCTGTGCTCAGCGCGCCGCAACCAGAGACGCATTTATACGTATGCGGACCCGGTGGTTTTATGAATCATGTGCTCGAAACAGCTAAAGCCTTTGGCTGGCCTGACAGCCAACTTCATCGTGAATACTTTGCCGCTTCACCTGCTGATACCTCTGATGATGGCTCCTTTGAAGTCAAGCTTGCCAAGTCTGGTCAATGCATCGAGGTCCCTGCTAAGAAAACTGTTCTTGAAGTATTACTTGAACAGGGATTGGACATCCCGTACTCCTGCGAGTCAGGGGTCTGTGGGACATGCCTGACGGGGGTGATTGAGGGTGCGCCTGATCATCGTGATTCGTTTCTTACAGATGCTGAGCGTCAAGTTGGCGATCAATTTTTGCCTTGCTGTTCTCGTTCCAAATCACCGGTTCTTGTTCTCGACATTTGAAACGCTTGCTTTCTCACATTTCTTAAGGAGACATCATGGGTGCTGCTATTCCAATTCATGAAATCAAAAATGCGTCAACATCTTTCCCTCTCGACCAATGGTATGTGGCGGGTTTCTCATCCGAACTGTCTGACAAGCCAATTGGTCGCACTTACTTGAATCAAAAGGTAGTGCTATTTCGCACGCCAGATGGTCAAGTCTCTGCTTTAGAGGACCGCTGTTGTCACAAATCTCTTCCTCTTTCTTGTGGCAACGTTGAAGAAAACGGTTTACGTTGTGGATATCACGGGCTGCTTTTCAATGGAGCGGGTCAATGTACTCAGATTCCCGGTCAAGATCGAATTCCAGCTAAGGCCAAAGTACATTCGTACTACGTCAAAGAGCGCAACCATATTATTTGGATTTGGATGCCCAAGGTAGAGGGGGGAGCTCCCTCAGTAGAGCCGCCAGAATATGCTCATCACGACAACCCTATGTATAAATGGGGTAGTGGTAAGTATCACTACAACACTCCCTGGCAGCTAATCCATGACAACTTGCTTGACTTGAGCCACCTAGGCTATGTCCATCTCAAAACGATCGGTGGTGATGCCCATCTACATATGAGTACGCCTACGATTGTTAGCGCTGAGGGTAATAAAGTGAAAGTGGTTCGCCACATGCCAGGTTCTACACCTCCTCCGACCTACAAAGCTGCTTGGATTTTTGGGGATGCATGCGATCGATGGCAAGAAATCGAGTTTGAGCCATCACATCTATCAATTTGGACTGGTGCCGTTGAGCCCGGCAAAGGCGCGATTGATGATCCGAATCGTGGAGGTTTTCATTTGCGTGGTTTCCATGGCATCACCCCCGAAACTGAAAATAGCTGCCACTATTTCTGGAGCATGTGCAGCAATAAGCACCCAGATATGCCTGAAACTATTGAGAAAGTTTTGCAGCAAATTGAGTTTACGTTTAATGAAGATCAGGGAGTTATTCACGATCAGCACAAGAATATGGTCGCATTTGGTGAGCGAGCAACCTGGCTAGACATTCACTGTGATGCAGGGGCAAATCGTGCGCGGCGTGTCATTGAACGTTTAGTCGCAGAAAATAAAAAGTAGCCACAGAGTTCAACAGCCCAGATACCCTCGACGCTTGGGCTACTCTGGACGGGTAGGGGCGTCAAGAATCTTGACTGTCGGTAGTTACTGCGTCAAGAGTTCAAGTACATGCCTAGTTAAGTGTGAGCTTTGCCAATGGCCGAGGTTGATGCTTTATCCAATCTTCCCTGACTAAAAAGTTGATTTATCACCTGCCGAAGCCAAATGTGTGCTGAATCTTTGTGAAATCTCTGGTGCCAGAACAGGTACACATCAATGACGGGTGATTTCATTGGGGTAGGGAGATAACGAACTTCACCATGTTGAACGAAGAAATCAGCGAGATCTTTTGGAACCGTTGCGATCAAGTTAGACGTTTCGATGATGGGCAATAAGCTCATGAAGTGAGACAGCTCGACGACAACGCGTCTTTTGATGTTCTTGCTTTGCAAAAACTGTTCAAACACATGCTCTCTGCCATCTGGCTTGACGACAGCATGTGAAGCCTTTGCGAACTGTGCCAGTGTTAATTTTTTACCGACATCTGGATGCTTCTTTCGAATCAAACACACGTGCGAGCTGCTAATTAATTTTTGTTGAAAGAACCCAGCCTTGTGTAAATCTGGAAAATAGCCAATTGCCATCTCTGCACTGCCTGCCTCTAACGAGTTGGCGGCCGCCTCCCTTGGCATGGCAAGGGTCTTCAGGCTAATGTGAGGAGATTTTTCTGCCAGCATCGAAAGCAATCGAGGCAAAAAATTCACCTCGGCAATATCTGGTGTAACCAAGGTGAATGTGCGATCGCTGCGTGATGGATCAAAGCTCTTGGGTTGCAATATGTCGGTTTGGATGGTTTGGACAACCAGTCGAATGCTTGGGCTCAAAGCTTGTGCTTTGGGCGTCGGTGCCATGCCGGCACCCGTGCGAACAAATAATGGGTCGTCAAAGACTCTCCTGAGCCTTGAAATGGCGGCACTCATTGCGGGCTGACTCAGCTTAATCGCTTCGGCTGCCTTGGTGACATTCTGGTGTTTGAGCATTGCATCAAACACGACTAGCAGATTCAAGTCCAGAGATCTAATATCCATATGGTGGATATTATGTATTCAAATAATTAGGTAGACGAATGATTGCATGATCCATAGACTTATTGACACAGATCAAAACAAGCACCTCAGGGCTTGATAAGTACAACGGAGACAAAACATGCAACAGATGCTGACCTTGGCGCAAGCGCAAGCAATTATTGAGGGGGCATTGGCCCGTTCGAAGTCTGAGAAATTCAAACCCATGGCAATCGCTGTGTTGGATGATTCTGGCAATTTGAAAGCCTTTGTCCGCGAGGATGGCGCCAGCATGTTCAGATTTGAAGTCGCACAAGCCAAAGCATGGGGAGCCGTGGGGATGGGGGCCTCAAGTCGAACATTGGCGCAGCGAGCCAAAGACAATCCCAATTTCTTTGTCTCGCTTGCCGCGACAGCTTCAGGCAAATTTCTTCCTCAAACGGGCGCTGTTTTAATTCAATCGAACGATGGGCAAATACTTGGTGCAGTAGGCGCAAGTGGCGGTACTGGCGATGAGGACGAGTTAATTTGCATCGCTGGCGTCGAGTCGGTCGGTTTTGCTGCGGGCTGAGCACGGGTATGGCTTGCTGCTGTGGTGTTGACGTCCATGCGCACGTCATTCCGGGAGAGTTTCCTCAATACCTAGGGGGAGCGACACCCTCTGGATGGCCTTCGATGGCTCCGGCAGATGCTTGCCATCGTCACGTCATGATTGATGGAAAGAACTACAGAACAGTTTCTGACAAGTGTTGGACCACGTCGCGTCGTTTGGCAGATTTTCAAGAAATGGGCTTGCAACTGCAGGCCATTTCGCCCATGCCCGAGTTGCTGTCGTATTGGCTTTCGCCAGCTGATGGGTTCCAGTTAGTTCGATTTTTGAATGAACAAATTGCCTCCATGGTCAACGAGTCCGGGGGGCAGATCGTGGGCCTTGGTGCTGTTCCATTACAAGATTTAGCGCTTGCCATCAAAGAGTTGCACTACATCAAGCACACCTTAGGTCTTCGCGGTGTGGAGGTGGGGAGCAACATCAATGGCGTCGTGATTGGAGACCCCAAGCTTGATCCATTTTTTGAAGCTTGCGTTGCTCTGGATATGCCGGTGTTTGTGCATGCCCTGAGGCCTGTTGGCATGGATCGATTGGTGGGGCCTGCGCCCTTGCAACAGGTGTTGGCGTATCCCACCGATGTGGGTTTGGCGGCGGCATCCGTCTTGACTGGCAACTTGATGCATCGTTATCCCAAGTTGCGAATTGCATTCAGTCATGGTGGCGGAACTTTGGCCATGCTATTGCCTCGGTTGCAACAAGCAATGTCCGTTTTTCCTGCTTTGCGAGAGAGCGTGCATTCATCTCCGCTTGAAAAAGTTAGGGAGTTGTATTTCGATACCTTGGTTTTTGATACGCAGACCTTGCGCCATCTTGTGCACGCATTTGGTTCGTCGCAGTTGATGATCGGCACCGATTACCCGTTTAACTTTCATGACAAACATCCTGTTGACCGAATAAAAGAAGCTGGATTTGACGCTCAAATCATCGAGCAATTGACTTCTAAAAATGCAAAAAGATTTCTTGGCATTGATTAAATTAAATTGGAATTAGGCATGACGCATTCATCTTCTCTTGTCAGCGCTTTGCGCAGCGTTTCGCTCACCGTGCCTGATTTGGTGGCTGCTGAACATTTCTACACATCAATTTGGCATTTGGATGTGGTGGCCAAGACCGAGCAGGCTATTTACTTCCGAGGTACTGGGGCCGATCATCACTTACTTGAGCTGCATCAAGCGGACGGACCGGCCAAGATTCGTTGCGTCACTTTGCGTGCCCGAGATCTCGCTGCTTTGGAAAAAGTTGCCAAAGCAGCGGTTGCTGCTGGAGGCAAACTGCTCAAACCCATTGCAGAAGTCACTGAGCCTGGTAGAGGGCAATCCTTAACAGTGGTCGATCCCGACGGTCGCGTGTTTCAACTGGTCTACGGTGATGACATGCATGCAGATGCACATGAGGCGCAAGACAAGCCGATTAGATTGGCCCATGCTGTGCTGAATAGCCATGATGTTGAATCCACCCGGACTTTCATGGAGTCAGTGTTTGATTTTTCATTGTCTGACCGGACACGCATCATGGCCTTTATGCGTTGTAACAGTGATCATCACAGCATTGCGCTTGGTGATTCAGACAACGACGCACTTAACCATATCGCATTCTTAATGCCTGATGTGGATTCGGTCATGCGAGGTGGTGGTCGTATGCGTGATGCCGGCTTTGGTATTGAGTGGGGGCCCGGCCGTCATGGCCCAGGGGATAACGCCTTTAACTATTTTGTTGGCCCCTTTGATGTCGTCATTGAATACACCGCCGAGGTTCAGCAGATCGATGACAGCTACAAAGCAGGTCAGCCCACTGATTGGACTTGGCCCCCTGGTCGCGTTGATCAATGGGGCATTTCTGCGCCACCGAGTCCTCGACTCAAAGATGCGCAAAAAGCTGTTGTTTTTGTTTCTTAAAAAATATTTCTTAAAGGATTCAGTATGAAATTTACGACATTTCACAAAGATGGCAAAGATCGATTGGGATTGGTAGATGGCGATCACGTGATCGACTTCAACAAAGCACAACCCCAAGTCGATGCAGATCTTCGTTTGGCATTGAAGTCGGGTGTGGATTTGGCAGCAGCAGCTAAAAATGCGTTGAGTTCAAACGCTGAGCGTTTGCCTATGGCAAGCTTGCAAATTTCAGCACTCATTCCAGAGCCTGGAAAAATCATTTGTCTTGGTTTAAATTATTTTGATCATGCCAAAGAGGGGGGGCGTGATAAGCCTGAATATCCATGGTTTTTCCTGCGCTCTGCCACGTCGTTGCTTGCACCTAATGAGGACGCCATTCTTCCGAAAGTTTCAGAGCGTTTGGATTACGAGGCCGAGTTAGCGGTTGTGATTGGTAAGACCGTAAAACATGCAACGATTGAAAACGCATTGGACTGCGTGTTTGGCTACAGTTGCTTTAACGATATTTCAGTCCGCGACTATCAAAAGAAAACGCCGCAATGGACCATTGGTAAAAACTTTGATAAGACCGGTGGTTTCGGCCCTGTCCTGGTCACAGCCGATGAGTTGCCCGCGGGTGCGGAGGGCTTAAAAATTGAATCTCGTCTCAATGGTCAGGTGATGCAGAGCGCTAACACTCGCGACATGATTTGGGGAGTAGCTGAAACCATCAAGTTGCTGACTGAATGTGTCACGCTTGAACCTGGTGACGTGATCGTTATGGGAACCCCCGCAGGTGTTGGTCAAGCGCGCACGCCTCCTGTATGGATGCGGCACGACGACACCATCGAAATTGAAATCGAAAATATCGGTCTCCTTCGTAACAAGATCAAGGCTGAGGTCATCTGATCATGGGTCCAGAGATCAGTCCAGAACTGTTCGACGTTGCCATTGTTGGATTTGGTCCAACTGGCGCTATCGCTGCGGGCTTGCTGGGTAAGCAAGGCATTCGAACCTTGGTGTGCGACAAGTCGCATGAGGTCTATGACAAACCCCGTGCGATTGCCCTAGACCACGAAATTTCGCGTGTGTTTCAGCAAATGGGCATAGCTAAAAAAATCAAACCCTTCCTTGAACCCTTCACCGACTCGGTTTATTACGGGGTGGACGGGCAGGTGATTAAGCGCATGTCTACGGTGGACGCTCCTTATCCTTTGTCGCACAGGCCATCGGTTGTATTTACACAGCCGCCCGTTGAGGAAATATTGCGTGAATATGTCAGTTCGCATGAGTCTGTCACCGTCGTACTTGGGTTAACTCTGACTGACTTGACACAAGACGCACAGCATGCAACCCTAATGCTTCAACACGAGGATGGCCGCACGTCACAAGTGAAAGCTAAATATGTGATTGGTTGTGATGGCGCAAGCAGTTCCGTTCGCTCATTTGCGGGTATTCAGCTTGAAGATTTGGGCTTTGACGAACCTTGGTTGGTCGTGGATGTACTGGTCAACGACCGTGGTTTGGCTAAGTTACCCACTACCAGTGTGCAATATTGCAATCCTGAACGACCCGCTACTTATGTGATTGGTCCCGGTAACCATCGGCGCTGGGAAATTTCAATCAATCCCGGTGAGGATCCAAAGGATGTTGCGACGCCTGAAGGTACATGGAAGCTTTTAGCCCCTTGGCTTTCAGAGGAGGACGGAACACTGTGGCGGCAAGCCAGCTATCGGTTTCACGCTTTGGTTGCTAACAAATGGCGAGAAAAACGTGTCTTTGTAGCCGGAGATTCTGCACATCAACAACCGCCGTTCTTAGGGCAGGGTATGTGCCAAGGCGTTCGCGATGCGGTGAATCTATGTTGGCGCTTAGAAACTGTGCTTAATGGCACCGCCGCCGAAACATTACTGGACTCTTATTCTGTTGAGCGTAAAGCGCATGTCACAGAACTGACTACCCGTATCAAAGATATTGGAAAGATCATCACTGAGCGAGATGTAGCTAAAGCCCGAGCGCGTGATGCCAAATTGTTGGCAGATTGTGGGGGTGTTGTGAAGCCAATGCCACGTCAGAACGTTCAGCCGGCTTTAACTGTTGGCCTACTGGGTTCTATTGAGCATCCAGCGAGGGGAACAATCTTTCCGCAGCCACTTCTAAAACAAGCCAGCGGAGAAAATCTTCGCATGGATGATGTCTACCCAGCTGGGTGGAAGATTGTTTTGTGCTCAACCACAGGTGATGAATTCACGAACGCTTCTTTGCATCATCACCTGCCATCAATTACTGTTTTGAAACTTGGTTCAACCTCGTTTTCTGAGGCGGAGGGCGTTCTAGCTCAATGGTTTGAAAAGCATGGAGTGCAAGCAGCCATTGTTCGACCCGATCACTATATCTACGTTGTTTGCAAAACCTCGCTGGAGCTAGGTGAGCAACTCGACGCCTTGAAGTTGGCATAACGTGTTGAGTAAAAAAACCTTAGGAGACAAAAATGGAACGCAGACAATTCATCTATTCGTTGGCAATTGCAACTTCTGCTGCAACGACAGCAAGTTGGGCTCAGACAGAAGCTTGGCCTGATAAACCCATCAAATTTGTGCTGTCACAGCCGCCTGGATCAGGTCCAGACAATGTGGCTCGACTGCTTGGAGATCGATTGCTTAAAGCTTTAGGGCAACCCATTGTGATTGATAACAAACCGGGTGGGCAAAATGTGATCGGAGCACAAGCAGCGGCACGTTCAGCACCTGATGGGTACACCTTTTACTTCGCAACGACAGCGGCTTTAATTACCAACCCTTTGTTGTCTAAGCAATTGCCCTACGATCCGCAAAAAGATTTTGTCCCTGTCGCATTTGTTGCGCGAAGTCCATTTGCAATTTTGGTTGATGCTAATTCGCCGATTCAAAATTTGGATGATTTGATTGCCAAGTCAAAGGCATCGAATGGTCAGTTTTCTATGGGCAATGAAGGTCCACGTACCTTCAGCGGGATGATCGCAAGACTTTTCAATGCACGATCAAAAGCTGCTGCAAATTTAGTCCCATATGCAAACGTTGGTGTGGGGTCTCAAAATTTGATGGGAGGGCATGTAGATTCAATGGTTGCTGATTTGGCTTCTACGGCGCAACTTGCCAAGCAAGGTAAGCTTCGTGTCATAGCCACAACGGCAGCCAAGCGCGTGCCTGGATGGGAAAATGTACCTGCACTCTCTGAAAAACTTGGCAGCTTTGACATGGTCGGCTGGTTTGCCATTGTTGCACCCAAGAATACGCCGCCTCAAGCGATTACAAAGATGAATCGCGAAGTGAACTTGTTACTTGCAGACAAAGAACTGTCCTCGCGAATTGCAAGCATTGGACCATTGGCGGACGCAACAATGACTGAGGCTGATGTAGCCAAGTTTTTATCGACTGAACTAACCCGTTGGACAGATGTGACTAAGGAAATCGGTATATTGCCCGAATAAAGATCGATGAGATGCGCCTAAGGAGGCGCATTAGAGATCTAACTGTCTTGAAAAGAAAAAGCCCTTGCAATTTAATGCAAGGGCTTTTATTTGGCTCCTCGACCTGGGCTCGAACCAGGGACCTACGGATTAACAGTCCGGCGCTCTACCGACTGAGCTATCGAGGAATACAGAAATTATAGCGCATTTTTGCGCCATTTTCAGAGGTGGAACTGAACTGTTGCACGAACGGTTCGTGGCGCACCTGGGTAGAGGAAATATTGCCCATATTCCTTGGGTGATTCGCGCCA
>JACCDU011319145.1_pt1 | contig 15722 bp, 14 predicted proteins | sample 7446081 | NCBI WGS metagenome assembly JACCDU01 (sample SAMN15323447, study PRJNA562643) | freshwater metagenome | isolation source: river surface water | place: USA:Blue River Watershed | collected 2017-08-17
AGATCCTCACCTACGCCGCAGGCACGGGCGCGCGCAAGGTGATTTGGGTGGCCGAGAGCTTTCGGCCCGAGCATGTGGCGGCGCTCGACTTTTTGAACCAGAACACCACGGACGATCTGAACTTTTTCGCGGTGGAGGTAGAGCTGTGGCGCATTGGCGATTCGCCGCTGGCACCCAAGTTCGAGGTGGTGGCCAAGCCCAACGAGTGGGCCAAGACGGGGCGCGAGCAGGTCAAGGCCGCCTCGAACGCCACACCCACAAAACAGTTGCAGCTCAAGCTGTGGCACGCCTTGGTCGAGCTGCTGGCAAAGAACGCTCCTCACATTCGTCCACAGGCACCACGCCCCCAGCATTGGCTGAGCAATGCCATCGGCAAGGCCGGCTTCAACCTGAACCCAACCGCCAGCCAAAAGGAGGAGCGCCTTGGCGTGGAGGTCTACATCCACCATGCCGATTCCAAAAAGCTGTTCCAGGCCTTACTGGCACAAAAGGACAGCATCGAGCAGCAGCTGGGTTTTGCGCTGGACTGGCAAGAACTTCCGGACGCCCATGCCTGCCGTATCGCCTCCTGGCGCCCTGACAGTCCCCTCGAAGACGAAACCCAGTGGCCGCAGTACCTCGACTGGTTCGTGCAGCGCCTCGTCAAGATGAATGCGGTGTTCAGGCCGGTGATTCAGGGTTTGGCGTAAGGGCAAAGACAGGGCGGGTGGTTTTGTATATACAATAGGGAGTCGAGATGAAGAACCTCGTGGTGTCTGAGGCGGTGAAGGTCAAGCTTCAGAAAAAGCATCAGGTGACCCTTCGTGAGGTGGAGCACTGCTTCATGAACAGAGAGGGCCGTTTGCTGTACGACAACCGGGCGTTGACCAAAACCAACCCGCCAACTTTGTGGTTCATTGCCCGCACGAACCAGAATCGCAAGCTCAAGATTGCGTATATACAAAAAGGTTCCCAAGTGATACTCAAGACAGCTTATGAACCCAACGAGGTGGAGTTGGCGATCTATGAGCGTTTTGGCATGGCAGCTTGACGCCCCATGCAACCAAGGAGATTTCACATGACCAAAAAAATCAAAGACACAGAGCAGGCCTGGGACGCCCGCACGCTGGGCGCAGAGGCCGAGTTTGTGGGGGTAGCCGACGCCAGCCACGAGCAGGCGCTGGAAGATGCGCTTGAGTTGCAGGCCATCTCGATCCGCCTGCCCAAGGAGTTGATCCGCAACTACAAGCTGATTGCCGAGTTCCATGGCGTGGGCTACCAGCCGCTGATGCGCGACGTGTTGCAGCGCTTTGTGCCTGCAGAACTCCAGCACATTCTGGAAACGCAACTCAAAGCCGCCAAGGCCAAGCAGCAGCCGGCTTTGATCCCTGAGCGCAAGGCGGCTTGAGCTCATGACCGAAGACCAGCTTGAACAGGAAACACTGAGCTGGCTGGCTTCGGTCGGCTACACGCCACTCAACGCCCGCGATCTGGACCATCTGGACCTGCGCCTGGCGCGCGCGAGCAACCGCGACGTGTTGCTGGTGGCCGAGTTGCGTGCCGCCATTGACCGGCTCAACCCCGGCGTGCCCGCGGCGGCGCGAGAGGATGCGTGCAAGCAGGTGCTGGACGCCGGCGGGCCTGCGCTGCTGACGTCCAACCGCGCGTTTCACAAGCTCTTGGTCAATGGCGTGCCGGTGCAGTACCAAAAGGACGGCGACACGCGGGGCGACTTTGTCCGCTTGATCGACTGGCAAGACGCTGGTCGCAACAGCTGGCTCGCGGTGCAGCAGTTCACCATTCGTGGTCCGCGCCACACGCGCCGACCCGATGTGATCCTGTTCATCAACGGCTTGCCGCTGGTGCTGTTGGAGCTCAAAAACCCGGCTGATCTCCATGCCGACATCTGGAAGGCTTACGACCAGATCCAGACCTACAAAGAGCAGATAGCCGATGTGTTCGTCTACAACGAGCTGCTGGTGATTTCGGACGGCACGATGGCGCGCATGGGCTCGCTCTCGGCCAACCGCGAGCGCTTCATGCACTGGCGCACGATCGACGGTGTGACGCTGGACCCGCTGGGCCAGTTTCAGGAGCTGGAAACCCTGGTGCGCGGTGTGCTGGCCCCGCAGGTGTTGCTGGATTACCTGCGCTTTTTTGTGCTGTTTGAAGACGATGGCACCTTGGTGAAAAAGGTGGCGGGCTACCACCAATTCCATGCAGTGCGAGCGGCGGTCGAGCAGGTGGTGAATGCGGCCAGCACCGACGAGGCCACGCGCCGAGGCAAGGGCGGGGTGGTGTGGCACACGCAAGGCAGCGGCAAGAGCATCACCATGACCTGTTTTGCGGCCCGCGTGATGCAGGAGCCGCGCCTGCAGAACCCGACGATTGTGGTCATCACCGACCGCAATGACCTGGACGGGCAGCTGCTGGGGGTGTTCAGCCTCAGCCAGGATTTGCTGCGCGAGCAGCCGGTGCAAGCTACCACACGCCAGAAGCTGCGGGAACTGCTGGCCAACCGGCCTGCGGGTGGCATCGTCTTTGCGACCATTCAGAAGTTCATGCCGGGAGAGGATGAAGACACTTTTCCGACTTTAAGCGTGCGCCGCAACATTGTGGTGGTGGCCGACGAGGCGCACCGCACGCAATACGGCTTTGAGGCCAAGCTCAAGTCGCGCAAGGTCCAAGGCGGCACCAGCCCGGCGGTGGCCTACGCCACAGGCGATGGTCAGAGCGTAGCCAGCACGGCCGACTTTGCGCCGCCCGAATACCGCGTCAGCTACCAGGCGGGCTACGCCCAGCACCTGCGCGACGCGCTGCCCAACGCCACGTTTGTGGCCTTCACCGGCACACCCGTGAGCAACACCGACCGCGACACCCGCGCGGTGTTTGGCGACTACATCCATGTCTACGACATGCAGCAGGCGCAGGAAGACGGCGCCACGGTGGCCATTTATTACGAGAGCCGCTTGGCCAAGTTGGGACTCAACGAAAGCGAGCTGAGCCACCTGGACGATGAGGTGGACGAACTGGCCGAAGACGAGGAAGAGAGCGCTCAGGCCAAGCTCAAGAGCCGCTGGGCCGCTTTGGAAAAAGTGGTGGGCGCCGAGCCCCGCGTGGCCAGCGTGGCGGCTGACCTGGTGGCGCACTTTGAGCAGCGCAACCAGGCACAAGACGGCAAGGCCATGGTGGTGGCCATGAGCCGAGAGATTTGCGTGCACCTTTACAACGAGATCATCAAGCTGCGCCCCGACTGGCACAGTGAAGACCCCGAAAAAGGCGCCATCAAGATCGTGATGACCGGCAGTGCGAGCGACAAAGCGCTGCTGCGCCCGCACATCTACAGCAGTCAGGTCAAAAAGCGGCTGGAGCAGCGCTTCAAAGACCCGACTGATCCGCTCAAGCTGGTGATCGTGCGCGACATGTGGCTCACGGGTTTTGACGCGCCATGCGTGCACACCCTCTACGTGGACAAACCCATGAAGGGGCACAACCTGATGCAGGCCATCGCCCGCGTCAACCGCGTGTTCAAGGACAAGCAGGGCGGTCTGGTGGTGGACTACATCGGCATTGGCGAAGACCTCAAGGCAGCGATGAAGGCTTACACCGCCAGCAAGGGCAGGGGCAAGCCCACGGTGGATGCCCGCGAGGCGCTGGCCGTATTGCTCGAAAAGCTCGATGTGCTGCGTGCCATGCTGCACGGCTTTGACTATGCGGGTTTCCGTACGGGCGGACACAAGGTGCTGGCTGGTGCGGCCAACCATGTGCTGGGCTTGGTGAGCGACAAGCCGGGTGACAAGGAGCGTGACGGTAAAAAGCGCTTTGCCGACCATGCCCTGGCCATGAGTCACGCTTATAGCCTGTGCTGCACCCTGGACGAGGCCAAAGCGGTGCGAGACGAGGTGGCTTTCATGCAGGCGATCAAGGTGATCCTGACCAAGCGTGAGGTGAGCGCCCAGCGCAAGACAGATGAGGAGCGCGAGCTGGCCATTCGCCAGATCATTGGCTCGGCAGTGGTCTCGGGCGAGGTGGTGGACATCTTTGCTGCTGTGGGCCTTGACAAGCCCAACATCGGCTTACTCGACGACGGGTTTTTGGCCCAGGTGCAGAACCTGCCCGAGCGCAACTTGGCGGTGGAGTTGCTGGAGCGGCTGCTGCAAGGCGAAATCAAGAGCCGCTTTGCGAGCAATGTAGTGCAGGACCGCAAATTCAGCGACATGCTGGCCGACGTGATCCGCCGCTACCAAAACCGCAGCATTGAAACCGCCCAGGTCATGGAAGAGCTGATCGCCATGGCCAAGAAGTTCCGCGAGGCGGTGCATCGGGGTGAGGCGCTGGGGCTGCGTGAGGACGAAGTCAAGTTCTACGACGCCTTGGCCAACAACGAGTCGGCTGTACGCGAGTTGCAGGATGAAACCCTCAAGAAAATTGCGCAGGAGCTGACCCAAAGCCTGCGCGACAACCTGACCGTGGATTGGTCAGAACGCGAGAGCGTGCGTGCCAAGCTGCGGCTGATGGTTCGCCGCATCTTGCGCAAGTACAAATACCCGCCCGATCAGGCCGACAGCGCTGTGGAGCTTGTGCTGCAACAGGCCCAAAGCCTGGGTGAGGAGTGGATGGCCTGATTCAGGCCGGGTCCATGCCGTGCTGGCGCTTGAGCGCGTCGCAGGCCGGCGATCGCCAGAACGCGAGCAGCGCGCGCATGGCGTCGGGCTGTTGGCAAGCGGCCGCCACCGACCCCGAGAAAGTCGTGATGATTTCGACTTCTTTGGGCAGGCCGCCCACCAGCGTGATGCCAGGCACGCCCAGCATTTCACTGAGTTGCTGAAACCCCAGCGCGACCTCGCCTTTGGCCACGAGCGAGGCCACGGGCACGCCCGGCTTGGCCTGCACGATGCGCGGCGCGATCTGCTCGGCAATGCCCCAGGCCTCGAACTGCTTGGCAAGCTGCACGCCGCTCGGGCCCGTGGAGTAGCCGAGCGTGGGCGCGGCGAGCACCGCGGCCTTGAGCGCTGCTTCCGTGGAAATGTCGGGCACGGGGGTACCCGCCGGCACGGCCACGGCCACGCCCGAGCGCACGAGGTCCGTGCGGCTGCCGGAAAGCACATGGCCGCTGGCGATCAGCTTGTCGATGGCGTTGCTCGCGAGCACCACGCCGTCAAAAGCCTCGCCGGCCTCGACGCGCTTGGCCGCGTCGACGCCGCCGACCGATTCGACCTGCACCTCCACACCTGGCGCCTGCGCGCGGTAAAGCGCCGCAAGGTCGGCCAGCAGCGGCTTGGTGGCCATGGAGGAGATGAGGCGAAGCGTGGTCATGGTGTGGCTGTCTGTGGAGGAGGCCGCCCCTGCGGCCGAAAAACGGCCAGGCCATTATGGCCATCCCCGGCGCGGCCACCCAGGCCCCACGTAAACTAGCTGCTATGCACATTTTGGGGATCGAATCGTCCTGCGATGAAACCGGCGTGGCCCTGGTCGAGACGACCGGCGCGGCCGTGCCGCGCCTGCTTGCGCACGCCTTGCACAGCCAGATCGAGATGCACCAGGCCTACGGCGGCGTGGTGCCCGAGCTCGCGAGCCGCGACCACATCCGCCGCGTGCTGCCGCTCACGCGCGCGGTGCTGGACCAGGCCGGCAAGGCGCTGGCCGACATCGACGTCGTGGCCTACACGCGCGGGCCTGGCCTTGCAGGTGCCTTGCTGGTCGGTTCGGGCGTGGCCTGCGCCTTGGCCGCTTCACTGGGCAAGCCGGTGATCGGCATCCACCACCTCGAAGGGCATTTGCTCTCGCCGTTTTTGAGCGAAGACCCACCCGAGTTCCCCTTCATCGCCTTGCTCGTCTCTGGCGGCCACACGCAGCTCATGCGCGTCGACGGCGTGGGCCGCTACGAACTGCTCGGCGAGACCATCGACGACGCGGCGGGCGAGGCCTTCGACAAATCGGCCAAGCTCATGGGCCTGCCGTATCCGGGCGGGCCGGGCCTGTCGCGCCTGGCCGAGCAGGGCAACCCGCAGGCCTACAAGCTGCCGCGCCCGCTGCTGCACAGCGGCGACCTCGATTTCTCTTTCGCGGGTCTGAAAACCGCGGTGCTGACCCAGTGCAAGAAGCTCGGCGTGGCCGCGCACACCGAAGGCGCGAGCGAGCGCGCCGACCTCGCCGCTTCGACCCAGGCCGCGATCGTCGAGGTGTTGACCAAGAAAGCCATGGCCGCGCTCAAGGCAACGGGCCTGAAGCGTCTGGTGGTCGCGGGCGGCGTGGGCGCCAACCGCGAGCTGCGCCGCCAGCTCAACGCCCTGTGCGAGCAAGCCCGTGTGCGCGTGCACTACCCCGAGCTGCACCTGTGCACCGACAACGGCGCCATGATCGCGATGGCCGCGGCCATGCGCCTGCAGGCCGGCATGCAGACGGCCGAGCCGCGCTACAACTTCGATGTGCAGCCGCGCTGGCCGCTGCACGAATGGGCGGCATGAGGTTTCGCGCGCGGGGCCGCGCGCCCGCGACCATCAGCGCTCTTGCAGGAGGCCGCCCCCGCGGCCGAACGTTTGGCGAACGGCCAAGCTTCAACGCCGGAGCAACAGTCGCAAGTCTTCACCGACGCGATCGACCGCGTGGTAACGCAGGCGCAGCGCCTGACTGAGCTGCGAGAGCGCGGGCACATGGGCCATGCCCTGGCCCGGGCCCAGCCACTGCGGCGCCATGTAAAGCAGCCACTCGTCGACCAGTCCCTCGCGCATGAAGGAGCCGTTGAGCTTGAAGCCGGCCTCGACGTGCAGCTCATTGACTTCGCGCCGTGCGAGGTCGCGCAGCATCGCAGCCAGGTCGACCTTGCCGCCGGCGCCGCCACAGTCGATCACCTGCACGCCGCGTGCTTCGAGCGCTGTGCGCTTGTCGGGCTGCTCGGTCGTGGCGGTGTAAACCCAGATCTGGCGCGCCTGCTCGCCGCTGCCCAGGGTGTTGAGCAGCTTGGCCGACAGGGGCAAGTCCAGCCGGCTGTCGACCACCACCAGGTGCGGTTGGCGGGGCACATCCAGGCCGCGCACATTGAGCTGCGGATCGTCCTCGAGCACGGTGCCGATGCCCGTGAGCACGGCGCAGGCGCGCGCGCGCCAGGCGTGGCCGTCGGCCCGTGCTTCGGGCCCGGTGATCCACTGGCTCTGGCCGTTGGCCAGCGCCGTCTGCCCGTCAATCGAGGCCGCGATTTTCATGCGCACCCAGGGCAGGCCGCGTTCCATGCGGCTCAGAAAGCCGATGTTGAGTTCGCGCGCTTCGCGCGCGACGGGGTCGTCCACGGCCAGCGTTTGCACCTGCACGCCTGCGGCCTGCAGCCGTGCGAGCCCCTGGCCAGCGACCTGGGGATTCGGGTCGGTCATGGCCGCGACGACGCGGCCCATGCCCGCGGCTGCGAGGGTGTCGCAGCACGGGCCCGTGCGGCCCTGGTGCGCGCAGGGTTCGAGCGTGACCCAGGCGGTCGCGCCGCGCACCGCGTGGCCGCGCGCCTGCGCATCGCGCAGCGCCACGATTTCGGCGTGCGGCCCACCCGCGCGCTGCGTGTGACCTTCGCCAAGCACGCGCCCGTCGGGCGCGGTGATCACGCAGCCCACGCGCGGGTTGGGCGAGGTCAGCCACAGCGCCTCGCGCGCGAGCGCAAGGGCGCGGTGCATGGGGGTAGGGGTTTCTGGGTTCACGGGCAGGGCATTTTCGGCGATCAGGGCGAGGATAAGCCATGCCCGTCGGGCAGGGTCGAGGCGCGCGTCTGCCAGCGCAGGTGCCGTGGTTCGGCGCTGCCGCCGGCTTCGGGGACCCACTCGACCGTGGCCTGCAGGCTGTGCAGGGCCGCCCCGAGCGCGAGGCGCTCCAGGCGCACGCTGTAGCGCAGGCCCGCCTGCACCGTTTCACTGGCCGTGGGGCAGGGGGTTTGCCCCGCCAGGGCGCAGTCGAGCGCCTCGTGCGCCAGCCGCTCGGCCCGGGCCTGGGCGCGCGCGGCCTGCGCATGGGCTTCGGCGTGCAGGACCAGGCGCGCCGCCCCGAGTGTCCCGACCGAGAGCACCAGCGAGGCGACCATGGCTTCGACCAGCGCCATGCCCGTGGGCCGCGTGCAGGGCCTCATGGGCCCTCCCAGCGGCTGCCGGGCATGGCCTGCAGGCGTGTCGCATCCATGCCCTGCGGCCAGACCAGGGCGTAGGCCTCGCGCACCGCGGGGCGCGCCGAAACCTGCAGGCTCGTCGCGAGCTCGGGCACATCGGCTTCCACCACCAGCTGGCCCTCGATCGGGCCGCTGCGCCAGCCGCGCACCCGGCTGTTCTCACAGTCGGCGTCGAGCACGACGGTGCCCTGGATGCGCGTACCCGCCGCGATCTGCGGACAACGCTGCGCGCAGGCCTGGGCCGAGAACACCAGCAGGGCCGGCTGGCTGGCGCTGCCCAGCGGGGTGTTCCAGTCGGCCGGGCTGTCGACCCACCAGACGCTGCGCGGCGGTTGGCTGGTCGCGTGCAGGCCGGCGCGCGCCTGCGCTTCGGACCAGGCGCGCAGCTGGGCCGGGCTGATCTCGCCCAGCACCTGGCGCCAGGCGCTGCGCGCACAGGGCGGGCTGCCGCTCGCTGGGCGGGGCTCGCCCAGCACCACCGCCAGGGCCGGTGCCGTGCTGGGCGCCGGGGCCAGGCTGGGCACGAACACGCTCGTGCGCAACAGCGCCTGGCCACTGGGCGCGTCCTCGCGGCCACCCGCGAGTTGGGCGCTGGCCCGCAGCTGCAGCACATGTGGCGATTGCAGCAGGTCGCGCGCCAGCCAGGCCTGCAGCAACCAGCGCTGCGGGCCCTGCTCGAGGGTGGGCTCGGACAGCGGCAGCTGCAGGCATTGCCAGCGCGGTGCGGGCAGTTCGCTCGGGCAGACCCGGCTGGGCAGGGTCGCCAGCGGGTCGGCTTCGGCCGGGTAGCGTGCCAGCAGCGCGGCTTCGGCGCTGGCCAGGGCGGCCTGCGCCGCGAGCCGGGCCTGCCGGGCTTGTCCGGCGCCGCGGTGGCTCAGCATCTCGGTGAGCACAGCGCGGCTGCCGATGGCGCTGGCCAGCGCCGCCAGGCCCACCAGCGTGAGCACCAGCAGCAGCTGGGCCGCACCGTGTTCGGTGCGGCACTTCATGGGCAAAACAGGGCGCGGGCCGCCTCGGGCAGGGCATTGCGCAGCGCGACCTCGCGCGACTCGAGCACGCTGCGCCCGGCGGGCCCGCCCACCTGGGCTTCAGCACTCAGTCGCACCCGGCGCTGCAGCCAGCCCCCCAGGCTTTGGCATTCGAGCCGGGCCTCGAGCCGGCCCACGCGCAACACGCCGGTGTCGGTCAGCGGCGTCCAGACCTCCGGGCTGCAGGCGGTGCGCAGCTGCAGGGCGCCGGCGCTCAGGCGCAGGCCGGTGCATTCGTCGTTGTCCTGGCGGCCGTTGTGGTTGCGGTCGAGGCTGAAGTCGAGCCGGCCCGCGGCCACGCGCAGGTCTTCAGGACCGTCGCAAAACGCATCGCGGCATGCGCCGGGGCTGCGGCTGCGCCAGGCTTCGTGCACGTACTGGGCGTTTTGCAGCTCGCGAGCGACGAGTTCGAGTGCCCACTGCAGGTCTTGCTGCGCATGCGCGTCCTGCAGCGCCAGACGCTGGCCGCGCAGCAGCTGGGCCATGAGCTGGGCGGCGCCCGCGAGCACCAGCAGCCCAACCGCCAGGCCCACCAGCAGGCCGACCAGGGTCTCGCCGCGCTGGCGCCTCATGTGCGCCAGCAGCGCGCGCTGTCGCTGTCCGTGCGGGGGCCGCTGCTGTGGACCACTGTGGCGAGGTCCCGCCAGGCCAGGCGCATGGGGTTGCAGGCGCTGTCCTGCGCCTGCGCGCCCAGCGCACGCGCCTCGGCCACATAGCCGTCGGCGCTGGTTTCGAGCAAGACCACCTGGTAGTGGCCCTGGGGCGAGCGGTCGCTGGCCCAGCCGAGCTCGCTCAGGGTGCTGGCGTGGCGGCCCTGGGCGCTGCGCCAGCGGCTTTGGTCGAGCTGCAGTTGCAAGAGGGCCGCTTGTGCGTCGCTGCGGCGCGCCTGGCGTTGCTGCTGTCCGTAGCTGGGCAGCGCCAGCGCCGCGAGCGCGGCCAGCAAGGCCAGCGTGACCAGCAATTCGACGAGGGTGAAGCCCGGGCGTGCGCGCACCCGGGCCGCAAGAGGTGGCGGCATGGTGTTCTCCCTGAATCGTGACGAAACGCACTTTCGCGGCATTGTGCGAGCCGGGCCTGGGCGTGTACAGCCCTGGTCAACCCCATTGGCAGCGGTTTTGACAGGGCTTAAGGTCGGCGCCACAACAACCGTCAGGGAGAACAGCGATGGCCGTGCTGCGCAATCCGCGCCAGCGTGCGGGCTTCACTTTGGTCGAGGCGCTGGTGGCCTTGGCCCTGCTGGCCGTGCTCACGGCCCTGGCCGCGCCCAGCCTGACGGGTGTGCGCCAACGCCAGGAGCTGCGCGGCGTGGCCGAAGCCTTTTGGAACAGCCTGGTGCTGGCCCGCGCCGAAGCGCTGGTGCGCCAGCAGCGCGTGGCCGTGTGCGCCCAGTCGGTGCAAGGCGCTTGCGATGCCAGCGGGCCCTGGCAGCGCGGCTGGCTGGTCTTTGTTGACGTCAACCGCAACGGCCAGCACGAGCCGGAAGAACCCTTGCTGCAGCGCCAGGGCGCCTTGCCGCCGGGCGTCAGCCTGACCGGCAACAGCACCGTGCGGCGCGCGCTGGCTTATGCGGAAGACGGCCGCAGCGTGGGGCCGGGCGGCGGTTTTCTCGCGGGCACGCTCACGCTGTGCCGCGAGGGGGGCGGCGAGGGCTGGCGTGTGGTGGTCAATGCCGCGGGACGGCCGCGGCTGGAGCAGGGGGCTTGCCCCTGAGGGGCCTTCAGCGCACCTCGTCGACCAGGGTCTTGAACTCGTCGATGTCCTCGAAGCTGCGATAAACGCTGGCAAAGCGCACGTAGGCGACTTTGTCGAGCTTCTTGAGCTCGCGCATGACCAGCTCGCCCAGGCGCGTCGAGGCGACTTCGCGGCTCGGCATCGCGAGCAGTTTTTCTTCGATGCGTTCGACCGCGCTGTCGACCTGCTCGGTGCTCACCGGTCGCTTGCGCAAGGCCAGGCGCATGCTGCCCAGCAGCTTGTTGCGCTCGTAGTCGATGCGCCGGCCGTCCTTCTTGACGATGGTCGGGAAACTGAGCTCGGGCTTCTCGTAGGTGGTGAAGCGTTTTTCGCAGGCGCCGCACTGGCGCCGGCGGCGGATGAAGTTCCCCTCTTCGGACACGCGCGTCTCCACCACAGGCGTTTCGAGGTGACCGCAGAAGGGGCATTTCATCCTGGTGGTCCGATCACTTGTAGACCGGGAAGCGCGCGGTCAGCGCGTTGACCTTGGCGCGCACGGCGGCCAGGTTGGCTTCATCCTTGGGGTTGTCGAGCACGTCGGCAATCAGGTGGGCCGTGATGCGGGCTTCCTCGTCCTTGAAGCCGCGCGTGGTCATGGCGGGGGTGCCGACGCGGATGCCGCTGGTCACGAAGGGCTTTTCAGGGTCGTTCGGGATGGCGTTTTTGTTGATCGTCATGTGCGCGGCGCCGAGAGCCGCTTCGGCTTCCTTGCCGGTGATGCCCTTGGCGCGCAGGTCGACCAGCATCACGTGGCTTTGCGTGCCGCCGCTCACGATGCGCAGGCCGCGCTGGGTCAGCACTTCGGCCACGATCTGGGCGTTCTTCACGACCTGCTGCTGGTAAGCCTTGAACTCAGGCGCCAGCGCTTCCTTGAAAGCCACGGCCTTGGCCGCGATCACGTGCATCAGCGGGCCGCCTTGCAGGCCGGGGAAGATGGCGCTGTTGATGGCTTTCTCGTGCTCGGCCTTCATGAGGATGATGCCGCCGCGCGGGCCGCGCAGGCTCTTGTGGGTGGTGGAGGTCACCACATCGGCGTGCGGCACCGGGTTGGGGTAGACGCCGGCGGCGATCAGGCCGGCGTAGTGGGCCATGTCGACCATGAAGATGGCGCCGACTTCCTTGGCGACCTTGGCAAAGCGCGCCCAGTCGATGTGCAGCGAGTAGGCCGAGGCACCGGCCACGATCAGCTTGGGCTTGTGCTCGCGGGCCTTGGCTTCCATCGCGTCGTAGTCGATGGCTTCGTTCTTGTCGAGGCCGTAGGAGACCACGTTGAACCACTTGCCCGACATGTTGAGCGGCATGCCGTGCGTGAGGTGGCCGCCTTCGGCCAGGCTCATGCCCATGATGGTGTCGCCAGGCTTGAGGAAAGCCAGGAAGACGGCCTCGTTGGCCGACGCCCCGCAGTGCGGCTGCACGTTGGCGGCATCGGCGCCAAACAGTTGCTTGACGCGGTCGATGGCCAGCTGTTCGGCCACGTCCACGTATTCGCAACCGCCGTAGTAGCGCTTGCCCGGGTAGCCCTCGGCGTATTTGTTGGTGAGCTGGCTGCCCTGCGCGGCCATGACGGCGGGCGAGGCGTAGTTTTCGCTCGCGATCAGCTCGATGTGGTGTTCCTGGCGCGCGTTCTCGGCCTGGATGGCGGCAAACAGTTCGGGGTCGGTCTGTTCAATCAGGATGTTGCGGTGGTACATGGCAGTCTATGGCGTAGATGGAACCTTGGCGTGACTTTGGCAAGTGCTGACAAGGGCTGCCCAGGCGAACGGCTGAAAGCGGGTGTTCCGCTGTGCGCTCCCCAGTGGTTGTGGCCGGTGTGTCCGGCGCTGCCCACGTCAGGACCGAGGGGTCCCTATCGCCAGTCGCGCACAGGCACAAGTGTAGCCGACGGCGGGGGCTCAGAGCCGGCTCGGGCGGCTGGCCAGGGCGGTGGTCTGCGACGGGTTTTGGGCAATGCGCTCGAGCTGCTGGTGCTCGGCCATCACGCGCGCCACATAGGCTTCGTCGTTGGCTTGGCCGGAGGCCGCGGCGTACACGCGCAGGCCTTCCTCGACCGAACCGGTGGCCTGGATGCTGGCCTGCAAAAAGCGCGCGCCCAGGCGCAGATTGGTCAGCGGGTCGAAGGCGGCGAGCCGGCCGCCGAACTGCGCGAGCTCGTCGGCGTGGATCTGGGGCTCGATCTGCATCAGGCCGATCGCGCCCTGTGTGCCCTTGGCGAAGGGGTTGAAGCCCGACTCGACGCCCATCACGGCCAGGATCAGGGTGGGCGGCAACTGGCTGTTTTGCCCCACGGTCCAGGCTTCGGCCACCAGGGGCGCAAGCGGGGTGGTCGCGATCCGGTACTTGCGGCTGAGCCAGCGCGTCACGCGCAGCTGCTCGGCCGGCATGTCCTGCAGGGCCAGCGGTTCGGCGCTGCCTTCGTCCTGTCGGCTGTAGAGCCAGCCCATCAGCCACTCGCCCGCGCTGGTCTGCAAAGGACCGCTGGCGCCGAATGTCAGCGCCAGCGCGAGCACGGCCAGGCCCAGCATGGCCAGGCTGTGGCGCGCCACTTCCAGGAAGCCTTCGCGGACATCCTGGAGCAGGCTGCTGAAACTCTGCCAGCGTGGGGCGTGCGTGGGTGCGTTCATGGGGTGTGTTGCGGGGGCCCCGCTCACCGCCGACTGCTGGCGGGAGGGGCTGGGGCAGCGCCCAGACCCTGCGGTCTGTGGGCTGTCGCCCGGTGTTCAGGCTCAGGGCTGGGGGGCATCTGGGCCCAGGTGCAGCGGATTCTAGGAAGTCGCCACATAACTGGTCAAGCATATGAAAAATGTCCTTCATAACCCAATGCTTTGAAATTCTGCGCGCCATGGGGTCAAGTCACACAGGGGGCCGCTGAATCGGGGGACAATAGCCTGTTGATTTTTTGCATGCCGGTGGCCGACAGGGCCGCCAATCCAGGGTGAGACACGTGAATTCGAACAAACCAGCAACCGACCTTTCCGTTTTGGACCAAGTGACCCAAGGCGCTTTTTCAGCCCAGACCTCGGGCGACCGCAGCACGCGCCTGCGCGACTGGCTCGCCAGCGAGCCTGCGCTGGAGCTGGTGCAGGAGGTCTACCGCCAGATGACGGGGCGCGACAAAGGCGCGGCCAAGGTGCTCAAGGACCGCCTGGACGAACTCAAGCGCGCGCGCGAGCAGGACACGCTGGTCACCGACTGGGCTGCCAAGGCCGAGCAGTTGCTGGCGGCCGAGCGCATGAACATCGCCGATGCCCTGGCCTGGCAGCGCGACGCCGCCAAGGCGGGTGCGCCGCTCTCGCGCGAGCCGCTGGCCGCGCTCAAGGCCCGCCTGGCCGAGGTGGTGCGCCGCGTCGAGGACCTGCAGCACCAGGTCATGGTGCAGCGCGAGGCCGCGGTGCTGCTGGCCCAGCGCATCGAGGTGCTCTCGACCAAGCCGCTGCAGGAGGCACGCCAGGCCCAGGCCGGTCTGGGCGACGATGTCCAGGCCTGGGTGGCGCAAGCCGGCCGGCTCGGGCAGGACACGGCCTGGCCCAGCGTCGACATGAAATACCCGGCCCAGCTCGAGGCTTCGCGCGCGCAGCTGCAGGCCGTCTGGGACGGTTTTGCCTCGGCGCTGCAGCTGGCGCAGGCCGCCAGCGCGCAGGCCGATGCGCCGCTGCCGCCCGTGCCCGTGTGGGCCGATGACATCCGGCTGCAGCGCGGCGAAACCCTGCCTGAACCGCAAGCCAAGCCGGCGCCGGCCACAGCGGCCAAGCCCAAGATGGACGCGGCCCAGCGCCAGGCCCTGCGCGAGCAGGCCACACAGGCCGTGCTGCAGGTGCTCGAAGGCGTGGAAAAGGAAGTGGCCGAGGGCCATGGCAAGGCCAGCAGCAGCGCGGCCGCCGCCCTGCGCCAGGTGCTCAAGGAGCACGGCCGCCACCTCGATCCCGCGCTCGATGCGCGCGTGCACCAGGCGCTCACGGCCGCCGGCGAGCTCGAGGGCTGGCAGCGCTGGCGTGCCGACCAGCTGCGCCAGGAACTCGTGGCCAAGGCCGAGGCCTTGCTCGGCCCGGACAAGACGCCGACGCTGGGCGGGCGCAAGATGCAGGAAGCGCTGCGCCAGCTGCGCGAGGCCTGGAAGCAGACCGACCAGGGCGGCCTGCCCAACCACGGTCTGTGGAAGCGTTTCGATGCCGCCTGCAACGAGGCCTACAAGGCGGTGCAGGCCTGGCTCGACCAGCTCAAGCAGGACACCGCGGCGCAAAAGTCCCAGCGCCTGCAGCTCATCGAAGAGGTCAAGGCCTGGACCGCGGCGCATGCCGAAGACAACGACTGGCGTGCGCAGGCGCGCGCCGTCCACCAGTTTTCCGAGCGTTGGCGCAGCGCCGGCCACCTGAGCGAAAAAGCCTACGCCGAGCTGCAGCCGCAGTGGAAGGCGGCCATCCACGGCGCAGCCCTGCGCCTGGAGACCGCACAAAAGGAGAGCACCCAGCGCCGCCACGCCATGATCGAAGAGGCGCGCGCGCTCGGCGCGGCGCCCACGCTGCGCATCGACGCCGTCAAGGCGCTGCAGCAGCGCTGGCAGCACGAGGCCCAGGCGGTGCCGCTGGACCGCAAGAGCGAGCAAAAGTTGTGGGAGGTGTTCCGCCAGCCGATCGACGAGGCCTTCCAGCGCAAGGGCGCGGTGCGCAGCCAGCCGCAGGCGCCTTTGAGCGCGCGCGACCAGGCGGTGCTCGAGGCCTCGCAGGCCCTGGAGGCCGCGAACGCCTCGGGGGACGCCCAGCGCATCCGCCAGGCCATGGCCGCGCTCGACGCCGCGCTCAAGGGCCAGGCCGAAGCGGCCGCCCGCACGGCGCCTGCGGCCCCGACCG
>JACCDU010509460.1_pt1 | contig 15714 bp, 13 predicted proteins | sample 7446081 | NCBI WGS metagenome assembly JACCDU01 (sample SAMN15323447, study PRJNA562643) | freshwater metagenome | isolation source: river surface water | place: USA:Blue River Watershed | collected 2017-08-17
GCAGATTGCTCTGGGCGCATATCCATAATGAAAGCCCCCATTGCCGACTCTGATCCTGCCAAATACTTTAACTTTCCAGGTGCACGGCGCACACTTGTGATCTGCCAATGCAAGCGCAGCAGATCTCTACCAACGCGGACAGGTGCTTGATGCCAAGCGGCGATATACGCCATTTCAATTCCAAAGACACCATCTAAACGGCGAGTAACTTCTAGGGCTATTTCAGGGAAGGCATCGCGATCTACATCGGTAAGTTCAGTTAAGTCCGCAACTGGGTTAAGCGGGGTTACATGAATCTCAAATGGATAGCGGGCTGCGTATGGAACGTAAGCGATCCAACGATCATTGCGAGCAACAATTCTCTCCTCATCAAGAAGTTCACGAGCAACGACCTCATCAAAGAGAACCTTGCCGGTCTCCTTTTTGTACTTGGTTGCCGCTGCCAACATCTTCTCTACTCGTGGTGGCAGATACGAATAAGCATAGATCTGGCCGTGGGGATGAGAGAGGGTCACACCAATTTCTTCACCACGATTTTCAAATGGTGCGATGTGCTGAATAAAGCTTTCTTTTGATAACTCAGCGGTTCTATCAATCCACGCCTCTAGTAGAACTCGAACACGCTGTGCTGATAAATCTTTAAATGCATTGCCATGTTCTGCGGTAAAGCAAATAACTTCACACTTTCCAGCTGCGGTTCCTAAATCTGTGTCTGGTCCAACGATGTCAGGTAAGGCCCAATCACCGACTGGTGGACGAAGTGAAGGGGAGCGGTTATCAAAAACAACAACCTCAAAATCTGATTCTGGAATCTCTGTTAAGAGCTCACCCGTAGTTGGGCAAAGCGGACATAACTCTTTAGGTGGCAAAAAGATTCTTCCCTGACGGTGAGCTGCCATTGCGATCCACTCATTGACCAAAGGATCTAAACGAAGCTCACCAATTCCTGGCTGCTCCTCTTGGGGGCGAGCATCGAGAGCGGTACGCGCTTGGCCTGCGGTGTCGTAGTAACGAATTGTTCGCCCATCAGCCATTTGGCGATCATTTCTGGTGACGCCGGCGTTAAGTTTTTTACTCTCGCTCATAGTGTCGTTACTCTACCTTTGTGAGCAAGCAATCTGCACTATTGAGCGCCTCTACATCTGCTTTGTTACTCGAAGTTGTAGATGGAGCGCTCATCATTCAACATTGGGGAGCGCCGCTTCAGGGCGAGCTTGCATCTGTACAAACCGCAATTCGCCCATCCATCGCAAATAGTTCATGGGATTTTCCTCAATTCCCAGGAATCATGCGTGAGAGTTCACGAGGATTTTTAGGCCGACCAACACTGTCGGGTCATCGTTCAGGAAAAGCATGGTCAACAAAGTTTGAGGTAACTGATTTTCACCACAATAAGAATCAAGTCGCAGTTACTTTGCGGGATTTTCATGCCGAATTAGAGGTTACGCTTAATTTTGATTTAGATGTCCATGGAGTCTTAACTCAAAAGGGTTTGGTTAAAAACATCGGATCAACTGATTACACCGTCAACGAATTCATCCATTGGCTTCCGCTTCCAAAAGAGGCGACACAAACCCTAGATTTTGCGGGTCGTTGGTCAAATGAACGAAACCCTCAGCGAAAAGATATCGCTACCGGTACCTGGGTTCGCGAATCTCGTGAAGGCCGCAGCGGACACAACTTCTCTATTGCAAATATTGCATTAACTTCGCAAACATCATTTCAATCTGGAAGTGCATGGGCTACAAGTATTGCGTGGAGTGGTAACTCACATTACCTAGTTGAAAAACTCTTTGATGGGTCTGTCTCTATTGGTGCTGGTGAGTTATTACTTCCCGGTGAGATAACTCTTGCTGCGGGAGAAAGTTATGCTGCTCCAGCACTGCTCTCTGTGTTTTCAGCTGATGGCCTAGATGGTGTCAGCGCTGCATATCATTCATATTTGCGTGCTCGTCCGATGCATCCAAAGAGACCACGTCCATTAACTCTCAACATGTGGGAGGCGCTGTACTTTGATCATAATGAGGAGAAAATCAAAGCTCTTATCGATGTAGCAGCTGAAATTGGTATTGAACGTGTTGTTCTCGATGATGGTTGGTTCCACTCACGCCGAGATGATCGTGCTGGTCTGGGTGACTGGGTGATCGATCCAGCTGTTTGGCCTAATGGATTGTCACCGATCATTAAGTACATCAATGACAAGGGAATTGAATTTGGCCTTTGGTTTGAAGGTGAGATGGTTAACCCTGATTCAGATCTTTACCGTGCACATCCTGAGTGGATCTTGCATGAAGGTGAACGTGTTCCACCTCTGTGGAGACATCAATTGGTTTTGGATTTGGGTCATGAAGGTGCTTTCAACCATGTCCTCGAGCAAACATCTGCTGTCCTTTCAGCACACAACATCGCCTACATAAAGTGGGATCACAACCGAGTACTTGTAGATGCTGGACATCTTGGTCAGGCCGGCGTGCATCGCCAAACTCAAGCCATTTATCGATTGTTTGCAGAGCTTAAGAAGCGTCACACCGCACTCGAGATTGAATCTTGCGCATCAGGTGGTGCACGAATTGATCTTGGTGTAATTGATTTAGTTGACCGCTTCTGGACTAGTGATAACAACGATGCGTTAGAACGCCAAACAATTCAGCGTTGGACAGCGCAAGTCATCGCTCCAGAACTACTGGGCACTCATATTGGCCCAACTCATGGACACCAAACAGGCCGCACCCTTGAACTATCGATGCGTGCAACCACCGCACTTTTCGGCCATGCTGGTATCGAATGGAATATCACCGAAGCAAGTGAGTCAGAGCGCAAGCAATTAGCTACTTGGGCGCAGTACTACAAGGACAATCGTGCGCATCTGCATTCAGGAAAAATGGTGCGTGTTGATTATCCAGAAGCACATGCATATTTGCATGGAGTAACAGCTCAGGATAAATCTCGAGCAATCTTTGCTTACGTTCAATTGACACCAACAGTTGCTATTCATCCATCACCATTGAAGTTTCCAGGATTAGATCCATCAGCTACTTACAAGGTTCAAGCTGTATTCCCTGCGGGTAAGCCACGTTTTATGCTGATTACTCCACCAGATTGGATGAGCGGAATTTCACTTTCAGGATCTGTGCTTGCTTCAATTGGCGTGACTGCACCAATTCTTGCTCCTGCAAATGCTTTCTTGATTGAAATTACTAAGGCTTAATCCACCCAGTTTAAGGTGCGCTCAACAGCTTTCTTCCAGCCAGCGTAACCAACTGTTCGTTGCTGCTCAGTACTTGTTGCACTCCAACGCCTTGATTGTTGCCACTGCTTTCTAACCTCATCAGTTGATGACCAGAAACCAACAGCAAGTCCTGCCGCATAGGCGGCACCAAGTGCTGTTGTTTCGCCAATTAATGGGCGAGTGATATCAATTCCCATTACATCTGCCTGCATCTGCATACATAATGAGTTTGCGGTGATTCCACCATCCACCCGCATCTCCTTCATCGGCACCCCGCTATCTGCAACCATCGCATCCATAACATCGCGAGTTTGATAGCAAATTGCTTCAAGAGCTGCTCGCGCAAGGTGGGCCTTAGTTGCTGCGCGAGTTAAACCAACAATGACACCGCGGGCATCACTACGCCAGTAAGGAGCAAAAAGTCCAGAAAAAGCTGGAACAAAGTAAACACCGGCGGTATCTGTAACAGATGAGGCCAAGCTTTCTGTCTCTGCTGCATTTGTGATAATCCCCAATTGGTCTCGCAACCATTGAATAGCAGAACCAGTGACCGCAACCGATCCTTCCAGAGCGTAATGAGCTGGCTGATCACCTAACTTGAAGCAAACCGTTGTGAGCAAACCATTCTTTGATCTCACAATCTCTGTTCCAGTGTTTAACAGTGCAAAGTTTCCAGTTCCATAAGTTGTCTTGGATTCTCCGCGCTCAAAACAAACCTGTCCAACCATTGCCGCCTGCTGGTCTCCCAAAATTCCGGCGATAGGAATAGCGGTGCCAAATGGTCCATGAGGATCTGTCATCCCATAAATCTCGGATGAGGATTTGATTTCTGGAAGAGCAGAACGCGATACCCCAAAAATAGTAAGAAGCTCCTCATCCCAATCCAGGGTTTCAAGGTTCATTAAAAGGGTGCGGCTGGCATTGGTGACATCTGTTGCATGGACTCCACCACGAACGCCACCTGAAAGATTCCAAAGCAGCCAAGAATCAATAGTTCCAAAGCGAGCATTACTACCGCTTGCCGCTGGAACATGAGAGAGGAACCAGTTCATCTTGCTACCAGCAAAGTAAGGAGCGATTGTTAATCCAGTCTTGTGCCGAATTGTGCTTTGCTGCTCCTGCGTCAAAGTTGCTAAGAAATCAGTAGTACGAGTGTCCTGCCACACAATGGCATTACTGAGAGGCTGACCGGTAGTTACATCCCAGACCACTGTGGTTTCCCGCTGATTTGTTAACCCGATTGCGGCTAAATCTGAGCCCAAAATATTGGCTTGCTTGAGCGCTCCAGCGATAACCTCTTGAACTCTCTCCCAAATCTCAGCGGCATCATGTTCTACCCAACCTGCTTGAGGCAGTATCTGACGATGTTCTAGTTGATGTTGTCCAACCACTTGGCCGGAATGATCAAAGATCATGAATCGAGTACTGCTAGTTCCCTGATCCAAGCTGCCGATATATGCCACGATGCACAAAACCTCTCGCCGTAAGTTAGTCTTAGAGTACTCAGTCGTTACGGAGATTCAACGCATATGTTCTTGTCCCAACTTGGCCCAGACCAGCATGACTCCGCTGTTGCACAATTAGGCGCTGAGCAGTTCGACATCCTGGTTATTGGTGGGGGAGTAACTGGCGTAGGTGCAGCACTCGATGCGGCATCACGTGGATTAAAGGTCGCCCTCATCGACTCTCAAGATATTGCATCTGGCACATCTAGTAGATCTAGTAAGTTGATTCACGGTGGCCTTCGCTACTTGGAGCAATACGACTTCAAATTAGTCCGTGAAGCACTCCATGAGCGAGAGCTTATGGTTTCAACACTGTGCCCTCACCTTGTAAAACCTGTCGGATTTTTATTTCCACTAACTGAAAAATTTAAAGAGCGCACATATGTTGGAGCAGGATTAGCTCTCTACGATGCACTGCGCGGTTTCCAGCGTGCATTGCCGTGGCACAAGCACTTGAGTCAAAGGCAGATCAATGAGATCGCGCCCTCATTACGCCATGACATAGTTACCGGCGCCATTAAATATTTTGATGCACAGGTTGATGATGCAAGACACACGATGTCCGTTGCACGCACCGCCGCACGCCACGGAGCGATCATCGCAACACGTGTTGCTGCAGAGTCTTTGATCCGTGAGGGCAAGCGAGTAGTTGGAGTAAACGCTCGCGATCTTGAATCAGGTAAGAAAATTGCTATCAAAGCTGGAGCAACAATTATGTGTGCTGGCATTTGGAGTGATGAACTTCATCAAAAGTTTGAACTAACAGCGGGATACACCGTAACAATGAGTAAAGGCGTACATATTGTGCTGCCAGGCTCTGCAATTAAATCCGATGCCGGAATCATTTTGAAGACCGCTGTTTCTGTTCTCTTCCTGATTCCTTGGGGAGACAAGTGGATCGTTGGTACAACCGATACTCCGTACGATGGTGATCGCGCGGAACCTTACGCCTCACGTGAAGATGTCCAGTACATTCTTGATCAAGCTAACCGAGTTCTTGAGCCAAAGCTAAAGGCTGAAGAGATCATTGGTGTGTATGCAGGGTTGCGACCTTTGGTGGCAAACAACAAGAGTTCAACAACGACCAAGCTCTCACGTGAACACACCGTCGATCGTCCTGTTCCAGGTTTTGTTTCTATAGCCGGTGGTAAGTACACGACCTACAGAGTTATGGGTAAGGATGCCGTCGATCGCGCAGTAATTGAGCTTCGTCGCATCACGCAAGAGTCAGTGACTGAAAAGTTGCCTCTAGTCGGTGCAGATGGCTACTTTGCCTTGGAGCAACAGCGTGATCGAATTGCGCAGGAGTCAGGGCTCGATGTGGAAACAGTTACTCATCTCTTAAATCGCTATGGCTCACTCATTAGTGAAATTCTTGAATTAATTTCTCAAGAGCCAAAGCTAGCCAAGAAGTTAGATCCTGAACTTCCATACATCAAGGCTGAAATCGTTTATGCGGCAACCCATGAGGGTGCACGTACAGTTGATGATGTTATTTCTCGCCGCACACGTTTGGCCTTTGAAGCACAAGATCATGGAGTACACCTTGCAGATGAGGTGGGCACTCTCATTGCACCAGTGCTTGGCTGGAGTGCAAAGGAGCGCAAAGAATCAGTTGCCGTTTATGAAGCTCTGGTAGATCGTGAACTAGCCGCACTCGATGAACTCTTAGAGGCTAATTCTTAATCTGACCTCTGCAGCTATCTGTTGTTGGCTTCTTTGTTGCAGTAGGTGAAGGTGTTGGCTTTGGTGAAGGTGTTGGACCTTGAATCACATCAAAACTTACCTCTGAAGCTGATGTTGCATGGGTACCCGAAATATCCTCAAAGACAATCTTTCCCTTGAAACTTCCTGCGGGAACTCCTCTGAGCTCGAGCGTCCAAACACCGCTTGTCTCTCGCACAATACGTTGAGCGGGCTTAAGTGCAGGCGTTGTTGATTTATCAAATACAAACTTCACATTTCCAGTCACAACAGGTGATCCAGATGGTCGGGTCACATTGACCCTGAAGGAGGCTGGTTTGTTTGTTGTTGTAGATGTTTGACTTATCAAATTCAAAGCTGTTACTTCTTGTTGTGGCATCAAGTCAACCAATGTTGGCTTCCAGACACCTTTGACTAACTCTAAAAATGATGAGGGAGTGCCACGGAAAACGTTGAGATCTAATCTATTTCCAGGAACTCCATACTTGGGTGCAATTCCACATGATGAGTACTGCCAAACTGTCCATTGCGAATCACAGTTTGCACCGGTCCATGAGTGAACAAAGCACCCTCCAGGCTTAACTCCTGGCTGGTTAATCGGATTTGCTGGATCAATTCCATATTGAGCAAGCCACAGTGGGTACTGCGCAAGCTCCGGTGAGCGCACCATGGAACCTTCCAGAAATGCTGGATAGGAGTACAAGATAGGAGTGCGACCTGTTTTTTCTTTCAATGATGCAAGAAATGTAAGCGCCCATAAAGTCACAGCACTTCGGGTTGCATACTTTTGGCAGGCACCTCCTGATGAGTACCGCACACACTTGTTTTCAAGATCAAGGGCATAAGGCAAATCTCTATCTGAGTACCCACCCATTGACGCCAATCGCCAGACAACTTTTTGCGCTTGTGCTAATGCATCCTGCTTGATCTCCTCAGGTGTTGAGACATCTGGCAGCACTGCATAATGGTAAAAACCTGTATATAAACCTGCAGCTTGTGCCGCGTGATGATCCATCGCCGCATACTTCACGGCAAGCCGATCAGCAGTCTCTCTAGTATCTGAAGCTTTGATGAAAACAAATCGCATTCCAGCTTCATACTTTTTTACAAAATCAATTGGTTTGTCGTTGGGATGCTGCCAACGGCTTACATCGGTGCCATGGATTCTTCCACCTGGTCCCTTTAAATCAATAAATTGAGCAGGATCAGCATTTGCAACCTCAGGTAGTTGCTTAATTGTTATGGCACGAATAGGTGAGTACAAACTCTTTCCCGCGATTACAGATACTGCGCGATAACGAACCTGCGCATTAAGTGCAGTAGCTAGCGCGGTAACCTTCCAGGTACCAACCTTTGTGACCTTTGTTGAGAAGCGAGTTGTAGTCCACTTACCATCGGTATCAACTTGAATTGTTACCTTCGTGCCTGAACGATTTGGCTTGAGATTTCCATACATGGTCAATAAAGTCTCAGAGGCGCTAGGTGTCTGGCGAACTTGCATGCTTAAGATCGAGGTTGCCGCAAGAGATTGGGGTGCACCTGCGACTCCAATAATCAGCCCTACAGATAAGAGAAATACCTTTATCTTCATTGTTCTTTTATCTCCATCGTTACTCCCAAGACCTCTTCTATTGCTGCAACAAGTGCTGCCTTGAGGTTTGGGCGGGTTTCTGAGTACTCGTGGGATGTTGCAAATTTGCGACTATCGGAGAAATCAAGGGTGAGTACGCCATCGATACATGAGATTAATCGCGCATCAAAGTAGGCGATCCAGGCGACTCGGTTGTGTGATTCGAGAGTATCTAGAACATCATTCCATCGAAGGCGTATCTGCTCTATCTCCATAGGGCTGAACTTTACCTTTCAACCCCAGCACTGGCTTTTCTTAGTGAGTCGGCGCGCCTATCCACTTCATGTACTCATTGATCAGCTGAACTCTCATGTTCTTTCTGTGATCCGGCTGAATGTTTAAGGAGATTGCAACTCGTGAAAGCACCTGTTCTATCGCCTTTTCACTAACAAAGCGAGCTCTTCCAATCTCTGCATTGGTAAATCCCTCCGCCGCAAATCGGAGGGTTTCAACTTGAATATCGGAAAGTCCAGACATTAACGCCTGTGACTCCTTGTTATTCAAGCTCACCCCACCATTTACCCAAGTGACTGAATCATCGGCACTGAAAGAAGGGGAGGATGTGATCACATCACACAAGGTAGCTAAATTATTGAGAGAGTCTTTTAACACCAATAATGTGCCAACCGGAAGTTCAGTAAGTTGCTTACCAATCAGTCGCATATCTGCACAGGGAACAAGAATGACAATTCCAATTGTTGGTGACTCTTTTCGTAGAGATATTGCAATATCTATGGAGTTCTCTTGTGATTTGTGCATATCTAAGAGCAAAATATTGGGTTGCAAACTTCTCAAAAGATTGAGTGCGGTGCTTTTCTTTTGAGCCTCTCCAACCACATTGATGCCATGGAGCTTTAACGCCGCTGCCACGGTAGATAGCTCGAAGGGATCATCAATGATCACCAAAACACGATCACTCATAGAGAAAAAGTTACGCTCAGTAATCTTTAAAGTGAAGTAACTCCAGACAAGTATGAGAGTTAGCACTAAGTGGGGCTCCCCCTACATGATTACCGCTTAAGAAGTTTAGCTACCGTTTCTGGGATCGCCTGAATGATTGCTTCAGCACTTATTGGTCCGCCACCTGATGCTTTCTCCGCTGCTTGGTTTTGTATAAAAGCCGCCGAAGCAGCAACGTATGCAAGATGGTTGTAATCATTGAGAATCTCAATTGCATTCGTTGCAACCAAGGCTCCCAAAATTCCCGCCAGAACATCACCACTACCGGCAGTTGCAAGCCATGGAGTTGCAATTGGAAGTTGGATCAAAACTTCATCATTTGCAACATACGTTGTGGAGCCTTTGAGCAGAACCGTTACCCCTAAAGTATCGGCTGCGTTCTGCACCCATTTCTTAGGATCTCCTTCAATCGCCTCAGCTGTTACCTGTACGCCACGTGCTGTGAGTAATCGTGCAAGTTCGCCGCTGTGGGGAGTAATCAATGTCGGTTGTTCTAAAGCTCCCGCTAATGAAAGTGCTCCAGCATCTAAAACAGTTGGCACAGATTGCAAGTGAATCAACTTAAACCAACGATGACGCAGCCAGGTTGTGAAATCTGAATACTTCCTTGGATCAATTCCACTTCCAACTACCCAAGCCACAACTTTTCCTGGTTGCACAACCGCCGATGGGGTTGAATGCAAAACCAGGTGCGCAAGCCCTGAAGAGCTATGAAAGCGAATCATGCCAACACCAGTTGCCGATGCAGCAGATGTAGTAAGTACTGCTGCTCCTGGGAACTTCGCAGAACCTGTAATGAGACCCAATACTCCTCGACTGTATTTGTGGTCGAGATCGGAAGGGATGATGATGCAACGGGCAGCATCTTTAGCGCTCCACTTTTTTACCGTTTTGGTCATGGTCAAAGCCTATCTCTCATAATTTGCGAGCAAACACCCTGCAACCCATACTTAGGGCACTTCACTGTATTCCTAGGAGGAAATCATGGACGCAAAGTGCCCAGTAGCCCACGGTGCAAACACTCATGGCGCTGAGACAAATACATATGTGTACCCAAATGCTCTCAACCTGGACATCTTGCATCAACACGATCGCAAGACAAATCCACTCGGTGAAGATTTTGATTATCGCAAAGAGGTCAAGACACTTGATGTTGCCTCATTGAAAAAAGATTTGCATCAATTTATGACACAGACACAAGAGTGGTGGCCAGCTGATTGGGGTCATTACGGTGGATTAATGATTCGCATGGCGTGGCACTCTGCAGGTACTTACCGTGTAGCTGATGGACGTGGTGGAGCAGGTACCGGAAGTTTTAGATTTGCACCACTTAACTCATGGCCAGATAACGGCAACCTAGATAAGGCTCGCCGTTTGCTGTGGCCAATTAAGCAGAAGTACGGAAATAAACTGAGCTGGGCGGATCTCTTTATTTTGGCAGGAACAATTGCTTACGAAAGTATGGGGCTCAAGACATTTGGTTTTGCATTTGGACGTGAAGATGTGTGGCATCCAGAAAAGGATATTTACTGGGGTCCAGAAGCAGAACTCATGATGGCCAGTGATGAGCGTTATGCCGACACTACTGATGCAAGCACCTTAGAGAACCCACTCGCTGCGGTTCAGATGGGTTTGATTTACGTAAACCCAGAAGGCATCAATGGAGTATCAAACCCACTACTTACCGCTCAACATGTGCGCGAAACCTTTGCGCGTATGGCGATGAATGATGAAGAGACTGTTGCATTAACCGCTGGTGGCCACACCGTTGGCAAGGCACATGGAAATGGAAACGCAGCATTACTAGGACCAGCACCAGAGGCGGCAGATATTTTTGAACAAGGCTTGGGCTGGAACAATCACACCAAGCGCGGCGTAGGTCGCAACACAGTAACAAGTGGAATTGAAGGTGCGTGGACCACTGAGCCAACAAAGTGGGATGCCGGTTACTTTGAAATGTTGTTTAAGCATGAGTGGACACTTGTTAAGTCACCAGCTGGAGCCCATCAGTGGGAGCCAACAAATATTGCCGAAACTGACAAGCCGGTAGATGTTGAAGATCCATCAATTCGCTACAACCCAATGATGACCGATGCAGACATGGCGATGATCAAGGATCCTATTTATCTGGAAATTTCCAAGAAGTTCCATGAGAATCCAGCGCTACTTGATGATGCCTTTGCCCGCGCTTGGTTTAAATTAACCCACCGCGATATGGGTCCTAAGGTTCGCTACATCGGGCCAGATGTTCCACAAGAGGATTTGATTTGGCAGGATCCAATTCCTGCAGGCACAACTTCTTATGATGTCGCGGCAGTGAGGGCAAAGATTGAGGCAACTGGCCTATCAGTATCAGAGCTAGTAGCAACCGCTTGGGATAGCGCTCGTACATTCCGCGGTTCAGATCTTCGCGGCGGTGCAAATGGTTCTCGAATCCGTTTAGAACCTGCTCGTAACTGGGAAGGTAATGAACCTGCACGTTTGAACAAGGTTTTGGCGGTTCTTGAGCCTATTGCAAAAGAATCTGGAGCAAGCATCGCAGATGTAATTGTCCTGGCTGGAAATATTGGAGTTGAAAAGGCTGCAGCTGCTGCCGGAGTAAAGATCTCTGTTCCATTTGCGCCAGGTCGCGGCGATGCTACCCAAGAGCAGACCGATGTACATAGCTACCAGGTCTTGGAACCAATTCACGATGGTTTCCGTAACTGGGTGAAGAAGGTTTACGCAGTTTCTCCAGAAGAGCTACTTCTCGATCGCGCACAGTTGATGGGCTTAACCGCACCAGAAATGACAGTACTAATGGGTGGAATGCGCGTTCTTGGAACAAACCATGCAGGAACTTCACACGGTGTATTTACAAAGAATGTTGGCGCACTTACAACTGATTTCTTTGTAAACCTAACCGATATGAAATATGTATGGGAGCCAGCAGGGGAGAACCTTTACAACATCCGTGATCGCAAGACCGGATCTGTTGATTGGACCGCTACACGTGTAGATCTCGTCTTTGGTTCAAACTCGATTCTTCGCTCATACTCCGAGGTCTACGCACAAAACGACAACAAGGAAAAGTTTGTTAAAGACTTTGTTGCCGCATGGACCAAGGTAATGAACGCCGATCGCTTTGATTTAAACGGGTAGTAATACGATAGCCAGATGATTCCTCAGCGCAGGCTTGGTCCATATTCAGTATCAGCTGTTGGTATGGGATGCATGCATCTGTCTTTTCCTAACGATCGGCACCCCGATTTACTTAACCAACCAGATGCAGCTATTGGAGCAATTCATGCTGCATTGGATGCGGGTATCACTCTATTAGATACCGCAGATATCTATGCACCAAGTTGGAACACAATGGGCCATAACGAGCTTTTGGTTGGAAAAGCATTTTCTACCTGGAATGGGACACCTGAACAAAAGAGCAAAGTTGTCATCACAACAAAGGCTGGCATTACCCGGCAAAAAGATGGTTCTAAGTTTGGAATCTCTGGCCGTAATTCAAGCCGGCACTATTTGTACCGCGCTGTTGAGGCATCGGCTTACAAACTGGGTTTAAGCAAAATTCCTTTGTGGCAACATCACCGAACAGATCCTGCGATTTCATATGAAGAACAGTTCGACAATGTGATGTCCTTAAAAGAGCATGGTTACGTTGCAGAAATCGGGCTCAGTAATGTCAATGCACAAATGTTGCGCCATGCAATCAAGGCTGGCGGAACTCCGCAACAAGGCGGAATTGTCTCAGTGCAAAATGAATTTAGTCCTAACTACCGCCACTGGCCGGAAGTAATCGATATTTGTAATGAATATGGGATTGCATATCTTCCTTGGTCACCTTTGGCCGGAAACAGAGCCTTTAAAAAACTAGCCACTGGTGAAATTGGTGCTTTCAAGGAAATGGCCGAAAGCAAAGGCGTTTCTCCTTATGCATTAACCATTGCTTGGCATCTGAATCAATTTCCAACCTCAATTCCAATTCCTGGAGCCTCTACAGCGTCATCGATTTTAGATTCGCTCAAGGGTGTTTACATTGAACTCACAGATGATGAAATCGCTACATTGAATGCAAGTTGCCCAACAGATACTCCTATTAATGAAGAGTTATTGGATATTGCTCAACTTAAGAATTAATCTGGTGGGGCGGGTCGGGCTCGAACCGACGACGACGGAATTATGAGTTCCGGGCTCTAACCAACTGAGCTACCGCCCCTAACAGTTGCGAACTTTACCGCGAATTTTTCTCGCGCTGGAATCCTCTGCGACCCCAGAACTCCCATAGACCCATGACTGAGAGTATGAGCGCAAAACCAAAGAGCAGATCCTCAATCGGGGCTGCCGCAATGCGATATCCCGTAATTGAATCTGGGTCGTACATGACAATTCCTTTTCCATCATCACGAATGTGAGTCAGCCACCAATTAGTCATTAATTGGAAAGGAAGAATAATCATGTATGAAAGCCAGAAAGCTAAGCGAGTAAGAAGTGAGTTCTTGAAGACAAATAGATCTACACATACTGCAACAAAGACAGCAGCTACTGCGATATCGCTATAGATCATTTGCTATCGCCTTTGCCGAACTCTTTTTCGCGAAGGTGAGGTTTCACTGTAGTTACGCCTTCAATGGTCAGAATCGCAGCCATGGGCACAATGATGAAGAAAAGAAACTCTTCGAGCGGAATATCAAATGGTCCGTAAATGCCCAGCATGCGATCTCGATTGAAGAACCAATGTCCTTGAGCGATTGCATAGGCATCCCAAATCAAAAAGAGAGTGCTGATTGGAAGGATGCTCAGCAGTGCTCGCTTCCAGCGACGTAGAACGCTGGTTTTCAAAACAAATTCCAACCAAAAAGAGCCGCAAACGGTGAAGGCAAGCATCGCCATGTAGCCAAATTTTTCCACGTCAGATCTTCTCACATCCACCTTTGATAGGGTTGTCAAAAAGGGGGCAGACATGCAGGAAAACGCAGTTGCACTTTTCAATCGCGTTCGTTTGTTCTCATCGATCGCTGCAGCGGTCGGAATTCTGCTCACCTTAATATTCTCTGAGTTACTCAACTCCAGTTCTATGGGTTGGCAGATTGTTGTTGCGATCATCGCCCTGGCAATTGGTATTCCACATGGAGCTCTCGATCACCTGGTAACTCTGCCTAAGGCTGCGCCGCTGAAGATGGTCGCCTTTATAGTCATTTATGTCGCCGTTGCGGTTGTAGCAGTTATTGGGATTCTTCAATTCAATACCATCGGTTTCATCATTGTTTTGTTCATGAGTGCGATCCACTTTGGAATTGGTGATGCCGCCTTTATTAGCGAGATTGATAGACGCACTCAGCCTCAATCAAAACTCAATCGCTGGTTTTATATTCCGGCCGCTGGCTTTACTCCAGTCTTCATCCCATTGGTGAACTCAGCTAGTACTGAAGCATTGGCATCTGTAAATCCCACCTTGATCAACTGGCACCAAGGTTTTGACTCACAAATCTTGTTTGCGGTAACTGCTTTTGCGATTCTGGCAGTAATAGTCATGATTATCGGTAAGAGAATGAGAGAAGCTTTAGATCTCACGCTGTTACTTCTTCTTGCTCATATTGCGCCACCACTGATCGCATTTGCTGTGTACTTTGGTTGTTGGCATGCGATGAGGCATACAGCTCGCTTGACCTTGTCATTGCCTCGATCTATTGAGGATTTAACTCAAGGAATGCCCAGACAAGCGTTTTCACATGCGGTGATTCCAGGATTGCCAGCCCTTGTTGGAACCTTTGTTGTAGCTGGGGGATTGGCATTGAGCGGACAAGATTTCTCAGATGAGTTCTTTTGGATGGCATTAGTTGTTGTGTGGGCGCTCACTGTCCCTCACATGGTAGTTACCGCGAAATTGGATCGTGCAGCATTAACCTAGCCCAATGAGAATAAAGGCTATTGCGATAGCGGCTTTGATGATGGCAACATTGATTTCTCCCGCACAAGCTGCGCCAAACTATGTTTTTCCAATCACTGGTTGTGAATACACATATCCAAAAGCCCACCACAGTTATCCAGCAACAGATATTTTCGCCAATGTTGGTTGCCGTTATGTTGCGGTTACTTCAGGTGTTATCGATGAAGTTAATCGCGTCGATACCTGGTCAGGTAAAACAAATTTAGGAATTGATCGTGGCGGTTTGTATGTCTCGTTTATTGGAGATGATGGTGTTCGTTACTATGCATCACATTTGCGCACCATTCCACAAAGTATTCAGCCAGGTGTGGCAGTGAAAGTTGGTCGACTATTGGGAACTGTTGGAACAACGGGAAGTGCGCGTGGAACTAAGCCGCACATTCACTTTGGTCTTTCCTGGAGCACGCCACCACAAACCTGGTGGGTACGTCGCGGAATGGTGTGGCCATGGAAATACTTAGATGCATGGAAAGCTGGAAAAGATCTTTCACCTGCAAAAGAGGTTGAAGCTAAGCGGTTAAAGATTGGTGATCTTCCACCAGAGCCGGTTAATGAAAAAAGGAAGTAAATAAAAAACCCCGCCAGTTACCCGGCGGGGTTTTTTAATAGTTAGTGTTGATTAGGCAGGGTTTACTGCATCAGCCTGAGGACCCTTTGGACCCTGTACGACCTCAAATGAAACTGCCTGACCCTCTTCAAGGGACTTGTAACCGTTTCCTTGAATAGCTGAGTAGTGAACGAATAC
>JACCDU011017694.1_pt1 | contig 15713 bp, 32 predicted proteins | sample 7446081 | NCBI WGS metagenome assembly JACCDU01 (sample SAMN15323447, study PRJNA562643) | freshwater metagenome | isolation source: river surface water | place: USA:Blue River Watershed | collected 2017-08-17
CCTCCTCAGGCATCTTGTGCTTGTTGACAATCGAGCTCTTGATTGCCACCACCTTGCCTGACTTGTACCGGCGTACATGTCCACGGCGCAGATGCGGCTTCGGACTGGCGTGCGTCCCGCCTGCAGACTCACTGACCGCGGCCCGGGGCTTGACTTCCACCGTCGTCCATTCAAAGAACGGGCGCTTGCCCTTCCTGATGCGCTTGGCATTCACCGCGGCGTCTGCCGTGCAACGAGCCATGCCCGCGGCGGGCTGGTTTAAGCAAACCATGGCCATCAGGCGGCGCCAAGCAACTTTGAAAATGTCTGCCCCATGCTGGGCAGCATCCTCTTCTGATCTTTTGACCATCTTCAGGTAGGCAGGGCTGACCCAGACCCGGGTTTCGCCATACTCCAGGACGTCTTGGGCCTCAAACACAATGCTGCCGTGGTCTTTGTCCGCGTTGGTCCAAAACTGGAAGTAGATCTTGTCATCCATCCGGTCAAACGTGGTCACCATGACCACCGGGGCCTTTTCATTGGCCTTTTCCGTACGAACAGGCAGCAGCAGGCACATACGCTCGAACGGAAGTGGCCAGTCCCTGATCGGCGTGGTGCGGCCGTAGGGCAAGACGCGCAACCCCTCCGTGATCCTTTCGGATTCCTCACGGGAAAGGAGCGGCGCGCTTGCAAAGTCGATCCACACATAATCCACCGGGCTAAACGGAACGTAGCCGGCATATTCGCGGATCAACGGGCTCATCAGGCGGTCACCTCAAGCAGCTTGTCCAGATAGTGCCGGGCTTTCTCCAGGTCCTGGCGCCCACCCTTGTCTTGCCAGCGGCTGACGTACTTGACGACATTGCCTTCGAGATACCCGAGGCGGTTGCTGACGATGTAGTCCCAGGGCTGGATCGCCTTGCTCTGGTAGTGACCACCACCAACCTGGATTGCATTGGCCGTAGAAGTCGGCTTGAATGGGTCATCAAAGATCGAAACCGTCTTTGGTTCCAACACCGGGATGACCTTCAGCATCTTCTCCTGCAGCGCCCGCTTCAGGTGCTCGACGTTGTCGTTCTTGACCTTCTTGACCGGGGTCTTGCCCGAGCGAGCTGCCAACTTGTAAGCATAGCCCGCAGCGATCTTGTACTTCTTGGCCAGGGTATTGGTTGAGACACCCGCGTTTTGCGGATCCTTCAGCGCCGACAAGAACATCTTGGTTTTAGGCGACATCTTTCTCATGATCTGATTCCTTAAAAAATGCTGCGTGGAGTGAGCTCCACGGACTGCGAACCTCCGGGACAGCGGGTTTGGTTGAGGGACCGCGGACCGGGGATCGATTGGTGATTTGCTCTAGCGTCGTAAATCTATGGAGGTTGTGGCATTCGTATCTCCTTCTTTTTACGCCGCTTGCAGCTCGTCTTGTTTCAACAACGCGGGTTGCACAACCGCACTCGGGGCACTGCATATCTTCTCCATCAACTCTCGATGTCTGATCTTCTCACGGTACCTAGCTGACCGCTCTCGAGCACTCAACTTCTGCCTCTTCGCATCACGGCCTCTGCCGATCCGGTACACCTTGATCAAGTCCCGCCCACGCTTGTCCTTCTCCCAGGCACAAATGTGAGCAGCACCAGCCCTGTGCATCGCACGGGTGTAGTCCAGCACGGTCACGTAATGAAGGCCCGTGGCCCGGGCAAGCTCCTGGCAAGAATGCGTGCCATCCAGCATCAGCTCCACCATGTGCGCATAGGCCATGGCGTTGACCTTGATGGTGGTCTTACCTCGCAACTTAGTCGTTGAGTTCATCAATTTCTTTCTGAAGCCGTTTGATCCGGGCGTAAGCACATTCGTAATGCTCTGGCCCCCAAAACCAGCAGCCGTGGGCGTGCGTGTGCTGTTGGTTGAGATAGTCGTTGATCTCCTTGGCCAGCTCATCGGCCGCGGGTTTGAGCACGCCGCTGGGCGTGTGGATCACTGCGCCACGCAGAACATCGTGGCAGCGTTGGAGTAGTTCAATGTGTTTCATCTTCGCAGGGGGTGGTGAATTTGAAGACCTCATCGAGGTTGGCTTTGACGTCCTCGACCTCGATGCCGTACATACGGCAGCGGATGGCCAGGGATAGGGTCAGCGCCGTCAGGATGTCCTCCGGCGTTGTGGTCGTGTGCTCCTCACAGAACTCCCGCATCGAGTTGTTGAGGTACTTGGCTAACTCAGCATGTTTCATCGTCGTTTCCTTTGGGGGCTGCTTCGTAACTGTGGTGGATGTAGCCGAACTCAATACGTCCGACCATGGTGGGCTTGACCCAGGTAACCTTGCCGCTCTTGTACTTGCGCATGTGACCGCGGCGTTGATGGCGCCGGGGACTGGCATGCTTGCGGCCGGTGGGCGCGCCTGCTTCAGGCAGGATCTGGTTGGCCGTCACGTCGATGACCTTCCATTCGAACAGGGGCTTCTTGCCCTTGGCCACACGCTTGGTGTTGCTGGGGTTAGGGATCGGCTGGTGGGCAACAACCTTTGCTTTCTTGGTCACCAGCTCGATGTACAGCATCGCGTAGGTGCGGCGGGCGTTGTCCGTGGCGTTCTCGAGAATGTCGTGTTTGGATTTACCGCTGCGCTCCAGCTCGTCCACGATCTCCCCGTTAAACCACAAATCCGGGACATCTTCACCTGCCTGTCGGCGTAAAGAACGGTTCCCGTCCTGGTTCAGAATCAAGCGGTGGCCGTTGTAACGCCAGTAGATGACCTGGAGGTTGTTGTCGAAACGGGAAAAGGTCTTGACAACAAGAGTAGGCGACTCCTTGAGGCCAATCCCGTAGACCACACCAATGTCCTCAAACGGCAGCGGGATCTCGTCCGGGATGTTTTCGGTGTGCAGCACTTCAGGGACTTCGCCTGCCTTGTAGCTATGGGTCACCTGGGCGTGGCGAGCTACGTCCACAAAGCCCAGATCGAACCACATGAAAACGTCCGCGTATCTCACGAACTTCATCGCTTCCAAAATGCTCGGTGTCATTGAAATTCCTTCAGCAGTTTCAAAAATGTCGCGTTAGCGCGGCGATTCAGAGCACGGCGCCGGGCCCGCGCGCCGCGGACCTTCTTGATTGGTGGCCGGTACATCAGGATGTTGAAGTACACGCGCGGGACGATCAGTTTGGTGGGGCGCCTTTGAATCGGCTGCAGCTCAGCGGCGTCATTGAGGAGCCTCAGCGCATCGGCCAGGGTTGTCTCGTCCAGGAAGGACTTGGGCTTCTGGTTTGCGTTGTGGTCGCCGCTCATAGTGGCTCCGTCATTTGATCGATGTACTGGTGCTTTAGCCATTCGATGGCCCCGACAACTTCGTACACGTTGTTATGCGGGAACATGCAGGACATGCGCAGTCCATCAGCGCGGAACCCAGTGGCGTACAGCGACTGCAACAGGCCGGACTCTGCATCCGCCAGCATTCCTTTGATGGCATGTATCAGGTCTTCGTTGGGCTCACTGGTCGGCACCACGGCACCGGGCAGTGCTTTGATGTTGGTCATTCCTGCCCCCTTGCTCTGATGGCAGCGGCAATTCTTCCTGCCCAATGCGCTTGCGCGTGATAGATGTCGGCGTTTTCGCTTGCCCAGTTGTAATTGCGTTTTGCGTGCTCATCACACACCTTCGCGCAGGCCTCACGTTCTGCCAGCACCGCCTTCTCCAACGCTTTGAGGCACGCGATAACCCGTTCCGCTTGCCATGACACTGATTCATGCAATGACTTGATGTAGGCGTCGTTGCGCTCACACTCGGCAGCGGCAACAAGGGCGGCGAAGCGTTCAAGGTCTTCGTCAATGCCTGTCACGCGCAGCAAGAAGCCCTGCTCTACATTGAATCCTGCCTCCCGCGCCAGTCGGATGATGTCATCTCGGTTCATGTCTGTCCTTCCACCATGCTTCAACGAAGCCCCAGATGACGCCGCCGACGGCGCTACCGATGATGATGCTGATGATGGTTCCAAACAGGAACCCCGGAGAAATTTCGCAGTTCATTCCTGCCCCCTTGCCTTGAGCATGGCGTCTGCCAGTTGGTACGAAACCTTAGCCAGTTCTTCATCGGGCGGCGCGTAAATTCCCTTGTGTGTGGCGTACGCAATAAAGCCCTGCATCGCCTGGGCAGCGAAATAGTCACGAAGGTGCATGGAGTCCCAAGGCAACGGCTGCTTCCTGAAAATAAGTTTCTTTGGGTCTGTTGGGTGCGGTTCAAGCGGCATTGTTCTCTCCTAGTAAACGCGAACGGCCTGCGCCCGCGCGTGGTCAGGGTATTCATCATCCTCAAGGGTGTCCTCCGGCTCATGCTCCCCGTAGTACCACTCCTCGTTCACATTCAGGACGATGGTTTCAACATCGACATAGCGGGCTTCCTTGACCCCGCCCTCATATCCGTCGATCACCACCATCAACTCCGGGTCCTGGGCAGACAGTTTCTCGATCAGTTCTCGCACATTCATTTCGCGTCCTCCTGCTCAATCGGCACATCGCGCCATTCGCCGTGGACTTCCCCGATAGGTATCGGGTCACCGAAGCCCATGCTGAGGGTTCCCATACTGGGCCTCTCCCACCACTGCTGAAGGATGCGCTTTTTGACGACGCGGTTAATCTGTTCGCGCTCTCGCTGCTCGACTGGCTCACTCACCATGCGCTCCACGAAGCGCAGTCTGTTTGTTGGGGTCATGCTTCACCTCCAATCCCGTGTGCGCGTTCGATGGCGCGGGCAAAACTTAAACGGTCGTCCTGGATCATTTCGTAATAAATGTCCCAGACCTTTTCGTCCGACAGGGGCTTGCGCTGCGGTGGGCGGGCGTAGAGGGCCATTCCCGCACTCAGAACAAGTGCAGGGTTAGTCGGAACAACAGTAAAGTGCCCCGCATATGATCCGCTCACATACGCCACAGGCTCTTGCTCAGGCTCTGCAAGCGCGGTGCGTAGGGCTTCCATCACCACCGCCATCGGCTCATGTGCGTCATGCGCCTCAAGCGCCTGCTGCGCTGCTTCTCGTAGGCTCATATCCCGCTCCCCTTCCGGCAAGGCCACGCTGCACGCAACGCCTGCGTTGTCAGGAAATCTGCAGCCAAGTGCCTCTGCTCTGGCCTCGTTTCCAGATACCGCTTGACCACATCAAGCGCCTGCCCCAAGGTCACATCGCTTGGTGAGCAAAACAGAACCTTGTCGTTGGCATCGTGGACGCCCGCCACATAAAACATGACCTGGGAAAGCCGCCCATCTCGCAGGCGCTCGTAGAGTTCGTTTCCGCTGAAGAACTGCGCCTGTGCAGGACCGCAGACAAGCGCCAAGACTGCAATCCATTTCTTCATACCATCCCCCACAAATAACTGACCAGCACCGCCACTGCCACAAACGGCCCGAGGAAGATCACCAGCAGGATGGACACCGCCCAAGCCCAGGCCAACAAGTCCCCCAACCAGTTCATGACCAACCCTCCATGTACTCGAACACTTCCCGCTCCAGCCGTTCACATTCCCACTCGTTTTCCCGCAACTTGCGCTCCAGCCACGGAGCAGGACGCCCGCGCATATCCAACACCTCCCAATCCCCACACCCGCCCTCAGCCGGATAGCAGTCCTCCGGCGGCCCACTGACATAAGCAGGGATGTACCTGTCCCAAGAATTCACCCGGATGATGCAAGGGATGCCGCAGCACCGATCCTCAAATTCGCCGTGATAGCTCATATCCACTCCATCCACAAAGCCAGCGCCAACACGGCAACCAGCAACAAACCAAGAACACACAAAGCCGTCAGCACCAGCCAGCCCAGCGCATCAAGCTCGTCCTCATCGTCATACCGCAGCATCCGTCCTCCGCGCCACGTACCGAGCCAGCAACCACTTGTCACCAAGGCGGACCACGGCCCGCGCCCAGTCCCGCTGATACCGCCGGTTGCCCGGCCACAACTCCCGCGCCTTCTTCAACAACTTGGTCCTCATATCAGTGCCTCCTGGTACTTCGAAAGATCAACCACAGGCTTGACGCGCCGCGGCGGACGATAGGGCTGGCCCTTGTAAGTCGGGAACGGCCAGACAGGGGGATGGATGAGCTGGGTGCCGGGAACCGAGGCCCGCGGACCAGGGCTAGGAACCCTCGAACGTGACATAGGCCGCCTCCTGTATCTGCTCGATCAACTCCTCCGAAATGATCCCCATCACGTCCTCCGAACCGAGGACCACGCCAACCAAGGTATAGGCCGCCGGGTACTCGCCTTGAGCCTCCTCCACCTCCAGGGTGCACACCAAAGGCTTGTCCGCCATCTCGGTCACGAAATGCAACTCCACCGTGTTGAAGTTGGGCCACACCGCACGGCCATTGGGCTTAGTGCTCATTAGAACGCTCCTTCTCATGTCGTTGAGCATCGTCGTACAGAGCGCCCATGGCCTCCTTCAACTTCTCCGGCGGGATGGCCAGAGCCACCCCAATCTTGGCCGCTGCCATCATCAAGCCAAACATGCCAATGGAAGGCTTCTCCGCCAGCTCCGGCAGCACGTCCAGAAGGTCGTCTGCTACGGTCGTGATCTGGTCCATTGCGTCCAGCACACGTGCCATTTGCGCCGGATCGATGTCGTTTAACTTGTCGTGAGACATTGCTATCCTTTCTGTTATGGAGCCGTTATTGTGCGGTATGGCGTGTTGATCGTCAAGTGCGAAGAACGTGCGAAGATCTAGGGGAAAACCCGTAGGGAGATAGGGGTTGAAGGGGTCGAGGACCGCGGACCGGGGCTTTTTGGGGGTTCCTATAGAACTTTTTTGGGTAGAGGTGTTTTTTTAATTTTTTTCGTGGGAAATGGCGTAATTGGTGTAATGGCGTAATAAATGAATGAAATCAATGGGTTGGAGCATCACGTTTCATTACGGGGAGGAACAGGTGTATGAATTTTTCTGGGAGTCGCGCGCGGTTATTTTTTTGAAAATTTTTTTCATCGATGGCCTGAAAAAGTTCTATAGGCCAGGAACTAGGGGTTTGCCCTGGGTGCTTGTTGGGGGTTGCTTGCCCCGGGTTGCGCGGCTGCTGGGCCATGCTACACTAGCTGCAGTCAGAACACGCTTGGAGTGCACAGAATGGACACTTTGGACATCGAATCGGGGATCCCGATACCTGAGGAGGGGACGGTTCAGAAGTACCCGCTGCGGGACATGGAGCCGGGCGACAGCATCTTCTTCCCGAAGGATCAGGAGAAGGTCGCTGCCAGTGCCCGCTCCTGCGCGTGGCGGTTTTCGAAGATGCAGGATCCCCCCTGGGTCTTCACGCTGCGCCGGACCAACCCGCTCAAAGACAAGGACGGGTTCCGTCTTTGGAGGATCAAGTGACCAAGAAGGACGTTTGGAATGTGCCGCCGGTCATCCCAAACAAGGCGGCCAAGCGGCTATCCGGTCAGGTCAAGCCCCTGAAGCAGTACAAGTCCCTGAACCCCAAGCAATGGAAGTTCGTTCAGGAGTACGTAGCAGGGGACGGCCGGGTGACCCTGAAGGAGGCCGCCATCCGGGCTGGGTACAACCCGAAGTCCGCCTCGGTGATGGCTTGGAAGCTGACCAATCCTGATGAGTATCCCGAGGTCGTGTCCGCGATCCAGTCCTACCGGGCTGAGCTGGCGTCGAAGTACAACACTTCGTACGAGCGGCACATGAAGGACCTGCAGACCATCCGCGACAAGGCGCTCGAGGCTGGTGCGTTCGCTGCTGCGGTCCAGGCGGAGTACCGCCGCGGTCAGGCCCTGGGGACTATCTACGTCGAGCGGAAGGAAATTCGCCATGGAACCATCGACTCGATGTCCAAGGAAGAAGTGCAGCGCAAGCTGGACGAGCTGCGCAAGCTGTACGGCGGCCCGCCCCCGACTGCCCTCATTGATGCCGATACCGGGCAGGTGATCGAAAGTGTCGCCCGAGAGCTGGATCCCCCTTTTGACCCTGGAGTGGCGGACCCTCCGCCTGACGTCTTCGAAGAGGTTCCTCCCGATGCCAACAACCCCTGAGGCCCGGCTTTCTCGCCGGGTTCGAATTGCCCTGCAGGAGCACGGCTGTGCGGTCGAGCGGATCGAAAACCGGGTCAACCTGGGCGTGCCTGACATGCTGGTGGGGATTGGCTCGCGGTTTGTGATGCTCGAGCTTAAAGCCATTACCCGCGGGCTTGCGGTTGCCCTGCGGCCGCACCAAATTGCCTTTTTGACCCGGCACTCACGTGCTGGCCGCCCTTGCTTTGTCTTAGTGCACGATGGCGGCTCCGTCAATCGAAAGGCTTCGTTGAGCTTGTATTCCGGCACTCAGGCGCTCGAGCTTGCCGAGATAGGCCTACGGGCGGCGCCTATTATGAGCTGGCCGGACCGTGAAATCGACTGGCCCGCCCTGGTCGAGCTGCTATCGGCCGGGATCCATCGATTAGAAAATCCAATTGGCCCGGACCCGGAAGATCCGGCACAGTAGAACCCGCTGCACAATGCAGCACCACAGAAAGGATAGAGCGATGAAAACTAGCGAATTGACCGGGGCCGCGCTTGACCGGGGCCGCGCTTGACTGGGCGGTGGCAAGGTGCGAGGGCGAGGCTGTCCATATGGTCAAGGGGCAACTCGAAACCTTGTGGACAGATAACGGGTGGAAGCCCTCCACCGACTGGGCGCAAGGCGGGCCGATTATCGAGCGCGAGAAGCTGGGTCTAGGGCATGTCATCAGCGAGGGGAATTCGTATTGGATTGCCACCGGGTATCTGACTGAAGAATGCGCCCCCACGCCACTAGTGGCGGCCATGCGCTGTTATGTGGCCGCGTGCATAGGCGATGAGGTGGATATCCCTGAAACCCTGTTCGCAACCGCTTGACGACAGAGCCGGCCGCGGGCTAAGCTGCGGCCGTCATCAACAGAAAGGATAGAGCGATGATCAAGACAGTAGCCGTGTCTGGCAACAGCAAAACCGGACCTATAGCCGTTACGTACCGTAGCGGTGCACATGAAACCTACGGGACGTGTCCGAAAAGCTGCGCGCTGCACCCTAAAAATGAAACCGGCGCCCACACGGTGGACGCGGAATATCTCGCGGCGCTGGTGGACGCGGTCCCGCCGGGCGGCTTGGCTTGGACTTATTCACACTTCCCGGCCGCGGCGCTGCCGCACCCTAAGCCGGGAAAAACCGTTATCAATTCGAGCTGTGATGACATGCGGGACGCGGTCCTGGCGGTGGAATCCGGCCGCCCAGCGGTTTACGCCGCACCGGCCGACACGGTGGACACGTGGCCGCGGGTGTTTCAGGGCGTGCAATTCCTGCGCTGCCCTGCTGAGCTGAGCGAGGATTTCAACTGTCAGCGCTGCGGGAACGGTCGCCCCTTGTGTGCCCGTGGTGAGCGGGATTACGTGGTGGTGTTCGTGGCGCACGGTAGCGGGAAAAAGAAAGTGGGCACGGGAAAAGGCGGGTGTTATGCCGCCGGTGGCCCCACGGCTATCCAATGGCACGGAACCCGGACGAAGGGCGCCGCGGATGATGCCCGAACCCTCCAGGCTTTCGCCCGGTCCCTGCCCTATGGCTCCATGCTGCGCCACCATGTGGCGGGTGATATCGGCCGGGAGGATCTCTAAATGTTCCTGGTGGCGCTGCTGGTGTTTTTCGCGCTCTGGTGGATTGTCGACAGGATCGATCCAGGGTGACAATTAACCGCCCCGGCATCCCGCCCGGCTTCCATTGGGAATTTGTTCGCATTTCGAACACGCGTTCGCGGTTAAAACACCATACGGAAACCAGGCCCCCGGGCCCTGCTCCGCACCCCCTGAAACGTGGCGCGGGGCCCGCGGGCCCCGGTCCGCGGGGCTTAATCGGCCGGTCCAATTCAATTGAAAAATTCAATTGGACCGCGGCGCGCGGTGCTTTAATAATTCGAACCATGCCGGGCCGCGGTGGCCGGGCGTAAACAGAAAGGATAGAGAAAATGGCTCACATGATCGACACCACGACCGGCACGGCCGCCATGGCCTACGTGGGCAATACGCCGTGGCACGGGCTGGGCGCGCAGCTGCAGCCGGGCGCCAGCATCGAGGAATGGACTCAGGCCGCGCGCATCGGGTATACCGTGCTCGAGTCCCCGGTCCTGTATGAGAGCCCCGCGGCCACGGAGCTGCAGCGGTGGCCGAATCGCAAGGTGCTGCACCGGTCCGATACCGGTGCGCCGCTGGCCGTGGTATCGGACGGTTATAACGTGGTGCAGCCGGCGGACCTAATGGGGTTCTTTGCTAAGCTGGCGGAGCTGGGCGGGTTTGAGCTCGAGACGGCCGGAGCCCTGAGCGATGGCCGCCGAGTGTGGGCCCTGGCCCGCGTGGCGGAGGCCGCCGAGGTAGTGGACGGGGACGCGGTGCGCCCCTATCTGCTGTTTGGCACGTCCTACGATGGGACCATGGCCACGGTGGCAAAGTTCACCGATATCCGCGTGGTGTGCAATAACACCATCGTGCGGGCGCTGGACCAGGGGAACGGATCCGTTCGCGTGCTGCACTCGGAGAAGTTCGACGCGGACAAGGTCCGCCTGCAGCTGGGCATCGTGGCGAATTCGTGGGAGCGGTTCCTGGTGCAGTCCCGTGCCCTGGCCAGCGTGTCGATGGACGACACCCAGGCGGACGAATTTGTGAAGGCGCTGCTCGAGCCGTACCATACGAGCCGCATCGAGCTCAAAGATACGAAGGCGTATCGCCGCGTGCTGCAGCTGTTCAATGGCGCGGCCATCGGCGCCAACATCCCGGGCGTGGCCGGGACGCGCTGGGCGATGCTGAACGCTGTCACCCAGCTGGTGGACCACGAGCGCGGCCGCAGCACCGGCACCCGGCTCGAGAGCGCATGGTTCGGCACGGGCGCGGCACTCAAGCTGCGCGCGGTAGAACTATTGAGTGACGGCGCCTGATTGAAAAGTTTCATTGGCCACGGGCCGCGGCCCGTGGCACATTATGGATGTCGCACGGTGCGACATAGAAAGGATAGAGCGATGAAAGTCAGTCAACTAATCGAGCTGCTGCAGGAGTGCAGCCCCGAGGCCGAGGTTCTGTTCTGGGACGGCGACGAGCGCCGCGTTATCAGTGAGCAACTGCCCGTTGACCAGTGGCACGAAGGCGGCCGCTTTGTCGATATCAACCTGCACGAAGTGCGCCGCGAGGTGGCAGCATGAGCGACTACAAGGAAATGAAAGCCGACGCACTGGCGCTTCTGCAGGACGCGACCAACATTATCTACGCCATCCCCGGCGACCAGTGGCAGATGGCATACGAGGTATTGGAAGCCGTCATCGCCAACCTGCGATATGCACCGCCCAACGAAGGAAAGACAGCATGAGCAACTACCTCACCCCCATCAGCCAGTACCGCGCTTCCCTGTTCGCGTCCAGGGCCTCGGTACCCGAGGCCCTGGAATATGTCCGCGATGTCGCGAACGCTGCCGGCCGTGACGGTATCGCCGTCTACACCGCTGCCCTGGTGCTGCTCAACTCCGTGATCGACGAAGTCGAACGCGCAGAGCTGCGCGCGTTCGAGCCGAGCGACTGGGACCAGGACATCCCGTTCTAGCTGCTGGCATGAGCCCCGGCTATCGGCGCCCCGGCGCCGATAGCGACAATTCACTGTACCCGGACCGCGAACCGTGCGACATTATTGGTGTCGCACGGTGCGACGATAGAAAGGATAGAAAATGCGTACCATCAACATCAACGGCAACCGTTTCGCACTGCCCGAGGGCATGAGCACCAAGGACATCCAGGCACTGGTCGGATTCCTGGCCACGCTGCAGACCGTCGAGTCACACTACGATTACAGCTGCAGCGATTACCTGTACAGCCTGGGCCGCGGTCCAGAGCTGCGACTCGAGGACATCACCCCGACCGAGAACGCCAGGGCCAAGTCCGAGGCTAGCTACGAAGCCTACAAGGCCAAGCGCGAAGCCGAGAAGGCCGCAGCCGAGTAACCGACATCTGGGCCGCGAGGCCCAGTTACCCAGGCCCGCCACCCGGCGGGCCTATTGCTTTGTGCGGTGCGATAGGCCTCGAGGCTATTGGACTCGAGGCGCTGGCATAGCTGCCTAGGCTATGGCCTAGGCTTCCTTGATAGCCCCCGACCGGAGGGCGGGGGCTGGACCCCGGGAGGGCCATAAAACCACCCGAGCTCGTCAGACTCGCCCGTAGCCCAGTTTTAGCCCAAGGAAAACTGCCTGAGAACCTGGACGGGGGATCCATAAACCCACCCCCTTGTTTTGTAAATCCAATACCCGGGGGGTATATTTGCAAAATTCAGAACCTCAGGGTCTGCAGAGATGGAAAATCACAACGACGTAGAAGCCGAAAGGCTGCGCCTCGAGCTGCGGCTCAGGCTCCTCGAAGCACAAGAACGCGCTTCGGGCGATTTCTTGAGCTTCTGCCAGTACGTCTGGCCCGAAATGTTGGTCGGTGAGCACCATCGGCGGATCGCGAAGGCCCTTGACCGCGTCGTGAGCGGCGAATGCAAGCGCCTGATGATCGCTATGCCGCCCCGGCACGGCAAATCCCAGATGGGGAGCTACTTGTTCCCTGCCTATTTGATGGGCAAGCGCCCTCAGAGCAAGCTGATTGTGGGCTCCCACACCGCGGAACTCGCTCAGCGGTTCGGTCGCATGATCCGAAATCTTGTGGAGGACAGCCGCTACAAGGAGCTTTTCCCCAATGCGGCCCTGTCTGCTGACAGCAAGGCTGCTGGACGGTGGAACACGAACCAAGGCGGCGAGGCTTTCTTCATCGGTAAGGGCGGTGCAATGACCGGCCGCGGCGGTGATGTGGTGATCCTGGACGACATCTTGGATGAGCAGGACGCTTTGTCTGAGACGGCGATGGAAAACACCTTTGAGTGGTACACATCCGGCCCCCGTCAGCGTCTGCAGCCCAACGGCGCCATCATTATCATCAACACCCGCTGGAAAACCGACGACCTAAGTGGGCGCTTACTGCGCCAGCAGGGCAATCTGAAGGCCGATCAGTGGGAATTGCTGGAATTTCCTGCCATTCTGCCCAGCGGAAACCCTCTGTGGCCGGGCTATTGGAGCAAGGACGAGCTTGAGAAGGTCAAGTTGTCCATTGGCATGAAGAAGTGGAACGCGCAGTGGCAGCAGGAACCCACGGATGACAGCGGCGCGATCCTGAAGCGTGAGTGGTGGCGCAAGTGGAAGTACGACGAGCCTCCTGTTTGCGAGTACATCATCCAGACTTACGACACGGCGTACTCGAAGAAGGAGACGGCCGACTTCTCTGTCATCAGCACGTGGGGCGTGTTCTACCCAGATGCTGACTCGGGCCCGAATCTGATTGCTTTGCACGTGCGCAAGGGCCGGTGGGACTTCCCTGAGCTCAAGCGTGTGGCCAAGGATGAGTACCGGTACTGGAAACCGGACAGTGTTTTGATTGAGGCCAAGGCTACTGGCACGTCGCTGCAGCAGGAAATGCGCAAGATGGGGATTCCTGTGGCCATGTACTCTCCTGGCGGCCGGAAGTCCGGGACTGACAAGGTCAGCCGGGCCAACTCGGTGGCCCCGCTCCTTGAGTCGGGGATGATCTGGTACCCGGAGAACCAGGAGTGGGCGCAGGAGCTGGTGGAGGAGTGCGCCGCGTTCCCCGTTGGGTCACACGATGACCAAGTTGATGCGGCGGTGATGGCTTGGATGCGGTTCCGTCAGGGCAACTTTATTGCGCTGGATTCGGACGAGGAGGACGAAAAGGAGCCGGTGCTTGGACCAGTTGAGTATTACTGACAGGTCTATACAATCGACCGGAATTCTTGTCCCGAGGACCGCGGACCATGGCCCAGGATTCTTTTGATGCGATTGTGAATGCAGTGATGCTGGCCGAGAGCGGTGGTCGGCGTTTTGACAAGCAGGGCAACTTGTTGACTTCGTCCAAGGGTGCTCAGGGTGAGATGCAGGTGATGCCGGGGACGGCGAAGTCGCCTGGATATGGTGTAACTCCGGCGCAGGACAGGTCGCCGGAGGAGTTGGCGCGTGTTGGGCGGGACTATTTGAAGTCCATGCTGGACAAGTATGGTGAGCTGGATAAGGCTCTGGCCGCGTACAACTGGGGTCCGGGGAACACGGACAAGTGGATTGCTGCTGGTGCGGATCCGAAGAAGTTGCCGTCGGAGACGCGCAGTTATATTGACAAGATCAAATCGACGTTGGGTGGTGAGCGGGTAGCGGACCGGTCGTCAAAGCCTGCTGCTTCGCCAGCACCCGCGCCTGCTCAGCGGCCTCCGACGGCCCGTGGCGGTCCTCTTGCGTTTCCTGTACCGCGGACCGCGGACCTTGGTACGAACTACCAAGCCGCTTTGGCGCTGTCCTTCTTGGCTGATGAAGCGGAGCGGGAGGAAGGGCGTCGGGAGTATGACGAGCGCGAGCCCAGTACGGCGCAGAAGTGGTTGGCCAGTGCGACGCCCAAGGTATCGCCGGAGATGTTGGCAATGCCGTTTGCTTCCCCGTTTGGCCCTGAGCCCGAACCGGTGCGCGCGGCTGATGGTGGCTTTATAGCTGTGGGTTATGACACCCCGCTTGCTTATGCCGAGGGCGGCGAAGTAGAGCCTGTTGAATCGAAGCAGGCGGCCCAAGGACCGCGGACCACGGAGTTTCGTGTACCGCCCGGGCAGACGGAAGCGCGGTTGAGGGAATTCAACCGGTTGGATCCTGGTACGCAGGAGATGATTACGCGCAGCGATCCGCGGTCGCAGTTTGCTTTGCGTCCTGCACCGGCCAGTATTTCTGCGCCGTACACGTTATCCACGATTCCTGGTGTGCGCGCCTTGTATGACGAGACGTTGGCGCTGGGTGATCGGGAGACGGGCGGGTACGCCAATCCTGTTCTGAAGATGACCAAGCGTGCAACGGGCAAGGAGTTCCCGACCAGCGATGTGGTGTTCTTGCAGCCGGGGCGCGCGGCAGCGCAGGATCTGCAGACGCGCGCGCATGAGGCTGAGCATTTGCTGGCTAAGCGTGGGCTGGGCGATGCTCTTGCAATCAATACCAAGTTTGACGAGCTGATGGGCAACTCCAAGGCGCGCCGTCAGTTTGTGGAAGCGGCCGTGAAGATGCAGCCGTACTTGGAAAAGACCTACGGTACGCAGAGTTCGTACTTCACGCCGGAGATGTTTGCGTTTCAGGAGCGCAAGGGTAAGGGCCCGGTCTTGCTATATGAGCAGTTTGCCGAGCTGGCGGCGATTGAGCAGGCCACGGGCAAGGACTTGACGAAGGATCCTGAACTGCGCAAGACGATCTTCAAGGACAAGAAGGTCCGCGAGGTGTACAACTCGATGACGGGTTTGCGCCAGACGCGCCTGGATGCGCGGGACTTGAGCCCGTACACGCCCATCCCGGAAAAAGAACCCAGCATGATGGAGTTCATCCGTGGCAGGCTGGGATTTGCTGAAGGCGGCGAGGCCAAGTCGGAGGACAAGCCTGAAGCCAGGGCTTCTGCCCGTGGGATGTTGGAATCCCTGAAGTCGGGCGAGGGTGCCCAGGCTTTTTTGCGGGGCTTGACGATGCTGCCCCAAAACATCGCCGGCGCGCCGGTTGATGTGGCCACCTTGGTCATGCGGCCGTTTGGCTATAACGTGGAAAGGCCTGTTGGTGGGAGTGAGTGGCTGAAGGAAAAGTCGCGCGCTGCGGGTGTCGCGTTCCAGGAGCCGACGGACCCGAACGCACGTGCGCTGTACACGGCCGGTGATATCGCAAG
>JACCDU011271164.1_pt1 | contig 15713 bp, 11 predicted proteins | sample 7446081 | NCBI WGS metagenome assembly JACCDU01 (sample SAMN15323447, study PRJNA562643) | freshwater metagenome | isolation source: river surface water | place: USA:Blue River Watershed | collected 2017-08-17
TTGGAAGGAGGAATTTTCAATGGCGGTGGCGGAAATTTCATGTTGGGGATTCACGCCTATATGAAAGGAAAAGATGGCTTTAAGATACTCAATACAAGTATCAAAGACAACGAAGACTTCTATGGCGTAGGCATTACCACTGGCGATTTGCACATCACTGGCGATTTCAGCAATGTGAATATTTCTGGAAACCTAAGCAGCAAAAAAGGAACAAAAATTACCATTCCCCTTGACGGCGAAACAACAGCCAACACTGAAGAACAAGGGATTAAATTTGTTAGTAAAAATATCAAGCAAGCAGTAAAATCAATGGCACAAGACAGCATCGTTCGGAAAGAAAGCGGTAGCCTCCGAATGGGGTTCAATTTTACGCTAACACCCGACGCCGAATGTATCGTCATATTCGACCGAACCAACCAAGACCAGCTCAATGCCATCGGCAACGGAAACGTCAGCATCGATTACGATACCAGAGGAGGCTTCAATATGTCGGGAGCTTATACCATTTTAAGTGGAAAATACGATTTTAGCCTACAAAATATCTCTAAATTAAGAAAATTTGACATTGCCGAAGGAAGTAAAATCTTATGGACAGGCGACCCTTATGATGCAGATATAAACATCAATGCCAGCTATACAGCCAATGTTTCGGTGGGAGGAATTGCCACAAGTACCAATATTTCGGAATTAAATGCCTTATATCCGGTGGTTGCGTACATCAAATTAACCGACAAATTGATGAAACCTATCACCAATTCGATATAAAATTCAACCAAAGAAAAATCCCTATTAACCTACAGCCTCAAGTTATTGCTTTTGAACAACGAATGCACGACGACGAGCAATTATTAAACAATAATTTTGTTGGGATTACGGCATTAAATAGAATTTTCTCGGACAATAGCTTCAGAGATGCCCTTGATTCGCAATTATTATTGGATAATGTCAGCGGTATTTTATCCAATCAATTAGGTAATATTGCCAATAAAATAGACCCGAATCTGGAAGTTGGGGTACAGTTAGGGAAAAGTAATTTGGCAAATGCTCGACAAAATTTGCTTAATAATATGCAAGTGAATTTTTCGTATAAATTTGGCAATAACATCAAAGTCAGTGTCAATAATACTATCCTACAAAATGAAGGACAAACAGCCGGAAATAATTATTTTTATGGTGGCGAAGTCGAATGGCTTCTCAACCAAGAAGGTTCTTGGAGATTGAAAGCTTATAGTAGAAATTTGCCAAATTATTATTATAATTTCAATACCAACGTCTCTGTCAATGGCGTAAGTCTTCAACATACCCGTAGTTTTAATAAGATTTTTAAGAAAAAAGACATCAAGGATGTTCCGCTGGGAATTTCCGAAAAAAAGGTAGAAAATAAAGTCGTTTGGCAATCATCTCCTCAATAATCCATTCAAATGTCAGTATTGAATCAAAATAAATATTTGGTCATTATTGTTGGGCCAACTGCCGTCGGCAAAACAGACCTATGCGTACAATTGGCAAAAATATTCCAAACGGAGGTCATTTCAGCAGATTCAAGGCAATTTTACCAAGAACTCAGCATCGGAACTGCCAAACCAAGTCCTGAAGAATTGGACGGAGTCAAACATCATTTTATTGATTCCCACAGCATTGCGAATTATTACAGTGCCGGAGATTTTGAAAGAGATGCCATTCGATTGTTGGAAAATGATTTGTTTCAAAAAAAAGATATTGTATTCATGACGGGCGGTTCGGGTTTATTTATTAAGGCTATTACAGACGGCTTAGATGAAATGCCAGAAGCACCATTGGCTCTTAGAGAAAATCTGATGCAAAGGCTTCAAGATGGAGCATTGGAACAAATGGTGGAAGAATTACGCTCCCTTGACCCCACCTATTGCCAAAATGCCGACCTGCAAAACTCCCAAAGAGTCATTCGTGCATTGGAGGTTTGTCTTAGCACTGGAAAACCGTTCTCCTCGTTTCACTCGAATCAAAAGGTAAAGAGAAACTTTAATATCATAAAAATTGGCATCGAACGACCAAGAGAAGAGCTTTACGACAGAATCAACAAGCGTATGGAACTCATGCTTGCCAAAGGATTGGTGGACGAAGTACGAGCCGTTTCGGAATATAGAAATCACAACGCCCTCCAAACAGTTGGCTATAAAGAAGTATTCGACTATTTTGACCAAAAATACGACTACCCAACGATGGTCGAATTATTGAAACGAAATTCAAGAAGATATGCCAAAAGACAAATGACTTGGTTTAAAAATCAAGACCATTTCACTTGGTTTAGCCCCGACCAATGGAAAGTCATAGCCCATTTCATCGAAAGTACTATTTCTAAATCCTAAATTAATCATGGTATGAAAAGCAAATTCGGGTCAATTCTCTTTTTTTTGCTGTTTCCAATAAAAACATTTGCCCAAACAAATACGATACAAGCGTCTGAAGAAAAACAAATTTATTAGCCCTATCGACAATTTTTTTATAAATATCATTTCTTAAAAAATAAAGATACTTTGTTGGTAAAATTTTATTCCAAAGCCAATCATATTGTTCCTTTTGAAGACAGTTGGAAGTTGGAATCGAGCAAACAAAAGCAAAATGAAGCAGAATTTAAGAAAATTCATCAAATGGCTCTAACCATCAAAAAAGGTATTTTTTATCAAAATCAATCTTTGATGCAATATGATTATTTGAATAAAGAACAAAAAAGTATCAGCTTCGAGGCGAGCGGATTTGTAGAAGATAGTACCCGAATCTTGTTGGAAGTACCCAAAATGAATCATTTTTTGATTAATGAACTCAACCCCAGACCAGAAATCCGAAAGCCTTTCGAAAAAGGAAACACTTGGCAAAGTACTTATGCAACAGGAGATAACGGCGGAAGCGAAAAATGGAAAAAATGGGAGGGAATACAACAAGTAATCGTTGTGTACAACATCAGAGGCAAACAAAGTATCAAGACAAATATTGGCGTATTGGAATGCTACGTAGTAGATGCAACAGCCAAAAGCATGGCTGGAGAAACACGATTGGTGAGCTATTTTAATGAAAAATTCGGATTTGTGAAATTGAATTTTAGCAATATAGACGATAGCTATTTCGTGATGGATATTTTTTCGGTACGGCAATATTAAAAAGTGGTCTCGCCGGGAATCGAACCCGGATCAAACGTTTAGGAAACGCTTATTCTATCCGTTGAACTACGAAACCATTTCTAATGCAAAAATACAAATTATTTGAATATTCCCAATTGGTTATTTTATTAATATGAAACCAAGCTTACGATTTATTCGGGATTGCCTTCGACATATTTCTTAAAATTATTCAAAATCGCTTGCCAGCCTTGTTGTTGCAATTCAGGAGAGTTTTCATTTTCTGGGTCAAAAACAACTCTTACTAAAACTTGGTCGTTTGCCAAATCCTCAAACGTAACTTCCGCTTTTCTGCCATCATCCATGGTATAACTTATTTTTTGCTTGGGACGAATGTCGTCATAAACAAAACCAAAATCAAAGCCAAAACTTCCATCTTTTGCTTCCATTCGAGCAGAGTACCTTCCCCCTACTCTTAAATCATTGCTTGCATTTGGGCATTGCCAATCGTCGGAAGCAAAATTCCAGTGAATGATGTGTTGGGGATTGGTGTAAAAATCCCAGACTTTTTCTAAAGAAGCCGCCAATACAGCCTCTATTTTAATTTTTGTGTCCATGTTCTTCTCTTATTTATTCTAAAAATCAGTCGTTAAATCCTCTCCCTTCAAATATTTTCGGAATATATTTGACGATTCTCGCCTCACGGGTTTTGGCTTGTTTGGCTTCATTGAAATGAATCAAATACGCCCTTTGTCTGCCCGGAGTCAATGAATAAAAAGCAGTTTTCAGAGAGGGTAATTCCTCAAATTTTGCCAATAATTCGTCTGGAACAAATAATGTTGCTTTCGGCAAATCCTCCACTTTTAGCCCTTTTTTTTCAATGTCGATGGCAGCTCGAATATACTCCCCTATCAGGGATTGATTATCTACAATTTTCGACAGATTATCGAACCGAATTACCCTCCCAGCTTGGGTGTTTTCACCTGGTTTTTCCAATAATCCTGCCTCATCAGGAATCAAAACACCTTTCATAAAGCTCAACGTACACGATTCCTTGAAAGCTCCGAGCATCAATACATTTTTGCCTTGGTACGTATAGCATGGAAATCCCCACTTCAAATCCTCCGTCAGCTCTGTCTCCAACACCATATTTCTCAACAAATCCAACTCCTCTTGCCATGAATGTACCCGACAATTCGGCGTGGCAGCCAGAGGGCATCGCCCACAACCATCTAAGAAAAATTGATTGACTTTGGGATTTCTGAGGATAGACATGAGTTATCGAAATTGCTGAATGATGAATGATTTATCTTCAAAATTAGCAATTTTTAAGATAATTTATTTTTTGATGAGTATTAAATTTTAATATTTTCTAAAATCCTGAGGTATTTATTTGCGAAATAAGCACGAATACTTAATTTTGTAGAAACCAAGAATAATTGATAGATGAATAGGCATTATTATCATAGCTTTCGCTAACATCATATATACTAACGTTTCGTTTTATTATTAAGCTGAGTAGAAATTCGAGCCTAGGTGATATTAACTAACGTAGGGGTATTTTTGGTTCAATCGATAAAAATATTAGAAAATAATAAATTGTGTAAGCTAATACATATAATTATGTCCACGCTAAATAGACAATAAGCGACAGAAAAAAATGAGCAAGAAAAAAAATGGTAAAACAGAATTTTTAGTATGGTTTGGGCCTATTCTTAACGCCTTAAGAGCGTTGGGAGGTTCAGCTACGCCGAAAGAGATTACAGAATGGATTGGAGAAGAATGTAAAGTTCCAGAAGAAATACTAAATGAACGCTATGAAAAGTCAGGGGTATTAAAGTTCCCTAACCAATTAGCTTGGGCAAGACAATACTTAGTGTGGGAGGAATTATTGGCGACTTCAAAACGAGGAGTTTGGGCACTAAGTCCAAGAGGTTGGGAAACGAAACTCGATGAAAAGAAATCTCATGAAATATTTTTGAAATGGGTAAAAATACAAGCGGACTTACGTGAAGGAAAAGAATACGAAAGCAAAATTGAAAAAATCATTGCCAACCAAGAAGAAAATGAGCCAGAAAGTACAAATACGAATCTTCAATTTTCACTAATTGAAGTTCTACAAAATCTATCACCGATAGGTTTTGAACATCTTTGCGGTCGACTTTTAAGAGAATATAATTTTGAAAATATTGAAATTTCGCAACAATCTCATGACGGTGGTATAGACGGTTATGCTACCCTTAAACTAAATCCATTTGTGAATATGAGTGTTTATTTTCAATGTAAACGTTATTCAGGGACAGTACCAACAGAAAAAGTACAAGCATTTATTGGTGTAATGGAAACAAATAAAAGGAGTGTTGAAAAAGGTCTTTTAATTACAACAGGTTCATTTGCAAAAGCGGCACTTGAGATTGAAAGAAATAATATTAAACTTGAGCTGATAGATGGGGAAAAACTCGTAAAAATGTTTGAAGAAGTTGAGCTTGGAGTAAAAGCGAAAACTATCTTTGAACCAGACATGATATTCTTTGAACAATATAGAGAAAAGAAATAATTACAACAAATAATTAAGTACTAAGATATCCTCTTACAGCTATAAACAATTGATTATAAGGAATATAAATACTATTAACAACATTACTTCGGAGGCTTTAGCTACGATAGATTATTTCAAAAAATATCAAAATCAATCTACCATTCTTCCTGATAGATTTTTATCTAATAAGGATTTTCTAGATTACCATTACCATCATATATATCGAAAATGAGGTGTAATTTTGTATACCCAAGCACAGACAAATCCCGAATAACGCACCTTATCCTAAAAGGGCCTAACAAACAACACTTATGACACTAAGCAAAATATTACTTTTAAGTTGTCTGACGATTTTTGCTTCCTGCAATGGGCAAAAACAAACCAACACAAACAATGCTGCGAAACTAAGTCCAAAAGTAATCAGAAACTTTAAAGGAAAGGGCTATGATCCTGATTTTGATACTACCTTGGTAAGTCAGTATATCCGAAGTATTTTTCAGGATTCTCACGGGAATTTGTGGTTTGGTACAATAGGCGATGGTGTCGTAAAATATGACGAGAAAACATTAACCTATTTCTCCAATCTTGATGGTTTCTACAACAGCACTGTTTACGCCATAAACGAAGACAAAAATGGCAATTTATGGTTTGGAACAGACCAAGGCATCTATAAATATGATGGAAAAGTATTTAAAAATTACAATCAAAAAGATGGCTTATCGCATATTGACATCAGCCGAAGAGGAATTCTCATCGACAAATCGGGGAAAATTTGGGTAGGTACTCACGGCGGTGTCTATCAATATAATCCAACAGAAGATGCCAAGGGAGGGAAATGTTTTTCGCTATTTCCAATGCTCCAAGCCATCAATGTGGCTGGTATTTTTGAAGATATCAAGGGCAATATTTGGTTTGCTTCGTCTGATAGAGGTGTTTTTCGGTATGATGGTGAAAAGCTTATTAACTTCCAAGAAAAAGAAGGGTTAGGAGAAAATTATGCGGGCGGTATTGCCCAAGACAAACTCGGCAATATGTGGTTTACTATGAAAAACGGCATCTGTAAATTTGACGGTAAAACTTTCACAGAATATACGCCTAAAGATGGATTAGCTGGAACGGAGTTTTGGGGAATACTCATAGAGCAGTCGGGTATCATTTGGATTACGGCACGAGGAAGCACAACCCGATTTGACCCTTCGCTCCCCCCAACGAATCCAAATGCGTTTAAGGTATTTGGTTCAGATGACGGTTTTACTTGTTGTGTTCAAAGTATGTTTCAGGATAAATCGGGAAGAGTCTGGTGGGGAACAGGGCAAGGTCTTTATCAATTCGACGGTACCAAATTTTACCAAGTCAAGCAGATTGGGCCGTGGTAATATTTGGCTTCAAAGTAAGAAAATAAGCCACAGATTGATGATTTTATAAATGTTTTTCAACAAATACTTTAGATAATCCATTCATTTTTAGTACTTTTATAGTAAGTTGATTGCTAATGTTTTTTTAATTCTAAAAAACTTCAACACCAAACAAACAAATGAAGACAATCATATATGTACTATTTTTATCATTGATATCTTTAAGCGGCTTTTTATTTGCCAATCGTGAAGTGACACATAAAACACCTAATCATGCAAGCCCAAAGCCACTTTCTGCTGCTGAAAAGAAAGAAGCTTTGAAAAAATGGGAAGCTACGCCTGATGGTATCATGTATAAAAAATGGCAAGCATCTGCCGCTGGCAAAAAAGTGCAAACTGCTGCCACTAAAATAAGTAAGTCCATCCGAGATAATAGCAATATGGAAGCAATAATCACTTCGCTTTCACTCCCAACAGGCTCAAGATTAGGCTTCGGAGTGATGGTAAAGATTCAGGGAGAAGACTACATTCTTGCTTTTGGCTCAGAAAATAATCCTCAAGGTTTCTTTAATTTGCACAATGAATTTGGGCAATTACAGAAGCTTCAAGTAAACGACAAAATAATTATCAGAAGCCATCAGCTATCACAAGCTCCGAAGTATTCATACCCAATCATTATGGGCAACTATGTAGAACAAGACAATCAAATAATTTTCAAACGTGCTGAGCGAGAAGATGGTTGCTAAGAAAACAAACAAGGAAATATAAGCTTTTGGCGGAATACTATTTGTGGATACTTTTATACAAACTATTCATAATCAGCAATTTACATAAAAATCAAGAATAATTTACCCTCTATTTATCCAAGAGGAAAATTTTTCAAACACCCATGAAATAGCCATCAAAAAAGCGACAAGATTTTTAGGTTCTTGTCGCTTTTTTGATAGAAAATAAAAAACTATTTAAACATTTTCATTTTACCCGAAGATTGCATCTGATTTACTTTTTTCATCATTGTCTTCAGTTGATTGAATTGTTTCAATAAATTATTCACTTGCTGAATATCCGTTCCACTTCCCGCAGCAATTCTTTTTTTACGGCTAGCATCAATAATATCTGGTTTTTCTCTTTCTTTGGGGGTCATGGATAGAATAATGGCTTCCAATGGTTTAAAAGAATCGTTGCTCACATCCAAATCTTTGATTTGAGCACCTACGCCAGGAATCATACCCATCAAATCTTTGATATTTCCCATTTTTTTGATTTGCTCCAATTGTGCCAAAAAGTCGGACAAATCAAATTTATTTTCACGCATTTTTTTATTCAATCTGCGTGATTCTTCCTCGTCGAATGCTTGTTGGGCTTTTTCTACCAATGAAATGACATCCCCCATCCCAAGGATTCTACTCGCCATCCTATCGGGATAAAAAATATCCAAAGCGTCCATTTTTTCACCAGTGGATATAAACTTAATCGGTTTATTCACTACTGCTTTAATAGACAAAGCCGCCCCACCTCTTGCGTCACCGTCCAATTTTGTCAGTACAACCCCATCAAAATCCAATCGGTCATTGAATGCTTTGGCAGTATTGACGGCATCTTGTCCGGTCATGGAATCGACCACGAATAAGATTTCACTCGGAGATATTGTATTTTTGATTTGCTCGACTTCATTCATCAAGACCTCATCGACTGCCAAACGCCCAGCAGTATCGACAATGACCACACTTTTGCCATTGGCTTTGGCATAGGCAAGAGCATTTTTTGCAATACTGACCGCATCTTTGTTTTCAGGCTCTGCAAAAACATCTACCCCTACTTGTTCTCCCAATACTTGTAATTGCTTAATCGCAGCCGGACGATACACATCACAAGCGACCAACAATACTTGTCGGCCTTGTTTTTTTAGATAACTGGCAAATTTTCCCGAAAAAGTTGTTTTACCCGAACCTTGCAATCCCGCTATCAATACCACTGCTGGCGAGCCTTTCATATTGACACTTTGGGCTTGTCCACCCATCAATTCTGCCAATTCCTCCTGAACAATCTTTACAAATAATTGCCCGGGTTCAACGGCAATCATGACCTTGCTGTCGATGGCTTTTTCCCTCACACGGTCGGTTACCTCTTTCGCAACTTTATAGTTTACGTCGGCATCCATCAATGCTCGACGCACTTCTTTGACGGTTGCCGCAATATTAATATCAGAAATTCTGCCTTGCCCTTTTAGGGTTTTTATGGCTTTATTGAGCTTATCGCTTAAATTTTCAAACATATTATACCAAAATATTTAACATAACCAACAAAATACCTTGTTCTTACCTTAGGATACATGAAATAAGTATCGGAGGGATTTTTCTCCAAGAATCTTGCAAAGATAGCTTATTTTATGCTGAAATATATAATTTTTAAGAATTTGTTGCTGAGCTGCAAAAAATCTGCCCCAATGACAAACATACTTGGGGCAGATTGGAGATTTATTGTTTTTTAAGTGACGAAAGATATTCCGTTAAATCCACAATTTCTTGTTTTTGTAAAGGAAATTTAGGCATCAATGAGGCTTCATTTGCCGTAATAGATACCACATTGCTCCGTTTGATTGCCGTTGAAGTTGCCGAACCAAGAGGTTTGACATTGATGTCGTTTTCGGTTTTACTCACTATCATTCCCTCAAGTATCTCACCATTTTTTAATTTAACTTTATATCCTTCATAACCGAAGCTAATTCCCTGACTTGGATTAAGAATGGCAGAATAAAGCCCTTCTTTTGACAATTTCGAGCCAATTTCACTCAATCCAGGACCAAAACTAACTCCTTCGCCCCGTACTTGATGACAAGCAATGCAATACATTTTGAAAACCTTTTGTCCCGCATCTCGATTCCCTTTCAATGGAACCAATGCTTCAATAGTACCCAAACTTTGGTCTAATGATTTTCCAAACAGCTTCATTGCCGCAGCTCGAATATCGCTATGCCAAGTACCCATCAATATTTTTTGAGCAATCGGAAGTACTTCTTTCGAAACTTTATTTTGTTGAATCAGCTCCCACAAAATCTCTTCGCTTTTCCAGCCATTCATTGCCCACATAGCTTCCTCTCGCACCGATTGACTTCTTTTGGAGTCATTGAAAACCATGATTAAAAAATCAGTGATTGGCTGTTCATCAACATATCCATATAATTTGACAGCTTTTAAGACTGTTTTTTCGTCTTTTTCATTCGATAAAGCTTTCAAAGCACCTATGCCATTGATTTTTACCTGAATTTTGGCGGCTTCCTTTCCAAAAATAGAATCATTTAATACAATATTTGTCAATCTGTTCTCTTCAGACTTTAGATTATACTTGCCCACAATATCCAAATAATCGCTTGTATTCGTGATACCCGCCATTACTTTTGGTAATAAAGTCTTGAACACAGGGTTTTTAAGTGCCATAGTTGGGTCAAGATGCTTGAAAACCAAGGTCAATATTTCGCTTGAAGCATTTCCATTCTCTAATAATCCGAATAATACGTTTGTTTTTTCAGGATTATTCTGAAAATCAAAAGCCCTGAAATATCTAAGTTTATTTGGTTCGGATTTTATTAAAGTGGCTAATCTGTAAATATTGGCAGAATCACGACTTATCCATACCAAATCTTTGGCGGCGGGGTCATTTTTCCAACGGTCACCAGTACTTTGGATGTATTGTTTAAAAAATGTATTCCATTGATTTTCGGCAGCAATACCCAAGGCCTCCAAGTACCATCTATCTTTGCCATCATATTGCTGAGCCAATTTTGTCCAAATCGCTGGTATTTCTGAACCTTGATGATGTCGAATCGCAAACGCTACTTCCCTTCTGACTTGAGGAGAAGCATCAGATGCTAATTTTTGAAGCAAGCCTATTGGATTAATTTTACTTTCTCTCAATGCCCGAACGGCAGTTACACGTATGTCTTCGTCCGAATCTTGGGCAGCCTCTTGGAGATATTTTTCCTCTTTTCCCTTGATTTTGCTTAATAACCACAGAGCTCTTGCTCGGAAGCGAGGATTTTCATGATGCCACAATTCAACAAGTTCGGGTTCGGCTTTTGATTGCCACCCGTGCAACTTCGTCCATGCCAAATACCTTGCCGAAATATTGGGATTTTGTAAAGCGTCTATACAGCCCTTGACGGATGTAAAGTCAAAAGAAGGTATTTGATAATTTTTTGTACCGAGTGGAGCAATTCTATAAATCCTACCCCTGACAGAATCGCCCATGGCATGTCCTCCGACACCCGGATCATACCAATCGGCAATAAAAATTGAGCCATCTGGAGCAACACATACATCCGAAGGACGAAACCATTGGTCTCTTTTAGAGCCGTCTAAAATATTCAAAATATCTGCTTTAAATCCTGCACCAGCCTTACTTGTGGGGTACGAACGAACAATATTGGGTCCTGCATCGCAATGAATGACCTGATTTTGGTATTTTTCAGGCAAAAGATTTCCTTCATAAACAATCATACCCGTTGGAGAGCCTGCTCCAGTCTGTAATAAATTAGGCACGACTCCGGGGTCGTTTAGATGCCAATGTCTTTGTGGGATTTCACTTTCCCAATTCGTGCGTCGTTCTTGCCAACTGGCTCCCGTCATTTCATCTTTATAACCATAATTTCCATAATCCATCACATAGTTGATACGAACCCCTTTGTTTCCATCGTCATCATTGTCCGATTGCCACATTCGACCATAAGAATCTATGGCAACTTCATAGTTATTTCTAAAGTTGTGTCCTAAAATTTCGACATTACTGCCGTCTAAGTCACATCTGAACACTTTCCCTTGCTTGTAAGAAGAAAACGGCCTGCCTAAATCATCGACCAATTCTTTGCCATTTTTATCGCTCAAAGTTTCTACTTCATTCCCACCATTGAAATACAGTTTTCCGTCAGGGCCAAAAGAAAACGCATGAATGGCATGGTCGTGCTGGACACCTTTTAAATTTGTAAAAATGACCTCTTTTTTATCTGCTTTTCCGTCATTATTTTCGTCGGTAAACATAAAAACATTCGGGCTACAAGAAACAATTACCTTATTTCCCAAAACAGCAATCCCCAAAGCTGCATTAATATCTTCACCCTGATAAAAAACACTCGATTTGTCGGCTTTCCCATCGTGGTTGGTGTCTTCCATGATTAAAATTCTATCGCCTTTGGGATGATAAGGATTGAGAGGATTAAGCTTATTTCGATAATTGAATCCCTCACATATCCAAACCCTTCCTTTTTCGTCGATATCCATGTTGGTAGGATTCATCATCATTGGTTCAGAAGCAAAAAGAGTCACTTCCAAATCCGAATCTGCCAACTGAATACCATCCAAGGCATGCTCAGGTTTTCGTCTGTCGTCTTCCGAAAGCTTGGCATAAGCTTCATCGGATAATCTTTCGGGAGCTTTTTTACAAGCCAATATACTTGAGAGAAGCACACACGAAAGAAGTATTGTTTTTTTCATCGTTTAAAATGGTTGAATGATAAAAAATAAGCCTATTTAGGGTCAACAAATATAATATAAATATAGGTTTGAGGGAAATAATATCCATTTTTTTGAATAAGTAAAAATTACTCTAATAAAGATTGATTATAAATTAGAGCTAAAATTGTCGAAACTATTGTAAAAAGCCTAAAATACAGTAATTTTACAAAGTGAAAGCAAAAATATCGACATATCTGTTTCTGATTTATCTGTTTTCAGCAACTGAAATGAGCCAGTTGCTGAAATTGCCTATTTTGTTTTCGCATTTCATCGAGCATCAGTCCAAAAACCCAAAAATGTCTTTCGATGAATTTATTTATCACCATTATGCCATCGAACACAAAGACGACGGAGATGCAGAAACTGACAAAAAACTGCCTTTCAAATCTCACGAAACCTGTGCGTCGTTTGTTTTTCCTATCAATATTTTAGAAGAAATACAAATTACTCGCCAGCACTGGGTCATGCAAGCAAGTGTTAGCATCATGGTACATTCTTCTGTCGGACTATTATCGGCTTATCTTTCTTCTATCTGGCAACCTCCCAAATCATTCGTAGCATCTCGGCTATTGTCTATCTCCAGCTATTGAAAGTCAAGGGCGTGGAGTGTGTTTCTATGTCAATCAATCGAAACTTTAATTAAACTGCGAAAATCAATCGCAATGAATGTGCTAATATGTTAAATTCTATTATAAATTTCTCGATTAAAAATAAGCTAATCGTTGGTTTGTTTACCATTGCTCTCATTGGCTATGGCGTATATGAAACTACCAGATTGCCTATCGATGCGGTGCCAGATATTACCAATAATCAGGTACAAGTCATCACGATAGCTCCTTCGTTCGGAGCAACAGATATTGAGCGTTTGGTTACATTCCCTATTGAACAAGCCAACAGCAATATCTCTGGAATCCAAGAAATAAGAAGCTTTTCAAGATTTGGTTTGTCATTAGTCACTATTGTTTTTGACGATGAAACAGATGTTTATTGGGCAAGACAACAAGTGGCAGAGCGGCTTCAAAGGATACAAACCGAAATTCCGGCAGGCATTGGTGTTCCAGAATTAGGGCCTGTCTCGACTGGCTTGGGCGAAATTTACCAATACGTTGTGCGTCCATTACCTGGCTACGAAAATAAATATGACGAAACAGAATTACGAACCATTCAAGATTGGATTGTCAGGCGGCAGCTTTTGGGGGTCAAGGGGGTGGCAGAGGTAAGTAGTTTTGGTGGAAAATTGAAGCAATATTCCATCGAAATTGACCCAAGAAAGCTCCAATCGTATCAACTTAGCATAGAAGATGTATTTTCGGCATTGGAAAAAAACAACCAAAATACTGGAGGGGCATATATCGAAAAAGGACCGACTGTCTTATTTATCCGAAGTGAAGGTCTGATTGGAAATATACAAGATATTGAAAATATTTCAATCAAACACATAGGCGGAGGTACGCCTCTATATTTGAAAGACGTGGCAGCTGTGAAAATAGGACATGCCACTCGATACGGAGCAATGACTTTTAACGATGAGGGAGAGGTGGCTGGGGCCGTTGTGATGATGCTTAAAGGTGCCAATAGTAGTGAAGTTATTAAAAATGTGAAAGATAGGGTTGCTCAAATCCAGAAAACATTGCCCAAAGGCGTACTTATCGAACCATTTTTGGATAGAACAAAAATGGTCAATAATGCCATAGGTACAGTCGAAAAAAACCTCTTGGAGGGGGCATTGATTGTCATTTTAGTCTTGGTCATTTTTCTCGGCAATTTGCGTGCGGGCATCTTGGTAGCTTCGGTTATTCCTTTATCCATGCTTTTTGCTATTATCTTGATGAATTTATTTGGTGTGAGTGGCAATTTGATGAGTTTAGGAGCTTTGGATTTTGGGCTAATTGTGGATGGGGCGGTCATCATTGTCGAGGCGGTCATGCACTTATTGGCAGGGAAACATTTACTGGGCAAACTATCGTATTCTCAACAAGAAATGGACGAAATTACCGGAAAATCTGCCAAAAAAATGATGAATAGTGCGGTTTTTGGACAAATCATTATTTTGGTGGTTTATTTACCTATTTTTACGCTACAAGGCATTGAAGGAAAAATGTTTAAACCTATGGCTCAGACGGTTGCTTTTGCTTTGATGGGAGCATTTATTCTGTCATTGACATATATCCCGATGATGAGTGCTGTTTTTCTGAGCAAAAAGGTCAAAATTCAGGAAAATTTATCCGACAGAGTGATGGCAAAAATTGAACATTTGTATCAAAATGCCTTAGAAAAGGTCTTGCGTTTTCCTAACATTGTCGTTTCTTTGGCTATTGGATTATTTTTGATAGCTATTGGGATAATGTTGAATTTGGGAGGGGAGTTCATCCCTGCCTTGGAAGAGGGTGATTTTGCTGTAGAAACTCGTGTATTGACAGGCAGTAGCTTGAACACAACCATTGAAAATACTCAAAAAGCGGTACATATTCTGAAAAACCGTTTTCCTGAAGTGGAAAAAGTCGTCACAAAAATTGGCAGTGGCGAAGTCCCAACCGACCCGATGCCGATGGAAGCATGTGACATGATGATTATCTTGAAGGATAAAAGTGAGTGGACTTCTGCCGAAACTTTCAATGAATTGGCAGAAAAAATGGGAAAAGCTCTCGAGGATGTACCGGGGGTCACTGTGGGGTTTCAGTTTCCGGTTCAGATGCGATTCAATGAATTAATGACAGGGGCTCGACAAGATGTTGTTTGTAAAATTTTTGGAGAAAACTTAGATACCTTGACCCATTATGCTCATCATTTGGGCGAAATCGTGAATACTATCGAAGGAGCAAAGAATCTTTATGTAGAAAGTGTTTCGGGAATGCCTCAAATTTTGATTGAATACAAAAGAAACATGATTGCTCAATACGGACTAAATATCTCTGATGTCAATAAAATAATCAATACCGCTTTGGCCGGACAAAGTACCGGAATGGTATTTGAAGGAGAAAAACGTTTTGATTTGGTGGTTCGTTTGGCTAGTGAAAAAAGAAAAGATTTACAAGATATTCAAAACTTATTGATTCCAACCCCTGCTGGAACTCAAATTCCGCTCTCTCAGGTGGCGGAAGTAGCCATAAAAGATGGTCCCAATCAAATTCAGCGGGAAGATGCCAAACGAAGAATTATCGTTGGTTTCAATGTGCGGGGAAGGGATGTCGAAAGTATCGTAAACGAATTACAGAAA
>JACCDU010432230.1_pt1 | contig 15710 bp, 18 predicted proteins | sample 7446081 | NCBI WGS metagenome assembly JACCDU01 (sample SAMN15323447, study PRJNA562643) | freshwater metagenome | isolation source: river surface water | place: USA:Blue River Watershed | collected 2017-08-17
CAAGCCAAGCCAAGCCAAGCCAAGCCAAGCCAAGCCAAGTCAAGCAGAGAAATGAGCGTAAAACTGAAAACGTAGTACGCGATGCTCTAGCAAAACAGGGCTATCGTGATCCTCAATCTGATGTTCAAATCGAAGAACAGAAGAGCAATATTGAGGCTGTTAAGCGGTTACTTAAATCCGCAAGTAAGACTGGTGGTGGCGGCAATGGGGCGCCTGAGTTCATCATTAGCTCACCAACATCACCCGATTTCTTAGTCATCGTTGAATGCAAGGCATCCATTACTGATCACGTGAGTGATCGTATTGCCGTGATGTGCAAAGGTTTACCCAGTTCTGAAATTGACGAACTCAAATTCAAACGAATTCAGCGCTTTGCAGTAGACGGGGCCTTGCACTATGCCAGTGCACTCTCTCGGGAATTTAACGTCATTGCGATTGGTGTAAGTGGCGAAACCGCGAAATCCGCTCGCGTGTCTACCTATTTATGGCCGAAGGGCGGACAAAAGCCCAAGGAGTTGAAAGCAAAAGATGGGGCTGTTCTTGGCGACTTCATCCCATGGCTTGATTACGTTGAGCACGCCACATTTGATCCTACGGTTCAAAAGCTCCGATTTGATGAGCTAATGGACTTTGCGAGCGAGCTGCATGAGTTCATGCGTGACCACGCAAAACTGACAGAGAGCGAAAAACCACTACTTGTCAGTGGAACCTTAATTGCCTTGCGCAATCCTGCATTTGCAGCTTCATATGGACTGTATACCCCTGCACAAATTCAAAAAGAATGGATGCGCGTCATCCATGACGAGATCAAACATGCTGACATTCCGTTAGCAAAAAAAGACAACATGACGCAGCCCTATTCAAGTATCGCGGTTCATCCCGAGCTTGGAAAGGCCACCAAGGCATACCCCAAGGGGGTGTTACATGAATTGATTGATCAGCTCAATTCAAAAGTATGGCCATTCATCAGTGTTTACCACGACTTTGATGTTGTTGGTCAGTTTTATGGTGAATTTCTGAAGTACACAGGTGGCGATAAGAAAGCACTTGGCATCGTGTTGACGCCGCGACACATTACCGAACTGTTTGCCCTGCTTGCGAATGTCAAAAAGACAAGCAAGGTCTTGGACTTATGCGCTGGTACAGGTGGATTTTTGATCGCGGCCATGCACCGAATGTTCAAAGCAGCAAGGACTGAAAAAGAAAAAGTACAAATTCGCCAACATGGATTGGTTGGGGTTGAGCAGCAACCCAATATGTTTGCGCTTGCAGCATCAAACATGATTCTTAGAGGGGATGGCAAAGCCAATTTGTATCAAGGCAGTTGCTTTGATTCAGCGATTGCCTCAGCTCTCAAACAGCATGCTTGTGATGTTGGGATGATCAATCCACCATACAGCCAAAGTGACAACGATTTTCATGAGCTTAGATTTGTTTCTCACATGCTTGATTGTCTTCAAGTCGGGGGGACGGGTATTGCCATCGTGCCAATGTCATGTGCAATATCTGCATCAACGTTACGCGCAGAGCTTCTAGCCTCACACACCTTAGAAGCCGTTGTTTCAATGCCTGGCGAATTGTTTTATCCCGTTGGTGTTGTGACCTGCATCATGATTTTCACGGCACATCGACCACATGCTGTTGAAGCGCGTAAAACATGGTTCGGTTTTTGGAAAACAGATGGTTTTGTGAAAACCAAGCATAGGGGACGATGCGATCTCAATGATGCGTGGCCACAAATTAGAGATCACTGGGTGGAGTCATATCGTAACAAAGAGGTCCACGCAGGAGAAAGCGTGCTCCAGTATGTAACGGCTGACGATGAGTGGTGCGCGGAGGCTTACATGGAGACGGACTACAGCAAGATTGATCGAACTGTTTTTGAGCAGACGACAAAAGATTACGTTGTATACCGGCTCATTGGCGTTGATCAAGACGAAACGACAACGGATGATGAATCATGAAACTAATTGAACTGTCAGAAATATTTGACATCACCTATGGCGTCAATCTTGAACTCAATCGAATGACCGCGAGTTCAACTGGTATTCCATTTGTGGGACGCTCCGACCGTAATAATGGAGTGACGGCCCGAGTTCTGCAAATTGAAGGGATAACGCCTAACCCAGCAGGCACCATTTCTGTTGCTGGAGGTGGTTCTGTATTGGCGACGTTTTTGCAACCAGAACCTTACTATTCAGGGCGTGACCTTTTTTATTTGACGCCACGTATTGAGATGAGTGACAGCCAAAAACTCTACTACTGCGCTTGCATTCGCGCAAATCGTTATCGGTACAGCTATGGTAGGCAAGCGAATAAAACCTTGAAGAGTTTGATGGTGCCTCGTGCGAAATCAATACCTAAGTGGGTCAGCACGGGATTAGAGCGAGTGGTTAACGATTTTTCAAAACGAGTATTTGAAATTTGCTAACAACGCCTTAATCACGAATCGCGGCACTGGCTTGATCCAATTGAATAAGCCTCAGTAATCCTGCAAGAGAGTTTAAGGTTTCAGCGAGCTGGGCAAAGTCCCTTGCAATTAATGATGCGATGCCAGTGCGGTATCCCATTACATCAATGTAAAAGAGTGGATTTCCATTGTTAGGGTTTGCGTTTTTATAGATCACGACTTCGGCATTCGAGTGTGTTCGATCAAGTGCACTAGAGATTTCTGACAAATAGCCAGCAGAAGCGAGGAGGGCATCGAAATCGCCACTATCAGTGGGAATTGGGTCTTTTGCAGGTTCTAATTTTCCGTTTACCAGTTCCCAGCAGTATTGTTCGTTGGGTCCCAATTTTTCTCCAGTCATTGGTTAGTTCCTTAGTGCTTCTTGCGCTTGCTTTTTGGTGAGTTTACGAACGGCAGCGATCGCAGGCAACTGACTTGATCGAGGACGAGACTTTTCTTGTTCCCAGTGGTACACGGATTGCGCTGAAACGCCGATAATTTTGCCCATATCCGCAGCATTCAGTTGCAACTTTTTTCGCAATGTAGCAAAGCCACCAGCTCGAAACCGTAGCGATTGTTTTTCAGCGGATGCATTGCTTGCCACTGTTTTGGGCTTTTGTTTCAACAGCCGTGTAACAGACGTTTCCAGCGCTGAAATTCTGCGTTTAAGCGATGCAATTTCTGCGCGGTATTGAGCCGAAGATTTTTTCACTTGCTTTGAATCAGCACGCGACTCTTTGCGAGCGATACGTGCAATTTCGTTTTTCAACTGATTGGCAAACGTTGTCATTGAAAGCTTTCAAGTTTTTGCGGTTGGGGCGCATTCTGCGCAAATAAACATGCTTTGTCCAATCAAGCGTTTGAATGAACCAAGCGCACGTTGTTTGTGTTGCCCACATTTGTAGCAACTCATTGTAGAAATGTTGGCTGATCCACCAAAAGGTGAACCGCCTTGCTTGGATTTATATCTCAATCCATTTTTTGAGATCTTCGTGACTTCTTCTCTGCTCATCAATTACTCCGTAGTAGTAGTTTGTGGCTCATGTGCACTTGATGGAAAGTTCACGCTGCGCGTGATTGGCCACCCCCATAAACGAGCCTGAGCTGTGCTCGCGTTTTTCTGTGCGCTGTTCGCGTTAAGGTGTGATGCAAACCATTGATTTGCAAGTACCACAACTTGGATTTTTTCGTTCCCTACGTTCCAAGCCGTTACCACCCAAGGCCAAATCAGTAGCTCCTCATAACAAAACACAACTGCGAGTGACTTGGTGCCTTTATTGGTTTTGATCAGTCCACTGTCAAACCATCGCATCGGCATATGCCCTGCTGACTTCCATGGATGCCAGCCACCAACGGGCATAGGAATTCTTGCATGTACGGTCGAAACCGAGTTGGCTTCAAAAAGGATTGCGCCGTTTGACTGTGCATCGTCGTTTGACCCAACAATATCAAATCCGACGAGAAGCCCCTTGTTATGGCTTGTGGCCTCGGTCGTCATGGCCCTCCACAGCCATTCGATATTGGCTTGCCACACGCCGCCAACACTCTCAGGCAAGACCACTAAATTTGTGGCGTGAGAAGCGTCTAATGCGCGACTCGCAAGATTAACCAATTCAAGCTGTCGATTGAAGTGCTCTGATTTACCTGTCGGGTAGCGAGGCAGTTTTGTATCGAGATTTTGGATTTCTAAATTTCCTGCATTTTGGTTGCGTTCCCACGCAACATTCGCCGTGATGGATATGGTGACTAGCAATGCCGTAACAACGATTGACCCAGTTCTAATTTGTTTGTTGTCCGTTAAAAAAATCAATGCAATGCATGGCCATGAGATGATGCAAAAAATCAATCCATAAAAGCCTAGATTCGGAAAAAGCCACCCCGCGCTCAATAGTTGAGAAGGGGCACTGAACGCCGCCAAAGGAGGCAAATTTGTCGCTACAAGTAAGGCAATGAATCTAATGCACCTCGGGACAAGCGGCCTTGTCCACGCAACGGCCCAGATCAATGCCAACATGCTGACGTAGAGCGTAAGCAAACTAAAACTTAGAGATTGTGACCAGCCTGTGATTCGATGTGCCGCGATGGGCATGTCAAACCAGGCCACAAAGTAATATGTGGCAACTACAGCAACAGCCTGGCTTCGTGAGGTGCACATCAGCCATAGAAATGGAAGCAACCAAGTCAGAAGCATTTGGCTTGATGAATGGTCTAAGTGCCAAGAGCAATATGCACTGACCGCACCTCCAGCGACCATTAGCGGGATGCCTGGTTTTATCGAAGCTTTAGGCGGTTCAAGCATTTGAACCAATATTCGTTAGTGAGGCCATCAGGTGGACGTTGCAATCACCGCATATCAAGTTGAGAGTCGGCTTACCCCAGGCCTGCGCTTTGCACTCAGGGCAAACATATTTCAACCTGTTAGATGAGTTCTCAGTGCGGATAATTAATCCAAGTGAATTGTTGACGCTTGCCGGTGCCGGTGAGTGAATTTGGTCAGGGGAGGGCGCTGACTCGTTTGGCATTTGAGAATGCCCCATTGGGCTTTGCTCACCATCCCATTTGGGGGGCTGTGTTGCAGGATATCTGTCGTACCAACTGATTTGAAATTTAGTCGCCAACAACTCACGACATGCCTTAAGAAAAGGGCCTTCAACGATATAGTGATCCATTTGGTCACCCGTTGTTTTTCCACCAGGCCGCGCCGTGCTCGACGGATGCAGGCCTATAGATAGCATCTTGTCTGCCCATTCTTGGTTGTGATATTTGCCCCTGCCAGGCTTGCCATGGTGCTGCTGCCATAGATGCACCATTTCATGGACTTTCGTTGAGAGTACCTCCTCGATCGACTGGATCGCAAAGTACTCGGGGTTCAGCGCAATTTCATCCGTGCGTCCCCCTTGGCTATCAACGAAGCGATCAGGGCTGTAATAGCCCATGGTTCTCTTGTTTCGTTGCAACGTGATCAAACAGGCAGGCAACTCCCCACCAAATAAGCGTTGGTTGAACCAGTCGTAGGCAAACTGAAGCTCGCTGTATGTTTGCTCGGTCGGACTACTTAAAGGTTTCATGTGCAAATTGTATTGCACAATACAAATATCAGTGTAAAATTAAACAATCAAAGGTAGCAAGGGGATCAATATGGCAAGTCAATCGACGATTGAATGGACAGAGCAAACATGGAATCCAACGACCGGCTGTACTAAAGTTTCTCCAGGCTGCAAACACTGCTACGCTGAGGTGATGGCTCGTCGATTGACCGCCATGGGGGCAAGTGGCTATGAACATGGTTTTGAGTTGACTCAGCATCCGAGTCGATTAGATCAGCCGAAAAAACGCAAGAAGCCCACAACCTACTTCGTTAATTCAATGAGTGATTTGTTTCACGAGGATATAAGCGATAAATTTTTAGATCAAGTCTTTGACGTAATTCGTGCCACGCCGCAGCACACCTATCAAATTTTGACTAAAAGAGCGGAGAGGTTGCCTAAGTATTTTTCAAATCGGCAGTGTCCATCTAATGTTTGGCTTGGGGTGTCAGTTGAAGATAAAAAATATGGTGTCCCACGCATTGAGCATCTTAAAAAGGTCAAGGCACACATTCGATTTCTATCGGTTGAACCGCTTCTTGAAGATCTAGGCCAGCTAGACCTGAAAGACATTGATTGGGTAATCGTTGGCGGAGAGTCGGGGCACAAGGCTCGCCAGATGATGGAAAGCTGGGTGCTTAGTGTTCAAAACCACGCTGAAAAAGCTGGTGCAGCGTTTTTCTTTAAACAGTGGGGTGGCTGGGGCGCTGATGGAGTGCGTCGTCACAAAAAAGCAAATGGCCGTACTCTTGGTGGCCGAACTTGGGATTCGTACCCAGTAATTCAAATAGCTGCGGCCACTTAACCAAATAAGCTTCCTTGCCCCTCTGGATTGGATGCGACCTCCCAGAAGTCGTGTGCTAGCTCATGTCTGGCAGCAAGTAACAACCAGTAAAGAGGCTGATTTTTTTCTCCTGTTATTAGCTTGTGTTGTTGCGATGGCCAAACCCCTAAGGACTCGATTTTGGATCGCCAAAACTCAACGATACGTCGGCGAATTTCAACAGGAGGGGCTTGTGTATTGACTGTTTCGCGCCAACCAGGCGCAAGAATGTCGAATGTAGACTCATCCGCCTTTAAGTTGTTATCCAAATTTCTTTGTAAGTCCATCGCGCTTAAGTGGACCAACATATCCATTCTCTTGCAAGATGCAAGTTGCTCGATGATTTCAAAGTTCAGTGCTAAGTTGAAAGGGTCTACAAATGCAAAATGCAGACCGTGCTGATAGCGCTTTTTGATTTCTGCAACGATTTCAATAACAGCCTCATTGGCTGGAAGGCAATAGCCTGTAACGGGAGCTCCAAGTTTTTGTAACCGCTCGGTGCAGGCTGCAAGCAAGTCGGGGTTTGAATCACTGATAAATATCTGAGAAAACGGAGCGCCACCGTCAACGCTGGCTTTCCAAGCTACGACTGCACTTCCATCGACAAGTTCGTTGGAACCTCGAACTAAGGCTTGCCCAGCGCCGCAAAAAAGATCTATGTATGTGGCACCGCCACTGCCGAGGGGAGCTAAATACTTCTGTCGTGTTTTTCTGGCTGTATTAATGTAGCGTTGCAAATAGGCATGCTTCTCTCGAACCCAAGGTCCTACAACGCTTGGTGGAAAATTGTTGTTCATATTCATGACAAGGCACCGGATCTGTATTTATGGGTTATTGCTGAACAAATTGCGCAACGCATTCGGCTGTCACTTTCAGTGCAACATTCTGAACTGTTCCCTCATTTTTCTCTATTTGCGTGCCATAGTTCAGAAGATAGTTTAAATCAACGCCTTGCAGATTTGGATTACGTGATATTCGTTGAAATGGCGCTGTACTTGAAGGATTAGACTTAAATAATTTGTTTATTTGAAGTGCTGTTGCAATGTTGAACCCCACGTATTCACAAGGGGACATAAACTGATTCGGCTCAACATAAATGCGATTGTTACTGACGGCATGAGCCATGACGCAGGACGCCAAAAGAGTCGAAAAAATGACTATTTTTTTCATGGAATTTAACTAAATAATGGATATTATCATTATAAATCCAGAGACTTTAGATGGGAGTCATTCATGAAAGAAAATCAGCGTGTTGCTTTTTCATTCGCCACAGCTTGTCTGAGTTTTTGTTGTTTAAATTTGATTCTTTTGTTCACCCCCAATCTTGATCTTGCAACGGTAGCCCGAACAATGGCATTCTTTTTGTGGCTGGCAGTAATGGTTGGATCGTCAGTATTTTTTCAATTGGAATACCTCTTTGATACAAGCTACTCGAAAGAGTGGGATGTTCTTTATTTTTTAAGAATTCAAAATACTTGGCCATTTTTAATTGCAGCGCTTTGGATGAGTGTGTGGCCAACATTAGATCATTGGGCCGAAATGAAGATACCTAGCTTTTACGATCCGAAGCTCTGGCCAAAAGTTTGGTGGAACGAATGGTATGTACGTTGGGGTATTTGGCTTGGCTTGATTGCAACAGGGTTTGGCGCTAAGTCTTTTTGGCAAAACAGACATTCAACTTGGCCGTAAAAAAAAGCCCCCACACAGCTTTTGGCTGGTGGGGGCAATTCAATGGAAAGATCAGCTAACGAGCTGCTTAGCCAAGGCGACCTCAATGGAGTCACCGTCTTGGTTCAACACTTCTAACCCAGTTTCAGGCATGTCACCCGAGGTAGATTGCGACACAGCGATTTTCTTGGCCATGAGGGTCAGGCATTGCTCCTGGGCACTGCCTTCGTACCCCAAAAATATGACTTCCACAGCCACCTTTTGACCAATGCGCCAACTCCGACGTGCCGCTTGCTGCAACGTGTAGACGTTGTAGCCGGTCTGCATGAATACGATGGTTGGAAATTCCAGCATATCTAGGCCCGTTTTAACAAGCTCAGGATTGGTGATGATGACATCAACCCCACGTTCAACCTGATCTGCCAGCCAGTCCTCACGCTTTGCAGCTTCGACCGTAGCTCGTAGTACCGCCACTTTGAAACCTGCTTGCTCCAACATCACTTTGAGTCGTGCTGTGGTGTCACGACCACCTGTGTAGGTGGTGTAAACCAAGACACGTCGCCCACGTTGACGTTGTTGCCTACAGATTTCTAATAGCTTGCGCTCTTTAGGCATAAGCTCCACATCGCTGTAGAGACTAGGTGCCGAAGCCAACAAGGTTTTACGGTGCGGGTGATAGACGTTTTCCTCGCGGAAACAACAATCAGGCCACGCCAAAAGTACGTTGAGCACGACACCCAAAAGTGAATGATCTCCTGCACGCAGTGAGTCGTTCAAAATTCGGCGTAGCGTTGAAGCTAATCGCATTTCGTAGACTTGCTTTTGCATCTCATCCATAGCGATTGGAATGAAGATCTCCTCGTAAGGAGGCAACACATTCCCGCCAATGTCTTTGAGTTTCAAAAACGCGGTGTAGGGAACCACATACCGCATGATGCCCTTAGGACCAAAGCCTGGTCCCTTGGTGATGCTGGTCTTGTCACGGTTGCCACGCGCTGTGCGGTGCGAACCTTCGTCACGCTCTTTCTGCGTTTCAATCAAAACACCGTGCGCAGCCATGAAGGCATTGCTCGCTGGCCCAATTGAATTGCGCTCGTTGTAGCTGAAACCATCCTCAATCATCATCTTGGGATTGAGGCGGTAAAACAGATGAAACAAGTCATCTGCATAGCCGCCCATCAAAGTACCGGTGAGCAAAATGGTCTTGCTTGCACAAGCGGCCAACACACCCATGGCTTGGCCTTGAGCTGAACCCCCGTTCTTGTACTCATGACCTTCATCTACCAACAAAGTGCCAAAGAAGCCCTTTGGTAAATACCGTTTAATGAACTCAGTGGGCTGGTAGCCCCCTTGACCAAAGCTAATTTCATTGTTCCCAAGGAACCGCTCCATACGCTTGGCTTGTCGATCAGAAAACAACAGCTCTCCGTCTTCGTCCATCAAGTTGATGAAATTGTGAAAGTTGTCTTCCAGCATGTTGGCCAACATGGCTTCGCCAAAATTTTTAACCAATCGTTCAGCGGTTTTGTCGCCGATGCTTGGAATTTGACGAAGCGCATCGAGGACACGATCGCGCTGAGACTTTTCAGGGGCCTTGCCTCGGGTCAAAGTCCACAACGGTTCACGGCAATGCTGACAAGACATGCGCCGACGATTGAGGTATTCGTCAGCTAGGTATACCTGTAAAGGTGCGTTGTCATCGTCATGCACAGTTTCACCGCAATGGCCGCAAGCGGCCACGCGCAAAACTTGATAATCACTGTCTTCACGGCTGGTGCCGACGATTCGGGTGACGTAGGAGGGTTTCCAATCAAAGCCCATACGCATGCGCACGCGCCCCAAAATGAAAAATTCAGGATGCTCAGGCTTGTCCCGCATGGAGCGGATTTGCAAGAGCTTTCTTAAGGTGTCTGGACCATTCAAGATCCAAACCCGTGCGTGTGGCACAGTTTGAATGATTTCACGTCGCCACTTGTAGACCAAGTGAGGGGGTGAAATCACCAAGGTGCGTTCAAAGCCTTCATTGTGCAAAACAGCGGCTGTAGCAATGCCCATGAGGGTCTTGCCTGTGCCCATCTCGCCGTTGATAACGGCTCCAGACTCGCCTGAACCGATCAACAGCTCACTTATGGCGTGAACCACCTCGCTTTGGGCAGGAAATGGCTTGCGAAGCAAACTGTCCAGTAGCCGATCCCATTCGAGGCGACGAACCTCTTGGTAAATCGGCGGGTTTTGCTCTTGAACAGCATCCAGTAGACCTTCGCCAAACTGCCGAATGAAATCCGGCAGAGTGATGATTTGCTCCAGAGCTGGTTCGTTTGCGTTACCACTTGACTGATTTTTTGAAGGAGCAATCTCAATTGCTTCGATCACATCGGCTTCGGGTGTTGCATATGCATTCATGGGGAAATCTCCAAAAAAATACGCGAAGACCTCCCCCTGCGGGGATGCGCCCCCGCTAAGGTGGTTAAAAATACCCTGTAAACCGTCTAAACGGCCTCTAGGTTGAGTTACATGGCCAAGGCCATGGTGTGATGTGCAGGCAAGGTGCCTGATGTAGTTGAAAGCGCTTTTAGCGGTTCAAGGTCTAAGCGTCCGGTACGCACCAGGTCTGTAACGATTTGGGCAAACTTGGATTGGTCCAAGGCAACCTTCAAAACCACGAAGTCCCCAATAGGCTCAGAAAGAAGCTGATTGATGTCGTCGTGGCCACGTTGCCCCATGCGCAACAGCATGCTGTGCTCAATTGCCGCGATCACAGGATCGCGCCAGTGAGGTAACAGCGGGATGCTGGCCAAGTGGCCTATCGCGGCCCACAAACGAGTCTTGATCTTGTCTACTAGCTCATGATCAAGTTGATGGGCCTTTGTCGTCTGACCAGTTTGTAACTTAGGTACTTGCTCAATCACCCATGCCACATCAGCTCCTTTTACAGGGGCCAAAATGACGGGGTTATAAAGCCACAAGTGATTCAAATTTCCGTACACGCACTTGGGCAGTCGCCCAGTTAACTTGTCCAGATCTTTGGCATTACCAATAAAGACTTTTTGCGATCGCACATCGTTAGATTGCGGCTTAAGAGTTAGTTCCTGCAAACCATCTTGGTGCTGAGCGCCAAGTTGCATGCGAGCAAGCAGTTCCTTGATAGCGGTATCGCGCCCATAGGCACTTAGCATCAACAAACGGCCTGCTTCATCACGAATACAAGCATCTACAAAAATGCCTTGGCAACGTTCAACTTCATAGAGCATTCGAAGCCTCCTGTTTCACGCCATGCTTGGCTTGATGTTGTGCTTCGTAGTGCTTTTGAATTTCACATTTAAGTGCATCAAGAAAACTTGGTGTTGTAAACACTTGGTTGTGCTGCTCACGTACCACGACTTCTGTAATGCGCTTTGGCAGGTTGTGGATTAGCGTTTTTGAAAAGTCGCCAGCGATTCCATATGAAAGTACATGACGTTCAAAACCACCTTCAACTTGAAATACAGAAGCTTGGGTTCGAAGACCTTTGCCTGGTGCCATTGGTTTGTAGGTCGAAATCTTGAGCACCTGCTTGGTGTTCAATTCAATGCGCGTTAATGCTTTCCATCCATCGCGCTTGTCCTGGTGGACGTTAATTTCAAAATTTTCCATGGTTGCTCTCCTAAAAATACGAGAACACCCCCCATGCGGGATGTTCCCCCTGGGGTTGAAAATTTGTCAGTAATTGACTTGATGAAAATCAGTGCCTTGGCGCTTTGACCCAAACTTGGAAAGTTTGAATAAAACGTTCCAACACTTGGTTGCACGTGAGTGATGAGTCTTGACTAATCAGCCATTCACCTAATGGTTCAATGATTTCGTAGTAAAGAACACCTGGGTAAATTTCATCCACTCTTTCCGGCTGATTCAAATACTGAGAAATGAGTTCAGCGCATTCAGTGGAAAAGTAAACAAATCCAGTGTGGCCATTCCAGGCACCATAGTCTTTGCTGTGTGTTGGATGCTGCAAAGCACCTGCATACAAAAAAGCGCATATTTGCGCGGTATCACGAAGATGGGTCGTTGTGTTCATGGTGGGTCTCCTAAATAAGCGAAACCACCCCCATGCGGGATAGTCCCGCATGGGTTGAAAAAATTTCTAATCACTGAATCGTGACTAGATTTCCGAACATCGGTCCTGGTGTGAACTCAATCGCACGAATGACGGGAACGAACTTGTCGGTGAATGTACGGATTTCTCGCATGTCACCGTCTTTACCCGTTTCCTCGAATGTCACTTTTAAAGCGCGATCTTTGTGCGTGTCGCCCTTGACCAGCAGCATGCGGCCATCGGGTGAACGCACAACACCTGAAATTTGACCGGCGGCAAGCGCCAACGCCAAATGCCAATCACGTAGTGCACGCAAAGGACGCCGATGTTTTTGAACGCGGCCACCAAAATGTTGTTCAAATTGCGGCCAAAGGGTAGATCGGTGCATTCGTTCGACTTCATGGGTTAACCCATCTGCTTCAATGCGATGAGCAACAAACTGGATGGAATCCAAAACACAGTTCGGCACTTGATAGCAAGGCCAAGCCCAGTGATCTGGCAACTCTGGGGGAAGAGTTCCTGTACCCATGGCTTCAAGTTGACTGGCCAGCTCGGGATCGAGGCGATCAGTTTTTCGTTTGACACCAAATATGACGCATTGTTTGAACTGTTGCTCTGGTGCCATGAACACTCGTACATCACGATAGCTCTTGGCAATCAAGGCAGAGAATTCAGCATCAAAAACATAATGAGGCACTATCAAAATTAGCACCCCATCAGGCATGAGCCATGGGTGTGAAAGTCTGTAAAAGTGTTTTTCAAGACGCTTCTTGCCACCAGTGGCAGCATCGAGCTGTGCTTGATCTGAAACCATGTCGCCATATGGTGGATTAAGTAAAAGCAATCCAAATTGGCGTACTTTAATTGCCATTTCAGCAATGTCGGCATGCGCGACTAAGTCGAGCCATTGACGCGCATTTTGCGATCGTTCTGCGTTGTATTCCACCCCAAAAGATTGAGGTTTTGCTCCAAGTTCTTGTAGGTGGTTTTGTACTTCAGCCAGCGCTGCGCCTTCACCACAACAAGGGTCTAGGATTGCCAGTTTTTGATCGACAGGGGCATCAAGCGCTTGCAAGATGCGTCCCATCGTGACCTCATCTGTTGGGAAGTACCCGTTCTTGATGAAATTGTGCGCCAAGCGCGAGAACATGAGTGCCATTGAAATCTCCTTCAAAGTTTTGAACGGAGATGCCCTAACGGCATCTCCGTTAGGGGGGAAGTTATTTGAAAATCAGCTTTAGTCTTGAACAAGTGTCCAAACTTGATCTTGTGCATTGAAGCGATAACCCGCTTCTTTAAGACGGTCACGTTGTCTACGGAATTGCTCCCGATCAACCGTGGGGTCTAGCGCTATTTGGGCACACTGGATAAAGGCAGAGTACAACTCGATACCAAAAAGTTCCATGTCATCGTTTTCAGTTGACTCGGATTGCTTCTTGGCCACAGGTTTTGCAACCTCTTGTACCGGCGTAGATTGCGATGTGTTTTGAAATTTTTCATCAACAGGATCTGGTTCAGCTTGCGTCGATGGAAGGTCTTGCGGTGGCGCATCAGTTTCATCAGCGATGATGAAACCACCTTCTGCAATTTTGGCGATAAGTTCTGTGAAAAATCCACCACGCCATGGGACGCCTTTGGTGTAAATTTTTTCAATAAGAAAATCACCTTCGTAGCTCCCGCGTTTGAATTGATCAAGCGCCGGATCTTTGACTTTGAAGTCTCCAATGGAAGTTTTCAAAGTTCCTACACAAAAAAGGCCATTGCGACCTTTGATTTCTTCGACGATGAGTCGGCCTGCAAACTTTTGCATGTGATCTCCTGATAAAAACACCAGGAAACACATTCCCAAACAGGGGTGGTGCCCCTGGCTAGGTTGGTGTAAAAAACGAACAGAACATTCCTGACTCTTGCGAGTGCCGTCAGTCTTGCATCTTGCGATGTAGAGGACTTGGAACCAAACGGCGAAGGGTGCTGCTTGCGCAGCGTACACAGCGGTTTCCCGCGATGAATTCTTCGATCTGTTCTGCATAGTCTTCATTTGATAAAGACAATGCAGAACAGTCGCGTAAAACGCGACGGTCCTGATCGTTCAAGGGACCGAGTTAAAGGGTGGTCGGACACCCGAGAAGGAGATTGGCCGGTATCAGCCTTGCAATGAACTCTTGGGTGCATTGCAAGGCTGATAAAGCCTCGGAATAGGTGCTACGGTTCTTGACGTCGTAGCGGGAGGGCGAGCCGAGACTTACTGTATCGGGAACAAACGCGCTTTGGCGCTGGGTGTGTTTGTCTGTTGATGGTGGACATCAACAATGAACCCGAAAGGGAGCTGTCAATGTGCTCAAGAAAATCCAGCATGATTTGCATCACGGCAGTCAGTCTTGCGACTTTGGACCTAACTGCTTTAAGGTTGCTGGCAAGCCAGCGTCGCCCATTCGTTTAGCCAGTGAACGGGCAAGCCTGACAAGGAACTGTGAAAAACTTTTTGCAAAACTCACTGCCTATAGGGCAATGAGCAATGCGAAAGGTTTTAGCTTTCGTCATGCATGGTCAAGGTTTGACCTTGCATTGATTTTCTCTAGAGCCGCTAGTTCGGCTTTGATGCCTCTGACTGCTCCGAAAAAAATTGCAAAATAAAGTCTTGGCGTTTGTTTCGCCGCAACGATGAATTCACGAAGAAATATTTTCATTTCATACTCTCCTTAAATGCCTTGTATGCACTGTACAACAAATGCCACAAAAGTGCGAAGGCATCTATTGTGACGATTGCGTACTCCAGCAATGTCAAGACGTTCAGAACGTAGGCGGATGTTCCTTGGCTTTGCAGCCATCTTACTAACTGCCCCAAGCCCATGGCGGGTAACGCAATGATCACAAATACAAGTGAGCCAACTACCGCATGTGCCGCAAAGTGAGCCACTGGCGCAAGCCAGTGATTTGATTTTGAATTACTCATATGAAGGAAGGGTTTCCCGACTTCCTCAAGGCCGAAGCCTTGAGGAAATGCGGAAAGGGTTTTAGCCTTCAGTGCCGGTTTTGACTGGTTGTTCGTCTTGCTGTTTAGGCATTTCGTAAACCAAATTCCAACCTTGCTGATCATCGCCATCATTTATGTTTTTAACCCACGCATGAGTCACATAAAGAAGGCGACCTTTCATCGTTAAACCTGTCTCACCAGCACGAGTGCCAGATTGATGTTTAAAGGAGTCGATGTAAGCATCACCGATGTTGAAACGAACCATTACACGTTTGTTTTGGTCGTTTGCATCAGCTTGGATCAGTTGCAAAACCTGTTCGGCTTGCTCGCTGACTGCTTTGACGTCATAGGGGACGTATTGAACGCCATCTTTAACGCCTTTTTCACCAAACATAGCGCTAATTGATGCTGCGTAAAACGCACCACCTTTGCGGACGGCGACATTACGAACACGGCGAATGTAGCCAATGCCCGAAGTGTGCAAGTTGATGAAGTTGCTAGTAGATTGATTTGACATGGAAGTTCTCCTAAAAAAGAAAAAGGGGAACGCCATGCCCCGACGGGGAATGAAACATTCCCCAGGGGGTTAACAAATGAACAGAACATTCCTGACTCTTGCGAGTGCCGTCAGTCTTGCA
>JACCDU011300665.1_pt1 | contig 15708 bp, 13 predicted proteins | sample 7446081 | NCBI WGS metagenome assembly JACCDU01 (sample SAMN15323447, study PRJNA562643) | freshwater metagenome | isolation source: river surface water | place: USA:Blue River Watershed | collected 2017-08-17
CTTTCTATTTTATCAGTGCAGGCACAAACGCAGCATGATACAACGCAGCACAAGAAATTTTTTGGTTTTGCGCCGTTATCAGACACGATAGCCAAAGACAAAAATGGCATTTTTGCCTTGCCACTTCTTTACTATACGCCAGATACGCGTTGGGCAGCAGGTGCAGCAGGTGTTTACTATTTCAAGGTAAAACCCTCCTTAAATGCGGCGTCGCATCCTCGGGTCTCTTATTTGCAATTTTTAGCGGATTACACCCAGAATCGTCAACTCGATGCTTGGGCAACCTGGCATGTATTTACACAAGACGAAAACTATTTATTGAAAGGCGATATTCGCTTTCGAGATTTTCCGGATCGCTTCTATGGAATTGGGAACAATACCAGCAAATCTCTAGAGGAAAAATACAGCTATAAATTGTTTGTACTGAAGTCCTTGCAGTTGAAAAAAATCAAGCCTGGCTTCTTTGTGGGTTTCGATTATGAGTTGGAGTATGAATACGGATTTTCATACACACAAGGTGGGCTTTTGGAGGCAGGTAATATCACTGGTTACAAAGGTGGACTTGGCTCCGCATTAGGTCTGGTCGGTATTATCGACACCAGAGATAATATCATTAATCCTTACAAAGGGCGATATGCTGAATTTTCATCTTATTTTTTTCTGCCCCAACTCAAGAGTACCTTCAATTTTCAAACAATCAATGCCACTTATCAGCAGTATTGGCAAATCAGGCCGAAGCATATTTTGGCCTTACAAGCAAAAGGTCGCTTCAGCTTTGGCTCGGTTCCCTTTCTAGATCTCTCTACGCTCGGCAATGATGACATTTTGCGAGGTTATCCTAAAAACCGTTTCAGAGATCGCCATTTTATGGCAACACAAGTCGAATATCGCTTTCCACTTTGGTGGCGCTTCGGTGCTGTGGCCTTTGCCGGCGCCGGCGATGTTTTTGGCCCAAGCTCAGCTTTAAATTTTCAAAATCTAAAATACTCAGTCGGCACTGGCCTGCGCTTCGTTGTTGACCCAGCCGAAAGACTCAACATCCGCCTCGACTACGGCTACGGCACCGAAGGCGGGTACTTTTATTTCATGGTCGGTGAATCGTTCTAACAAAAAAGCCCTCTTTCGGAGGGCTTTTTTTGTGGAGTCGGAGGGGGAAATTGTAAAAACATATATAATTGATATTCAATAATATAAGTTTGCAAATTCAAGTTAGTTGAGACTTTGTTGAGACAAATTATTTGAATACATTATGGATAATAGACATCATTTTAATTTGAACATTATTGTCAATCAACTTAATCAAGTTTTGTTTTGATAATGTCCCAGTTATTAAGATAAATACTCACATCCCTATTAGGGTCACAAATGCCAGAAGTGAAAATCGACATTAATTCATGATCTTTTAATCCCCTTGTTTCAACCGCCTTATCATTTTGAAATATTGTAAAATAGCAATGAATTGTTGGCTCGTTCCTATCGAGGCTATCGAATAGCTTTATTAATTCAGAAGGAGATAAAATTAAATAATCATGAGATTTTTTTTCAAAACTATACAAGATGAAAATCCAAAAATCTGCCATTGATTTTTCAATTTTTTTTCTATCCAGCTTCCACCAACCACTTCCTTTGATATGTTCTCTAACTAGTTCTTTTTTATGTGTTGAATTAAAATCTTTTGAAAATTTAACCTGTATTGATGTTGTTTTTGAATTTGTTGCGTCTGTTAGTAGTAAGTCAATTCCTGTGTCTTTACTTGGTATCCATACATTTACATCTTTAAAGATTAATTCAATTTCCGAAGCAACAAGATATTCTCCAGCATGTATTGTAAAAATGGGTTTCATTAATTATTTGTTTTTGATCTTTGATAATTCCAGATTAAGTTATCTAGTTTTTTTGCATTAATTAAATACCCAAGTTCACACATATTTTCAGCAACGGCTAGCAATAGATTTTGACTTTCCTCAATAGCAATTTTTTTATTAGTAGATTCTTCTAAGAAACGCATTATCATACGATCTGGCTTGATTAGATTAATTTCACCTGCGAGCATATAAAAATATCTCAGTGAAATGCCACTTTTTTGTCCAGGAATTAACTTCACATCATATTCAAAGTCATTGAGGTTGCTTTTATTTCTTAGATCAGAAGGATATTCTAAATTGTATTTTTTTAAGAGTTCTAAAAACATTAAAACAGCTTCAGCTTTTAATATCCCATTTCTAGTTGATGTTCTTTGACGATTTCTAAAGATATTGTTTGTTATTTCAACTAATGTAAATTCGGACATCTGTTTTAATGCATAGCTTGTGCTAATTTGAGTTTCTTTTGACTTTTTATCGATATTAATGAACGAGCAAAAATTATTTACGGTATTCTTTACACTTTCATATCTTACACCGATAGAAAAGATAGAGTCAATGGCACATAGTGGTAAATTGTTGTAATCATATTCCTCAGGCAAGGGATCACTTAGATTGTCTTTAAATAATTGGATGCATTTTTCAGTTAGTTCTAACACCATTTTGTAAGTTATTTTCTTCTAAATTTATTAATTATAATTGAAGGGTTTTGAATAAATTCGAAGACATTGACTACTGGAAAGGGATTATCCTATATGGATTGAATCAAGCAACGTATAAAATTGCCTTAGGAAAGACAATTATTGAATTGGCTCAGGATGGCAAGCAAACTGTTACTTGGGATGACTTGTCAAAAAAATATCTAGATAATTATATTGACAGACTATCTCTAGATAAAAAGCCTCAACATAGTAATCCAGCAAGATTGACAAAAATGGAGCGAATTATAGATTCACTTTCAAAAGGAGTAATTAATTACGATTCTGCAATTGAAGAGGTAATGCTTCAAGGGTTTAATGATGTTATTCCAAGATTTCAGACCATTGGTCTAGATAAGTCAATAGTAGGTAGTAGATTTTATGACTTTGAGTTTGGAAAAAAGCTTCATCTAAAGGATTCTGTTTTTAAAATCACAGAAGATTCTTCAAATGAACTATTAACTGAATTAGATGCACGCTGGAGTTTGCTTGAAGGAGCATTTCAAATGGTAAATGGGGATTATGAATTATCAAATTCCATCAGAGATATTTATATTCAAAATGGCTACAAGCGAACAACTCTGACTGGGAATATTGATTTTCTAAAAGGTTACCAAGGAAATGTTTGTTTTTACTGTGGTGAGAATATTCTTGACAATGATATTCATGTAGATCATTTGCTACCGAGACAATTTATTCAACACGATGAAATTTGGAATCTTGTTTTAAGCCATAGTACTTGCAATTTAAACAAGAATGATTCTTTGGTCGGTGAACATTATTTTCTTAAGCTGATAGCCAGAAACGAGAATATAATGGGTAGTAATCACCCATGGAAAAAAAAGATAAATGATTCTTTAGGTAGCACGAGTACAAAAAGAGCAAAGACTATGCATGAACATTATTCAAATGCAAAAGTAGTGTTGCGAAGTAAGTACTGGGAAAACTCACCAACATATAATAGAGAATTAGATCCATTTTTCAAAAAGCTAATCACTATTCTGAATAATAAATCATGAGTGTATTTGATGAAATAAAAGAAGCGGAATTTATCATTAATGGCAGGTTTCTATATTCAGTTTATGACAAATTTCCCGTTTCTAAAGGTCATGTTTTAATCATATCAAAAATTGAAAAACTATCTTTCTTTGATTTAAATAATCAAGAAAAGGCTGAGTTAATTCAAATGATTGATGATTTAAAAGTTATTCTCGATGACAAATTTAATCCTGACGGATATAATATTGGAATGAATTGTGGTGTAACAGCTGGACAGACAGTAATGCATTTTCATTGTCACGTTATTCCGCGTTATAATGGTGATATGGAAGATCCCAGGGGTGGGGTGAGGCATTGTGTGAAAGGTAAAGGGTATTATTAATCAATCTCACATTAATTTTTAAACCGAATTTTTAACCCCTCTATAAATTAATTCGCGACAGGTGTTCTTTTAAGATTAGAATTATCTTTAGACTCAATTCAACAAAAATAAAGCTTGATGAATAACCAAAATAAACTAGGCCTTTTAGATTTCATTGTCATATTATTGACTTTATATGTGCTAGGAGCACTCGTAGTTGATACGTTTTGGAATCTACCAGAAGAGACAACAAGATTGTTGAATTATTTTGATTATGCTATTTGTGCCTTTTTCTTTTTTGAGTTTCTCTACAGATTTCGACTTGCTGAGAACAAGATTCAATTCATGAAATGGGGATGGATAGACTTGCTTTCAAGTATTCCAATGGTTGATTTTCTCCGTGCTGGAAGAATCTTAAGACTAATTCGTCTCTTTCGAGTTATTCGGGCCTTTAAATCTACAAAACAACTCTTAAATCATATATTTAAAAATAAGGCAGAGGGAGCTTTGACATCAGTGGTTTCTATCTCAGTTTTACTCATTATCTTCTCAGCCATTGCCATTCTAGAAGTGGAGACGGATGCAAATGGCAATATTAAAACTGCTGAGGATGCAATTTGGTGGTCCTATACCACCTTAATGAGTGCAGGTTATGGAGATGTTTATCCGATTACAACAGAAGGGCGTATCATTGCAATGATCCTAATGGTGTTTGGAATTGGCTTGATAGGAACACTAACAGCTTATATAGCCTCAATTTTTGTAAAAGATAAATCCAGAGAGACTACTTAAGCAATTCAGCTTTGTAGGTTTCAAATTTTAATTTTGAATCTGTATTTTTTTGAATCTCCTTTTTGTACTTAGAAATCTTATAAGCACCAAGCCCTAAGTATAATAAATAGAAAAATAGGGCGATTCCCATGAGCATTAATCCAGTAGATTCAATAGTTGCAATCTCTTTTGCAGTGTCTGTTGGTAGATTCCCATTAAATGCTTTCGGATCATTGTATGTCATTAAGCCATTAAAAAATGTGAAACCGAGTAAGAAAACATACAAGACATTGATGACCGTATAAATGAGTTGCTCTCCTAAATAGCTTGCGCGAAGTCCAATTAAGGTTAGGAGGTATGCAACACCTATATTTTTTTGAGACAATTTAGTTTCGATCATGTCAAAATGGGAAATAACTGTATCAATATACTTCAAGTGCTTATCCTTGACCCATTTGTAATTTTCAGCATTGATTTGATCTAACTTTTCAAGTTGAGGCAAATATTCTTCTGAAAGATGTGCTTTGCAAAAATCTATCTTGTTATCTAATTCATAAAAAAGTTCTTGCCATTCGAAATCTTCGGGATCTGTGTTCTCAGCTTTTTCGACCAAATTTGCCAAATGCTTATATGTCTTTTCATCATTTGCCAGTAATTCAAAATTGATTACTTGATTGTATAGAGGTTCATCTGAATTGACAATTTGTTGTTTTCTAGCGCCTCTTGATGCCCCTGAGACAACTGAACGATAGGCGTCACGACCTAATTCGCGACCGATTTGATTGATGAAAGAATTAACGAGACTCATGAATTTATTTAATTACCGATGATTATATTTGGGAAATATAATAAATCAAAGATAAATGGATTCAAAAAAACTTCGTCAAATAACCAACAATCTAAAAAAACAAATTGATAATTGGAATTTTCAAAAGGCAATTGATGCCAGTAAAGATGAGACACAAACAAGAGATAATTTGATTCATGAATTCCTTGGAATTTTAAATTACAAGAAAATAGACCATTACACACACGAGTTTTATGCGGATATAGCAGAAAAGAAAAATCGAAGAGTTGATATTGCAATAACATTAGGGAAGAAAGATCCTGTTATGCTTATTGAATGTAAAAGCGTTACTGCAAAATTGAATGATAACCATTTCCGTCAATTAAATGAATATTGTCTTTATACTCCTTCAGCTAAAATAGGTATCCTGACAAACGGTACTACATATAACTTTCATGCTATAGATAATAAAATAAAGCAAGGTTTAAATCCAAAACCTTTTTTTACGTTTGATCTGCTAAATTTTGGAATCTCTGATCTTGAAACTTTGGCGCTCTTTACTTTACAAGATTTGGAGATTAAGAACATTCTTGAATTAGCTGAAGAAGTGTATTTCTTAGAAGAATTTGATAATGCATTATTTAAGTCTTTAGCTGAACCATCAGATGATTTTGCTAAAATCATTTTTAGACTAATGGGCGGTCAAAAATCAAATGAAAAGAAACTTAATCAAATCAAAGAATTAATCAATTCGATTTCAATCAAAACTGCATTAGAAAAGTTGATTAAGAAAGAAATTGCTGAATCGAATACTGGTGTCATTACTACAGATGAGGAGGTCAAAGCCTACAATGTTATCAAGACTATTTTGGCAATGAGCTCAAAGATAAAAGAACCTCAACTTGAAAGGATTTCTTATCGTGATATGAAAAATAAATTCGCAATCATTGTTGATGATAATCAAACAAAAAATATTTGTTCGATTATCTTTAAAGAAAACTCTAAGTCAATTGACATTAATGGAAATCCGTTTAAATTGGAAGAGGTCTCAGTAGCTTCAATTACCAAATTGAAAAAACAACTTACAGAAAGAGCACTTTTACTTTTGGAATAAAAATTTTCAATAGAATTTATTGCTTAATAAAGAACGTTAAACTTCCAGTAACAAAAAAGCCCTCTTTCGGAGGGCTTTTTTGTTGTGGAGTCGGAGGGGTTCGAACCCTCGTCCAAACGACGAGTTTTCAAGCTTTCTACATGCTTAGTTCGTTGGTTGATTTTCGATATGTGGCCGGACAAGAACACCCAACGCGCATACTTAGGTTTTTTAGTTTCATGTTGCGGTAAAACCATTGGCAACACTAACCCTATGGGATGAACTTCTGAGCGATGAACCGAAAGGGTGGCAGTTCATCAGAAGTACTTGTCTGGCCTACTATACTTCAGCTAGATTAAGCCAATTAACATTCCGTTAATTAAGCAGCAAGTGCGTATGACGTGTTGTCATTTATTGTTCGTAGCATTTGATTTAAGAGGAACACTACAAGCCTCTGCATGCTGACACCTGACTACCGCTATCGCTGTCAAATCCAATGTCGACCCCAAAGAACGTAGGTACAAAGTTACGAAGAAAGCAGCTGCTTTTTTTATTGCAAACGAAAAACTTGTGGGGTTTGCAAAGGATTTACATCCAATTGAAGGTATAAGATGCCATTTTTTATTTCTGCCTGATTGCTTTTGTTTAAGGGCTTCACGGTCCACTTGTTTTGTTTTGCGTTTTCGCTGGGGTTGAGCAATGAAAGATCTAATCTGACCTGACTCTTTGGCTGTGTACCCGGAATCCAAATGGCATAAACCGCTTTTTCTACCTGTGTAAATACCCAAGTGCCGATTTCACCGTTTTTGATTTCATAAGGCGCAACAGGCTTGGAGTTGTAGATGGCTGCGCTGTTGATGTTCATCCAGTCTCCGATTTCATCGAGTCTTTGGTAGGCGAGGCTGTCCCAGCGGCCTTGCGGGTCAGGGGCAATATTGAGTAGGAAGTTGCCGCCTCTTGAGACAATAAGGCAAAGATTTTTAAGCAGAGTTGCGGTGCTTTTGTATTGGTCACCAGGCACGTAACTCCAGCTGTTGGCCATGGTCATGCAGGTTTCCCAGGGGTAAGGCAAGGGCCTGTCAGGAATACTTTGCTCTGGAGTGAGGTAGTTTTGGTTGGGGCCTTCTACGGCGCGGTCCACAACAATTAAGCCTGGTTGCAATTGGCGTGCTTTAGCCGCAAGTTCATCCATGCGGATATTTTGATCAACGGGTTTGTAGCCCCACTTCGGGGAGGTTTCGGTGTAGGGCTGAACCCAACCACCATCTAGCCACAAGATGTCAATTTTGCCATAGTGCTGCATGAGTTCCATGATTTGGCCTTGTGTGAATTGAACAAATGATTCCCATTTGGCTGGTTTCTTTTGAAGGTCATAGTTGGGGTTGCGATCGTAGGGTGGGAATTTGGGGTCCCAGTAGTCTGGGTGGTGCCAGTCGGGCTTGGAAAAATAGGCGCCGATCCAGAGCCCTTCAGCCCTAAAAGCTTCGAATATACTTTTGGTGAGGTCGGGTTGCGCGCTTTTGCTATTGGGGCAGGCTGGGTTAGCCACTGTGTAATTCGTGAGTTTGGAATCAAACATGCAGAAGCCGTCGTGGTGCTTGGTGGTGAACACCATGTATTTCATACCTGCATTTTTGGCGGCTTTAGCCCAACGTTTTGGGTCGAACTGTGTGGGGTTAAAGGTTTGTTGAAGCTTTTCATAGTTACTTACGTAGTCGAAGTAAGAAGCTGCATAGGGCCCGCGGCGTGTGCACCAATCTTCGTCTTCGGGGCAAATGCTCCAGCTTTCAACAACGCCCCATTGGCTGTAGGCGCCCCAGTGCATCAAGAGCCCAAATTTGTAATCTTGCCATGTGGCCAATTTGTTCAGGACCAAGCTGTCGGTCGGGGGGAAGTAGGTTTGCTCGTGGTGTTGTGCGCTGACAAACTTTGGAAGCAAGCCGCATAAAAGTATAATGAGTTGTAATTTATTTTTCATGGCCATAAACTTCAATTTCATCGATAAATAACCAGCCTAAGCCATCGACACCTCGCCATTTAGGGAGTTGCCCCGGATTGCCAATGGTTATTTCTAGTGTTTGAATGCTGCTATTTGGAAAATGCGTCAGCGTGAGCGGATAACTGCCGTTAGGTTGTGCTTGGTTGACCAAAGCATTCAGGGTAGAATCTGTAAAACTTTGTAGATCTGAAGTTTGTCCAAATGCCTTCAAAAAACTTGGGCCCATGATCCACGATTGGTTATTGGCCAAATAATGGATGCGCACCGAATCGATTACATATGGTTTTTTGAGCACGAGTTGAAATTTGGCGTCCTGACCCTGCCATCCTTGCCAACTTCTTTGGTATTCTTGGGTGGCACGTAGGCCATCATTGAGACTAGAGCTAAAAGTGTAAGTAATTGTGTCTTCAAGTTGAAGACCATCCGAATAGGCCTTTGCGGGTAGGGTGTGGTATTTAATTTGTTGATTTTTTGCCAAATGATTTACCATGGCTTCTTTCCAAAATTGCTGGGTGCTTTTTTCATAATCTGAAGGGCTGAGCCTGACTTCATGCAAGAGTTTGGGCCCATAATTGAGCGCAATGCGCGTAAAGTCTTTGAGCATTTGCTGATAATAAGCGCTGTTGCCCGAAAAATACCAATCGGACCCCGCACTCGGTGATTTGGAAACTTCGAGTAAGGCATAACGGATACTTTGTTCGGCCATTTCAATTCTTTGAATGTGTGTTGCCTGCATTTCAGGAAGGCTTTTGGCCTTTTCATACATACTGAGTGCCCATTTGAGATTGGCAGGAGCTAAATAGCCGCCGATATGGGTAATGGGTGGTTCGTAAAGTGTCAGCGCTTTGCCACTTTCTTGTAAATCTTTGACCTGAGCACGCAGTACTTCCCGAACAATCATACCGGCAGGGCCATAGTAATTTTCTGTAAATTCATAAATAAGGCTATCGGCATTGAGCTTCGGATCCCAAGCCCATTTAGAAAGTAGAAAGGCGCGCAGTGGTTGCATTTCTGAGGAGGGCGAGTTGTAGCCTTGCTCAAAAAGCATTTTGACTCCATTTTGCTGGAAAATTTGGATGTTTTCTTGGAGTGTAGGCCAATTCGGGAAGGGCATCACCATGTGCGAGAAATTGATGACGTAATCCCAAATGAGGATATTTTGTGTCAGGGCCGCCCAATTTTTCAGGTCTTTTTCAAAGCTGCTGCCTTTTAAAGATTTTGCCCGATTCTCCTCAATAGTGCATAGCATGATATTGACATTGGCTTCGGGTTTGGTAAGTATCGGCGCACTTCGAGTATACTGGTAGGCGAGGGTTGAAATATTTTTATTCGGAAAGCGCTTGGCTACTTCATTGACAAAGCGCAACATGGTGCCAGCGTGGCTGTGCTCAATAGAGTCTGTGTGTTTACAGGCGTCACATTCGCAAAAGTTGTAGTTGTCCATTTGGCTCACCGACCAATATTTGGCTTCAGGTTTTTTACTGATTTCAATGGCGAGATTATCACAAACCAGATTTAAAACGTCCGGGTTGCTCAGGCAAACTTGGTCTTTCATGCGGATTCCGTTGCGCAGCGCATAATATTCTGGATGTGCTTCGAAGTGTTGTTCGGGAGGTAGTAATTTGTGTAAAGTATGTACCCACAATCCCCAACCCGGATGATTTTCAAAGGTAAATGATGATTCACCACTGGTTAGTTTGTGCCAGTCGCCGTAGCCAGTGCGTCTGGTTTCTCCGTAAAAAATTTCTCGGTACTCAAAGGCCGGAACAGATTCATAACGGTCATAGGCAAATTTAACAGGCAGTCGACCCGGCAACTTGGTGCACTCAGCTTGGTAGTATTCAAAACCAAATTTGCGCTGCAAGACATCATAGACAGCGTTTTTACATGCTGCTTCTGAGTAAGCAAAAATTTGAATCTGACGTTGGTCACAAATCACACCAAAGCCATCGCTTCCCCAGGTTTCGCAGTTCGGAAAAAGTTGTTGGTCAGGCCAGAAAAAGCGCAATTGAAATTGAGTCGTTTGTTGCCCGGCTTCACGCAGGTAAAATTCAAAGGTGCGTTGTAGTTTGGGGAAAAACGTTTCCTTTTGACCGAAAGTAGCAAGCGTCAAAAGCAAAAAGAAGGAGAGTATGAAGTTTTTCATGAAATGATATGTGTAAATATGGGTTTTTAATGAAAGCCGCCTTTGCCACGGTAAAGCTGAAGGGGTTCAGCAAATTGCAGTTGTAGCACACTGATCATGGGGTCCATTGCTGCAATAGGAATTTCTATAAAGTAAGTCCCGGGTACATAGCTCCAAGAAATCTTACCGACTTCTTTGATCGGAATAATATCCTCAGAACCAAGTAATTTCACATGAGTCGTTTTGCTTTTAATGCCTTTTAAGTAAATGGTCATGACGCCTTTTGCAGTGCTCAGCTCCATATTTTGTGGGCTTGGAACAAAGAGGTTTAACTGTAAAGAATCTTTACTGAGTGTAGAGTTACCATGATAATGCCCAGCTGGCAGACCCGCCGTTGTGCCGTAAATGGCGCTTGCATTTTTTTGCGTCCAACGTCCAAATTCTTTCAGAATGGCAACTTGTTCATCCGGAATTGTACCATCGGCTTTGGGTCCGATATCGAGTAGCAGGTTGCCGCCCATGCCCAAACATTCGGTAAAAATGCTCAGTAGTTCGAATTGACTTTTAAAGTTGCGGTCTTGTGGGCGATAACCCCAGTTGTCATTGGAGGTGAGACACAATTCCCAGGTATTTCTGTCTGGGTGAATGATTGGCATGTTTTGCTCCGGGGTATCATAATCTCCAAAGCTTTTGAGCCTGCCATTTAATATCGCGTTTGGATTTTTAGCCTTAATGATGGAATCAATTTTTGCTGCTTCCCACTCTGTTTCTGAATGTTCCCAATCGCCATCAAACCAATATAAATCTGGATTGTAGTTTGTTGCAATTTCAGCAATTTGCCCATGCATGAATGTTAAAAAGCGTTCCCAGCGCGCAGGGTCATCTTTGATTTGATATCGGCTTGAGTCTTTGAGAAAGGCAGGGTAGTCATTTGAGGACCAATCGAGTAAAGAGTAATAAGCGCCTATTTTGATGTCTTCTTTTCGCAGTGCGCTATAGAATGGAGCAATTAAATCTTGACGTGCCGGTGTTTGGTGGCTCGTACTGAATGGATACTTCGGGTTCCAGTTTTGCTGTTTACTGGCCTGTGGTGTTTTGAGTTGTGTATTATAAAGGGCCAAACCGTCATGGTGTTTGGTGGTGATGACACAATATTTGGCGCCACTAGCCTTAATGAGTGCTGCCCACTGTTCAGGTTGGTAATGCTCAGCCGAGAACCTCTTCATTTGCGACATATAAGTGGGGTAGCTCACACTTTTGTTATGAAAGGCCCAGCTCTCTGAGGTGCCATCAACCGCATACATCCCCCAATGAATAAAGATACCTAGTTTGGCATCTGCAAACCATTCAGTAGTTTGTTTGGTTTCTTGTGCTAAAAAAATAGATGGTAGGAGGAAGAGGAGAAGTCCAATTTTATTCATCTCTCAAAGGAACAAAAATGCCCCGAAACGACCAAAATTTAAACAATCGTTTAATTTTTTATACAAATCTTAAACATTTGTTTAAAAAGAGTGTTTAACTTTGCAGCGCAAATTTTGCAATACCTATGAAAAGAGACCTCAGTACGGAAGAAAAAATAAAGGCTGCTGCAAAGAAAGTCTTTATGACCAAAGGCTTTGATGGTTGTTCAGTACGCGATATTGCCAAAGAGGTAGGAAGCAACGTTGCTTTGCTCAATTATTACTTTAGATCTAAAGAAAAACTCTTCGAACTCATTTTTGAAGGCGCCATGAGTGATTTCTTGCAGTCCATGATAGAAGTTTTTAGCTCCAATCTCACACTTCAAGAAAAGCTAGAACAACTCATAGATAAAGAGTTTGAGTTTTTCATGGAGCACCCTGAACTACCCATGTTTATTCTGCAGTCTTTACATCAGAATAAAACCGATGCCCCAATGCCCAGTCATTTTTTAGAACCCATCGCCAAAACGGGCATTTTCGAGCAATTTGAATTGGCAAAAGCCAAAGGTGAAATTAGAGATATTAGCATCCGCAACATGACCATGTTATTGATGTCTAATGTGCATTATCCTTTTATGTCCAAAAAATTGACAGAGCAGTTTCACGGTATTGACGCCGAAATTTTTGAAGCAGATTTAATCAAGCATAAAGCAATAGTCAAAGAATTAATTATCAATTATTTATTTATATCAAACCCAAAAGCATGAAAATGAAACCCAATCTCTCCTTCGGATTGCTATTTGTACTGATGGGTCTGTCCGTACAGGCCCAAAAGTATGACCTCGCAGCTTGCTTGCGCCTGGCTGAAACGGCCAATGTGCAAATTCGAAATGCGCAACTTGATGTTGCCATCAATGAAAGTCAGCGTTCGGCTTACTTATCGACGCGTTTACCATCCTTAAATTTCAGTGGTGATTATCGCTACAATGCTGTCATTCCAGGACAGGTGGTTCCGGCTCAGTTTTTTGGCGGCCCAGCTGGTACATTTGCTGAAGTGAAGTTTGGTGTGCCTATCGTTTTGAGTAATACAGTGCAGCTCAATCAGATCCTCTTCAATTCCCAAGTAAATTATGGTCTGGCTGCTTTGCGTATCAATAGTGATATCGTCAAGATCAAGCGCGACATGACCATTCAAGAAGTAAAATATCAAGTAGCCAATACCTTTTTTATTCTACAAGGTGTTGATCAACAATTGCGTTTTCTAGATAGCAATGCAACTCATGTGAAACGCATGCTCAAAAACATGGATCTACTCGTGAGTCAAGGCATGCTAGTGCAGACCGAGGCAGACAAAGTTCGCATCAATTTGCTCAACATAGAAAACAATGTAGCAAACCTAAATGCTACTAAGTCACAATTAGAAGAATTGCTCAAAATCATGATTGGTGTTGATCCCAAAACAGCAATTAAATTGGCTGATGATCAAATGGTTCAGCAAACCTTACTAGTGGATCCAACACAAGCTAATTTATTTGCCTTGCAACTCCTCGAGCAACAGCAAAAAATGGCCGAAGAAGAGGCCAAAGGCATCAAGATGGGTTATTTACCTAATTTAAATCTGTACGGCATTTACCAATATAACGTCAATATGAATCCTGAAACAGATTTTCGTACGGGTATTGACGGGGCTTTTGTTGGTTTGCGTCTTGACTGGAATTTATTTGATGGTCTCGATAAGCACCATAAAGCAGCAGTCAATGCCCTTAAGCAAGAGCAAATTCAAGCGCAACAAGATCTTACGCGTTTGCAACTACAACAACAAAGCGAACAAAACAAGCGCAATATTTCAGTAAAGGCTTCCGCTTTAGATGTCGCTAAAGAGCAACTTGGTTTGGCTGAATCCATTTTGAAAAATGCGTCTTTGAAATACAAAGAAGGTCTCATTTCCGTGAATGACTTCTTAATGGCTGAAACAGGTCTTGAGCAAGCACAAGCGGGTGTGGTAGCAGCGTATGTATCACTCAGACAAGCAGAACTTGAATACTTAAAAACAAACGGAAATATCAAATAATCTATCATGAAAAGAATCATCCTTATTTCAATTATTGTCATTGGTGCATTAGCTTTAACCGTGACAAAACTTTTATCAAACGCAGATAAAGCAAAAAAGAAAATTTACATCCACGACCTCGAGGCGGCAGTTTTAGTTGAAACGGCTAACCCTGTGGCCAATTATACATTTGAGAGTGCCTTTTCTTATTTAGGTGTTTTTGATGCGATGCACCAGAATAATGTGGCTTCAGAAGGATCTGGTAAACTCATCGATTTATTAGTAAAAGAAGGTCAACAAGTTCAAAAAGGTCAGGTAATCGCTAAACTTGATGACGAACTGATTCAGTTGCAAATTGAAAATGCAAAGCTGAACATTGCTCAGTTAAAAAATGACAACGCGCGCTTTGCAAATCTTCGAAAAGAACAGGCGGTATCATCTGTTGAAGCAGAGAAAATGGAATTGGCCTTGAAATCTGCCGAAGTACAACTAAAGCAACTTCAAAAACAACTCAAAGGCTGTAAAGTATTGGCGCCATTTTCAGGAGTTGTCACAAAAAAAATGGCAGACCTCGGTTCAATGGTCATGCCAGGAACACCAATTGTAGAACTCACAGATATTGCACAACTCAAACTTACCATTTCTGTTCCTGAGCGCGATGTGCTCAAGTTCAAAGTGGGGCAGAAGGTCGCAGTGAGTGTAGATGCGCACGAAGGAGAAGTTTACAATGCCAGCGTTTATAGTACTTCGGTTCAGGCCGATGCCTTACATAATTTCAAAGTACAAGTATTGGTTTCGAACAAAGCGCAAGCAAGAATTCTTGCTGGTATGTACGGAAGCGTAACGCTACAAAGCACAAAATCGGTTACGGCTATGGCTGTGCCAAGAAAAGCACTCATTGGCTCTACCAAAACGCCGCAAGTTTATGTGGTGCGCAACGGAAAAGCGAAGCTGACGAGCTTTAGCCCAGGTACCTCTGACGGAAATTACCTAGAAGTCGTTTCAGGCTTAGCAGCATCAGATCAAATTGTTGTGAAAGGACAAGTGAATTTAGAAGACGGGATGAACATCAAACGCAATAAATAGCCCCATGACACTTACAGAATTGGCCATTAAAAGGCCCTCATTTATCATCGTAATTTTCACCATCTTAGTTGGTGGTGGAATCCTCAGTTACAAGCAGCTCTCTTATGAGCTCATGCCGGATTTCTCGGCTCCTCTATTAACCATCACTACGGCTTATCCGGGTGCGTCTCCATCTACTGTTGAATCTCAGGTGTCTAAACCACTTGAAGATGTCCTAAGTGGTATGGAAAACGTCGATGAAGTGACTTCTTTCTCTTTCGATAATGCTTCTTTTGTATTGCTTGAGTTCAAGGCCTCAGCCAACATTGATGACGCACTTGAAGATGCGCAAAGAAAGATCAATAATAACCTGAGTAAACTTCCTGAAGATGCCCTCAATCCAGTAGTTGCCAAAATTGAACCCAATGCAACGCCCGTATTACAGCTGAGTGCCGTAGCATCCAAAATCAACGATGCTGAACTCATGCGCTTGATGGA
>JACCDU010036325.1_pt1 | contig 15695 bp, 29 predicted proteins | sample 7446081 | NCBI WGS metagenome assembly JACCDU01 (sample SAMN15323447, study PRJNA562643) | freshwater metagenome | isolation source: river surface water | place: USA:Blue River Watershed | collected 2017-08-17
TCGAACCATGCGGTCCAGATGCGGTTTTTGGTGTCCCCATTGAATCCAACATACTGCTCCCAGAATCGGATTGCTTTACCCTCCCAGACGAGGCGGTCTACGGTTCCAGTTACTTCGATTAGTGGCATGATTTTCCTTTTCTTGTTGTTTTGATTTTACTTAACAGGTCTTCTTTTTTGTTCATGTTTGTTATTAGTTTGTTAAGAGGACATAGATGTCCGGTCGTTCGACCCTAGATGTCCGGTCGTTCGACCTTAGATGTCCGGTCGTTCGACCCTAGATGTCCTCTATTTTGCGATGAGAGATTGACGCATCACAATCCTCCGGGCAGTCCAATCGGATGAAATAGCGGTTGGTTCTACGGTCAGGACGGTAGCCTCTCCCATCGTGTAAGACGGCCTCCAACTCTCCAGATTCGGTTAGGTGTTGTAGGCATCGGCGGACTTGACGGACGGACGTGTTCGCATACTGGGCCAACTTCTCTTGAGAGGGCCACGCGCCTTCATTCGGGTCGTCGCCTAGATGCCACGCTATGCCCATGAGAACGAGTTTGGTTGTGCCAGCCGCCTCCGAGTGATGGAGGACGGCCGACATGGCCTCGAGGCTCACTTGTAGGACGCCTTAAGTGCGTGTTCGACGAAGACGCGGAACAACCGGACGCGGCTCTCGTATGAGTTTCTGATGCTAAAACGTGCTTGGCCTAGTTCGTGGAGGCTGGCCATGCGGTCATAATTCGGGTGGTCGACCATTGACTCGGCGACGTATGCCTCGGCAATTGTCTGGGCGTCTGCGTAGCGAAACTCGTTGAATGTGGCGTCGTCGATTAGTTCCCAGTTGATGTGCTGTTCCATGATGTGTGTCCTTCGTGGTTGTGTGTGAGATTAGGCGGCTAGTTGTTCTTTTACGTAGTCGACCGATGCCCAGAACATACGGTTGACGATTGGTGACTGGGCGGTCATAGTTTCACCGATTGAGGCGATGACCTTGGCGTCGTAGAAGTTTGCGACGTAAAGGTTGGCTAGGATTTCGATTTCGCGGGCGGTTAGAGCGGTCATTTCGTGGGTTCCAATCTGTGTGTGTGAACTGCTTATGTAATTACTATACAACAGATGACAACAGAAAACACCAAAATAATAAAAAAAGTCAAAAAAGTTTTTTGGCGTGTCGAATCATGCGACAATTGACTCACGCCTCTTCGTGGTAGGCGCGCCGGATTCTTGGCCGGCATAGAGGGCCTCTTATGTGTGGAGAGGCCCTCTTCTCATTACTTGAGAGTTTCGGCTAGTGCCTGAATCTGCTCCAACAATTCGGCCGGAGCGTTATTACGCTTGGCGTCCCCGTAGGTGATTCGGATGCCGTCGAGGTTCTTAGCCTCTGCTAGCGTCTTAGCCTCGGCCAGATAGTCGCGTGGTTTGCCCTCGGTCATGCGGACAACCTTTTCCATTTCTGTCCGGGATGGTCGTTTACCCTTCGGTGACATTTCACCCGATAGGAGCGAGATGGCTCGGCCGGTTGCCGACGTTGAACAGTTCTCGAGGAATGAGGTTCGGTTGACGTTGGTGGAGCCGACGAACTCTTGAGCGAAGTCGACCGCGACCGGGTGAACCTGCTCTTGGTTGAGCCAGACGGAACACTTGACGACAACCTCCTTTTCGTTGATGAGGACAATCTCGTTCACGATGCGTCCCTCCGGGTAAAGTTCCCTGAAAATTTCGACGCGCTCTTGAACGGTCTGGTAATCCTGAAGGTTGAAGTGTGCCATGTGTGTATTCCTTTACTTGTTGAACTTGATGAATGGGCCGTTTTTTGATGCTTGGAGAGTGATGACTGGTTCGCCTTCGTATGTGCCGGTTTTGATGCCGTCCATCTGGGCGAGTGTTGCGGACTTGACTTGGGTGAATTGGGCCTCTGCGGCCTCGTAGGCGGCTTTAGCGTTCGATAGGTGAACCCATAGGTCGCCAAGGTCTGTGGAGCCATCCTGAAGGCCCGGAGCGATGTGCCTAACCGTTTCGTAAGTCGACGCGGAACCATCCCAGTCCGGGTGAATGCCGGTGTTGACGTGACTCAAGAAAAGGGCCGCGCGCTGCTCGTATTCTTTCGCGGTGTCTGCGTTGTATTCGATGACGAACTCTTGAGGACGACCTGCCACTAACGCGACGATGATTCCCTTGGTCAATCCCAGAGTGTGGAGATACCAGTTGACCTGTGCTTCGTATGCCGGTGGGAGGGTCGACCAATAAGAGGACGTGTATTTGATTTCTAGGATGCCGAGTTGGCCGTCTGCCCATTCGATGATTCCGTCCGGGTTGGCTTTGAAGTTCGGGTTGGTTGTGGATTGCCATGTGCCTGTTTCGTGGACGGTGAGGAATGCGGAGTTCTCTGCGGCCCATCGGTCGCGGATGAATGGTTCCAAGAATGTGCCAAGGCCCATCGCATAGGTTTCCGAGTTGTTGGTGTCGACGAGTCCGACGCGTTCGGCCCAGAGAGTGAACGCTGACTTCCAAGGGTTGAGGCCCATGATGGTTCCGATGTCGGAGCCGCCGATGCCTTCCCGGGCGTCGTGCCATTCCGGGGAACCGTTTTCGAACTTGCCCAGATAGGTCGCTTTTTTGAGGTCAATGATTTGTTGTGTGATTGTGGTCATGACTCGACACTATCAGGAACCTCCGACAATTACCTCTTGAAGGCTTCGTTCACTTCGTCCTTGGTGAGTTTGCCATCGGTGTAATACGCGCGGCCCATCGACCCATAAACGGTCAACGTTGCGGCGAGCGCGGTTTGGATGGCGGTCTTCCATGTTTCAATTTCGAGGATGGCTCCGGACGCCATGAGGGTGGCTACTTCGGCGGCGATTAGTGCGCCGGTTCGTTTGACTGATTCCCAAAAGAGTTTCATTTGGTGGCCTTCTTTTTGCGAGGGGTTGCCGGTTTTTTAGGCTGGGTGGTTGGGTGGTCGTCGATGAGTTTGAACGGGTCTTTCAATGTGGCCCGGGCGGCCATGTGAGGGACTGGCTGGGTCGAGATGGCGATGTGAACGTGATACGCGGTCTTTGATTGGACCCATGTTCCAGAGGCTCCTATAAGGCCGATGATTGTTTCGCCTCCGACAACTCGGTCGCCTCGTTTCAACTTGGAGCGTTCGTCGAAGTGGTTGTATTCGATGGTGAGGTGTTCGTGTCCGTTGATGTTGCGGACAAATACGGTGTGGCCCATGCCAGCAAAATAGTCGACTCGGGTAACGATGCCATCGTGAACGGCGGTGACGGGTTTACGGTGTGAACCGTTGGTGAATCCCCAGTCGCCTCCGCGATGTGGCTGGCTTCGGTTGTGTGTGGCTCCGAATGCGTCGCGGCGTTCGGCTCCGGTTCCGGTGATTGGTTCGAAGTATGGCATTAGATTCCTAACCCTGACTGAATGACGCTGACGATTATGCCGCCGCCGATGGATGCGAGGGTCATGAATGCGACCATCTTCTTTTCAAGATTCCGGACGTCCTTTTCTAGCGAACGATAGGCGCGAACTTCGGTCTTGACCTCGGCAACATCTTTGATTAGTGCGATGAGTAAGTCGCGGTCAGTTTCACTCGGCAATTTCGGCAACCTCTTCAATCGTTGGTTTGTCTTTGACGTCGAGTTCGGCCTTGGCCCATGCTTCGGCGGCCTCTTGGGTTGAGAATGCGGCGACCAATGTTTCGCCTAGTTTCACGTTGAATGACATTAGATTGACACCTTGCTTAGGATGGCTTTGATGTTATTTAGGTCGAGTGCGCCTCCGGATGTTTGAAGGGCGGTGATTGAGAACGTGTCGCCAGCGGCTAGGTAGACGGTGGTTGATAGTGACATGGTTCCGTTACCTGCTGAGGGTGCTGTGATGTTTAGTCCTGCGATGTCTGCCGAGTTGCGTTTGATTGCCATTCTGCGACGTCCGGTTGTGTTCGCTGTGAACTCTGCGAAGACGTTGAAGTTGTAGATACCAGACTCTCCGGAGTTGACCGTCCAAACACCATTCGAGTATGAAACGGCTTCTGTGTTGTTGCGTCCGGTTGTGGTTGTGAACCCGGTGAGGGTTGTGGTTGTGTTGTTGGCGATTGACTGGGCGGTCGACCTATCCATCTCAAGGTAAGGCATCGCTCCGGCGATGGTTCGCCATGTGGCTGATTGGTAAACCTGAACTTGGTTGGTGTCGTCAATCCAAGTCGTCATTCCCTCGGCGTTGACTGTTGCCAAGGTTGTGTCGCGTGTTGTTTTATCAGGGAACACCATTACGGATTGCTCCATGAGGTAGTTGTCTAAGTCACCGGCCGGGAGGCCCGTTCCGTTTACGAAGTCTTTATAGCCAGCGCCAGCCATTAGTTACCTTTCCAGATTTCAATTTTAGCATCCCAGGCCCCGATTGTTAGGGAATGAGTGATTCGGGCGACGATGCTTGTTTCGTCGATGGTTGAACCGTTGCGAGTGAACTGCGTTTGGATGGCGTCGCCTTGTTGAAGGGTCAACGCTTGGTTGATTTCGCCAGCGGTGTTCAGTCCGTTGACTGATACTTGGCGAATGATTTTGTTGCCCATTGTGCGGGTCAGGTTGTTAGCCCAGTCTTCGAGATAACCCGGATAAACGGCTGGCAGTTCGAACGATGCTTGGGTCGCTCCATAGAGTTCGATGGAGTCGTTGTTCTGGGCGGTGTAAGTTGTGATTCCGTCGGCCAATGTGCCGGTCACTTGGTTGGCTTGGTCGAAGTTGTCGAACTCGATTTGGATGTCCGTTAGACATAGGTGGCTCGGGTCAGTTGAGTGGATGTTCGACGCGGTGACGGATGCTCCGGCGGCGATTGCGGTCGCGTTATGTTCGCGGTTGAGAAAAATGTATTCTGTGCCGTCCGGGGTCAACTGGAACCAACCTTGCTCGGCGTCGAGATACCAACCAAGGACCTCTCCAACTGGGTTCGGTGGAGTCTGCCCGGCGAAACTGTAAACGATGAGGGAACCCGATTCTGACGATGGTGATTTGTAGATTCCAACAGTTCCCATTAGTGCCTCTACTGCGTCGCCTAGTGCCATCGATGGAGGCAAAATTCCCGGGTAAGAATAAAGCGTGTTGATGGCGTCTTTGAATCGGTCGACGGCTGTAACCTCGAGGAGCATCTGGCCATCCACGTCATAGGTTACGAACATAGAATCGATGCGTCCGGTAAACACTCGAACGGTTGCCGATGATGCGTCTATGATGTCGACTTTGATGTTTGCGCCAACTCGCATTTGTTTATTCACGATTGGGTCTTGGTCGTCTGTTTGAATTATCATTCGGCAGGTGGCCGGTTCGGGAATTGTGAGGACGCCAAGGTTCGACGATGAACCTCGAGTCCATGCCAGTTCGTTCACATCACATTCGAGTGGAACCCATGAAGGCGTTGCGAATGACAAAAGGTCAGGGCCACCAAGTAGCGACAACCCTAAGATGAAGGTGTTGTCCGGGTATTGTTCGACGTAGATTTTGACGTCGCTTTGAAGGTCAAAAGTTGCCATTATTTGAAGAGGTAATTCCGGCCGTTGTTGGCCTCTAGTTTTTTGACTTCGCGAACAATGCCTTCGGCGGTTGTCGTTGTCTTAGGGACTGTGATGTTGTAGTTGTTGACGATGGCCATGTTGCCGCCACGTGCGATGTTGCCAGCGACTCCAGCGGTTGAACCGGCTGGCACTCCACCAATTCCAAGGGCTGCTCCAGCCTCCGGAGATTCTGTAACTCCCGGGCCGTTGACTGCCTTGAGCCAGTTGAACAAGTCCTTGGCGAACCCGATGGCCAACTTCAATCCTTCGACAACGCTGTCGATGAACTCGGAACCCTCTTCGGATGCGAGCCAGTCCGCGAACTTATCCAAGTCCGGGAGGAGTTCTTGACCGAGTGTTTCTTGGATGTCGCCGAAGATAGTTTCGACTCGTTTGAGAGGGTCAGAATCGGCAGCCTTTTCGGTTGCTCCCTCGAACGATTTGGCCAAGGCGTCGAGTGGGTCTTTTGCTTTTGAGATGCCCGGGACAAGTTTGTCCAATGCCTTCTCGTTGCCGTTGTATGCTTTGCCAAGTGTTTGGGCGACGGTGGTCAGGTCTTTTCCGGTTCCGGCAGAGACGTCCATCGCGATTTCCATGAGACGGTTGGCGTCTTTGACGTCTTTGGTTGACCGGACAAGTTTGTCATAGGCTGGGCGGAGTTCGTCGTCTGCGATTGCGCTCGCTTTTTGCCAACCTTCGATTGACTTTTCAACTGTTGCCACTTGGGCTTCTGATGCCCCGGTTACGTTTTCTAGCGTGGTCTTGAGTAACTCTTGGCTTTTGCGGTCATCCAACGCGGCCTTGGTTACGGTCGTTAGGGCATCGGTTACGAAGTTGAGAGAGAATCCGACACCAATAGTTGCCAGACTGCCTTTCATCGCCTTCGAGAATCCGGACACCTTTTTGTTCAGTCCTCTGAGTTGAGCCTCGGAACCTTGGGTCGCCTTGGTGAGTTGCTTGAACTCGCCGAGGATGGAAACACTAATGACTTGACTGCCAGCCATGTTATCCCTCCCTCTCTTCTCTTAGGACTCGGGCCATCGCCTGAATCTCTCTAACGGTCATTCTCTTGTATTCGGATGGTTGGATTCCGGTTGCTAGGCAGAATCTTGCCATCCTCTCGGCGGCCTTTTGGGCCGTTATGCTTTTGGGGTTGTTGCTGTTTTCTTTAGTAGTTCGACACCTTGACGGAATGAGAACTTGCCAGCATCTTCGATTGTGAACGCTGGGTTCTTTTTGTTCTCGGTGATGAAGACGATGGCCTTGAGTGCTTTGCCTTTGAGTTCACCATCGGCCAAGAGGTCATCGATTGGGCGACCAATAATCATCTCGACCTTTTCAATGTCGTCGAGTGTTAGGTCGTCTAGGATTGCGAGGTTCATTTCTTTACAACTTTCGTGGAGTGTTCCCGGATTAGTTTGTCGAGTTCATCGGTATAGATTTCCAAGACTTGTTTACGGTTGAAGTTTAGCGCGCGATACAAGAACGGATTCTTATTTACGCCTCTGCGTTTACTACCCCAATGAATAAGGTTGGCGTATGGGACGGATGTTCCACCTGCGCTAACTTTGACCTCGTTGAGTAGTTTGCGAGGTTTGATTGAGCGTCGAAGTTTTCCGGAGCGAATTGGGACGATGGCTTTGGCTTCTTCGGAAACAATTGTTGCCGATTTTTGGCCAGCTTCTTTGATGGCTCCAGCCGGGACGCCGATGGCCTGAAGGTTTTTTATTGCTGCCTTCAGGCCCTCGACCTTGTAGCCACCAGACTCCATTGTTAGGCGGCTTCGACCTTGGTGAGTCCGAACCAGTTGTTGCTTGATGGGTCGTGTCCCTCGTTCTTGACGCGTAGCGCGACGGTGAACTGTGACGCCTCGCCAGCGGCTAGGGTTAGCGGAGGCAACTGGCTGAAGACAACGGTTCCCTCGTAGTGAGGTGCGTCGCCAGTTGGAGTTGTGTTGCCTAGTGGTGCGACGGTGAACGCGACCTCTGTGCCGTAGTTGCTGAATAGAACTTGGTAGAGAGAGGTTGCGTCGCCTGAAGTGACACCTTCGAGGTTTAGAGTCCACTCTTGGTCAGGTGCTACCTCGCAAAAAGTGCGGATTGCTCCCGGAGCGTCACCCGGGGTTAGTTCAACCTTTGACGCATCACACTCATAAGCGGTCGCGCCGATTTTGAAGATGATGGAGTTGGCTGTGATTCTGGTCGATGCCGCCATGATGGGCCTTTCGTTAGATAGTGATTTGGACGTCTACTTCGACGGATGCGGCGAAGTATTCGGCGGAGTTAGTGACCAGCGAATAAGGCTGGGACACATTGGTCATGACCGCGTAACGAGGGAGCGCATTGATGACGTCCTCGATTAGTTGGTCGAGTTGTGCTTGGCGTTTGATGTTTGTCGCGGTGGCGGCGACCAACTTCAATTCCAATCTGAGGATGTATTCTTTGCCGACGGATGCCGGGGCCAGATACGGTGAACCGTTGTCGATGATGACGATGGGTGGGACGACTCGTTCGGGAACGAACTCGGACACCTTAAGGCCAGCCGCCACCAACGCGGTTTTGAATTGGCCCTTGGCGATTCCAATTTCAGACATTAGACGGCGGCTCCCAGATAAGGGAACAGAATTGGAGTGATAGCGACCATTGGGTCACGTGCCACTCGAACCGGCTGACCATCGAATGAGGCGAACTGGGAAACACCTGAAGGTGCTGACCTTCGGTGGAAGAGTTCCGAGGCGGCCATGAGAATGGCTTGGTCTTTGACTGACACCGGGACGGTTGTAACCGTTCCAATGTAGCGTTCAACCAATGCGGTTCCGGCGGTTAGACATTCGGTTGGGAAGTCTGTTTCATCGGTTCCGACATACGCTTGGAACTCTTCCAACGAGATGGCCATGTTACGCGGTCACGTCCAACTTGACGATTGCGCCAACGCGTGGAGTGGTGATTGCCATGTAACCGTAAACCGAGGTTGAGTCGGTTAGGGTGGTGGCGTCTGACTCGTTTAGGCGAACGGTTCCAGACTCTAGGGTCTGAACTGCTGCCGAGTTTGCTAGGTAGACAACGCCGGTGGCAAGTGCTGGGTCAACGATTACTGGGAGGCCTAGCAAGTTGCCGCGTAGTCCCGGGATGTTGGCTGAACCAATGTTGTTGACACCTGCGCCATCCACGTTCATAACTGGGCGTCCGTCTAGTCCAGCAACGGTCATCATCTTCACATAAGCATCCGGTGCGGCCAAGATGAACTCTGGGCTTAGTCCGGTGTTCTGGAAGATGTATGATGCGCCATTTGCGACACCTTCGATTAGTGATGCGGCGGTTCCGCCATCTGCGTCGAAGGTCTTGCCGGTGAAGTCTAGCGCGGCGATTGCTGCGACGACTGCGGCGTTGGTTGCGTTAGCGTATGCGACGGTTAGGCCCTGGAATACCTGGTCGAGGGTGTTGATGCTTGAACGCTCGACATACTGACGGCTGAATGAGGTGTAGCCACCATAAGTTACAACGTTTGCTGATACGGTCTCGAAGGTCAGGTTGCCGAATGACAACGCTTCGTTCTCTGGGTCCTGAACACCAACGGCAAGAGTGTTTGAATCAATCTTTGCGTATTCTACGGCCAGTCCGGTGGCTGGTAGTGAACCGCGTGAGAATGATGAAACGGTTGGACGTGAGTTGTTGATTAGGGTGTTTACGTAGCCAATGAATGGGGTCTGAAGTGCGGCATCGGCTGAAGTTGATGCGGCGCGAGCCAACTGGATGGCCTCTTCGTCTGCCTTCAATAGGCCCTTCGCCAACTCACCCATTGAGCGAATCTGGAACGATGGAGCGGTTGGAGCGGCTGGGGTTGCGATGGCCTGAATGTCGCGGCGTAGTTCGGCCACTTCATCCATAACTGAGCGAACCTCTAGTTCAATGTTGTCTGACATTGGGTCACTTTCTTTTGATGGTTGTGGCTCGTCTGTTTCCTCGCGAACCTCTGTAATTTCCGCGCCTGAATAGGCTGGAAAAGGGACAACGCTAAGTTCCCGAATTTGGGCCTTCGTGCGTGTAATGGTGTTGCCGTCGCGCTCCGATTCGACCGGGACGAACCCGATTGAAACTTTGCTAAGTGTTCCATGTTCCAACGCGGCGCGAACCTCTTGAGCCATCTGAATGCCCGGAGTGAACTCGGCAACGAAGGAGTGACCTTCGGCGCGGTCTTCAGACTCGACGACTTTTCCGATTGGAATTGACTGATGGTTGTGGCCGTAGAAAATTGGGACGCCAACCATTGACTCGATTGAACCTTGGGCGAACCGTTCGTTCATGTGGCCGATGTTGGTGGTCGTGTCGTATGGGATGGCTAGGCCAGAGAATGAGCCAGTCGACTCTCCCTCGAACCGGAGTTCAATCTCGCGCGTTTCTAGTTCAGACATTTAGTCCCTCCATGTTTCGAACCTCGTCGACGGTCATGAATGCTTCACCGGCTAGGGCGGTGTTCCACATTGCGAATCGTGAGGATTGGTCTGCGGCGAATAGTGTCGCGAATGAGAATTGGGCGCGAGTGCCACGCGGTAGGCAATTGCTTAGCGCGTCGCCGATGGCGTCGGTGTAGGCCATGACGGTGTGACGATAGAACGTCTGATTCTCTTCGGTGAGGTTCGAGTATGTGTCCGATGTTCCATCGACGCCGGTCAAAAGTAGACGCGCCGGAATACCGAAGAGGCGAGCGACCTGTTGAACGGCTTGGGCCTGAACCTCGGTGAACAACGCATCCTTCGGCGAGAGTTCAACAACCTCGTAGGTGTCACCTGAACCCAGAACGGCGGTCTGTTTGTTCTGTTGCTTGTTATGCCAGTTGGCAGTCATCTCATCCGCTTGCTCTTTAGACAACGGACGGTTCGACTTGAGGACGCCAGTTGGAACACCGGCAGAACTGAACCAATTGGCGGCATAGTCGCGAAGGTCTAGCGCGGCGGCGATGTCTGCGGAACATGACTCGATTGGTGAGATGCCTCGGAGATAGCCAGCGCGAGGGAAAAGTTTGAGGTGTTCAATCTCGTTCGACGTGTAAGTCTTGCCAAGATACTCGAAGAACTTGCGGCCGGTGTTCGGGTCTTGGTTGATGCTGACCGCGCTCGCCGGGAGGACGGTGATGGAGTTAACCTGACCGTTGCTTCCGTATTGCTTGAGCCAGAATGAGTTACCCTCGAGGGCCAAGGCGACAACGGTTTGGAAGATAGTTTCGCGACGTGTTTCGTCTAGGTTCGGACGGTTGATGAACAGCGGGTTGTCGATGCGTTGGTCGCCGATGCCGGTCGCGTAGCGATAAGTCTGGATGTCCGCTTTAGATACCGGGTTAGCGATGATTTGAACTGCGCGGAAGACTGCGGTCAGGGTTAGCGAATTGTCCGGGGTTGCCGATGTTGCCACTCGCGATGGGATGGTTGGTTGTGCGGCTCGTTGCTCGATTGGAGCGTCGCCAATAAGTCGTTGCCAGAATGAGGCCATACCGGCATCTTACCACACTAAGTGAAGTTTTTAGAATACTTGGACGCCTGTGTCGCGTGATACTTGAGCAACGTAAATAGCAAACAAGGTAGCCATGAGCGCGTCAATCTCCCCTGATTCTTTGCGACTGATTGCCCATGTTTCGCCTTGGTATTTCGTGACACCATTCGGCATCTGGGCCACCAACAACGGGTCGTCGTTGTGGCGGATGATACCGGACGCGAACCCGGCGAACGTTGTCGAACATGCTCCGGAGATTTCCTTGAAGTAGAGTCGCCAGACTGGCATCCCGGCGGTCTTCAACTTGTAGCCGAGGTTAGGGAATTGTCGGTCGTCGAGGACGATGGCTCGAGGTTGGAAACGGTGGTAGAGGTCGAGAATGTAGTCGAAGAGTTTCTCCTCGGTCGCGTTGCCCATTGAGGCGACCAATTCGGTTTCGATGAGTTCCCCGTTGTTGTTCGCGGCGGCGATGGTGGCGAACTCCCAGTTGGTTGTCCGGTCGATTGCGAACACTCCTCCGGAGAGATTGGTAACGCCTTGACCGGCGGCTTGGCGGAATAGGTGCGCTGGGAGCCAAGAGGCGTTCGACCCGGAGATGAATTGATTGAGGCGATACCTTCGGGCCTCGTGTTCTGGGATGGTTTTGAGGTCGGAGATTACTCGGTCGAGTGGGATGCGACCGGAGGCGACTGATGGGTTGGCGGCCATGATTGCGTCCGGGTCAGTCACCGGAGCATTCTCTGGAGCCTCCCATAAAAAGAATCCGAATCGGTTGTCGTCGTCGTCGGAGGTGGATGCGCGTCGGCCCTCTTCGTAGAGTCGGATTAGTGTGTCGGAGTTTTGGTCGCCAGCGGTGGTTATGCCGATGACCATGCCGTCGCGTCTTTGGGACGTTCCGAGGATTGCCGCTGACCACATTCCGGGCTTCGCCAAGTGAAGTTCATCGAAGAGGCATAGGCTGATTGGGATGCCTTGGAGTGCTGCCTCTTTTGCGGCCTTCACGTCGTAACGGGAACCTCCGTCGAGGGTTGTGATGCCTCGGTGTTCGGTCGCCTTCTTGAATCTCTTTTTGAGCGCGGTGTTGTTCTGAATCACATAAAGAACTCGCGAATAGATAATTCGTGCTTGGTCAGTTGACGAGGCCAGACTAAGGACCTGTGCGCCTTGTTCGTGGATGAGGAGGCCGTAGATTGCGAGGATGGCTCCGAGGAGGCTCTTGCCGTTTTGGCGTCCAACTGAAACGACGGACGACCTCCAGCGAAGGCGACCGGCTTTTGACGCATCCGGCCAGTCCTTCGGGTAACGCTCCAAGAGGTGACGGATGAGCCAGACTTGCCACTCATCCAACTGAAGGCCCTCCGGGTTTTCGGGACTTTTCCACGCCACCCGAACCAACTCGATGAGGAGGTCGCCATCGGTAACGAAGTCCTCCGTCCCGGTCAGGCTCGGGGTGTAAACCGCCGGGAGTTGGAGGCGGCCTTTACTCATTCCGGGTCAACAACTTTTCCAACGGGTCAAACTCGACGCGCTCGCCATCGACCATCCTTTTCAGTTCCAAGATGGTTTTGCGAAGTTCGGCGGCCGTTGAAGTGTTGCCCGATTCGTCGAATGATTTGGCGAGGCTGATGGCCATTCCGGCGATGAGCGTTTGGCCCTCGTCCAACGTCATTGTGTCTAGCCATAGTTTTAGGTTATGCTCGTTCATGTTGCTCCTATTCTAGCCAGCCGGATAATCATACCCGGTTGGTTTTTTTTTGCGGCGATGCGGGGGATGAGGAAGAATCTCCAGAAAAAAGGGGATTGGGTGTTTCTATCGCCATTTGTGGCTGATGAAGGCGATTCGTGTTTGTTTTCGGTCTTGTTTGCGTCCGTTACACTCGCGACACATTGATTGGAGGTTGGTGAGGTCGTGATTGGGTGGGTTGCTGGCGATGATGTGGTCGATTGTCCAGTCGTTTCCTTCGAGGTCTTTGTTACAGGTGACGCATACCGGGGTTAGGTATTTTTTGGCGTTGGTTCGTGCTGTTTTCCATTCGGTTGAGTCGTGCCAGTTAGCCATTGTTTTTCTCTCTGAAGTAGCGTTCGGTCACTTCGATTAGTGTTTGTTGGAGGTGTTTGGGTCGTTCGGTTTTGATTCGTTGGAGGCAGGTTTCTTTTGGCGTGTCGAGTCGTGTCCATGTTGCTCGGAATTGTTGGTAGAGGCGTTTTGAGTGTGGGCTTGGGTTGGTGTCGATGATGTAGATGTTTTTTTGTTGGCCGTAGGTGAGTGCTTGGGCGATGAGTGCTTTTCGTCCTTGGATTGCGATTTGTCGGATGGTTGAGTCGTAGTCGTGATGCGGTGTGTTTTCGGTTGTGATGGCTAGTGCGATGCGGTCGAGGTCGATGATGATGTCGCCGGGTTGTGCTTTGTTTCGGATGTAGGTTGATTTTCCTGCGCATGGTGCGCCGCTGATGACTTCAATCATTAGTAGCCTCTGCGGTGGCGTTTGATGTAGTTGTGTATTGCGTTGTAGTGGCTTGGGCAGAGTGCGCGTCGTTTGGAGCGTTCTTGGCATCCTTCGACTTGGCATTCTTGGGTGATGTGTTTTGGTGCTTGGCGTCCTTGGGCGGCGATGAATTGGTGGACTTGTTCGTCGGTGTATTTGATTGGTTTGCGGCTTAGGGCAGCCTCGCGAACGGGTTTGACTGTTTGGCCGATGCGCGCGAGTTCTTGTTTGATGTTGTTGCGTTGGCGTGTGTTGGCGGCTGGGGTGTGTTTGAGGTCGTAGCGGAGTCGGTATGCGCGGACTTCTTGTTCGAAGAATGCGGTGTCGTCTAGTGCCATTCGAGGGCCTCCAAGGTGTTGATGATGTGGGTGAGTTGTTTGGATGGTTTTTTGATGCTTTTGAGGAGGTCTAGGACGGCTTTGTTGTGTTGTTGGCGTCCGTAGGTGTCCCCGGCTTGGCGCGCTTGTTCGGGTGTGAATCGGTCGGTGTATTCGGTTGGTAGTGCTGTGAATCGGTGTCTGGCGATTGTGTCGTTGAAGATTGGTGTGTTCATTTTTTGGCTCCGATTAGTTCGTCGATGTTGATGCGGATGACTCGTTCGCCGAGTCGGACGGGTGTGATGTGGCCGTCGCGGATGAGGTTGCGGATGGTGTTTGGGTGGACTCGTAGGAGTTCGGCTGTTTCGTTGATGGTGAGGAGTTTCATGCGTTGTCCTTTTTGGTTGTTTGCCAGATGATGGCGCGTCGTTTGGATGTGGTTTTGCCGTAGCCGATTGGTTCGATGAGGCCTTGGCGGAATAGTTCGTTGCGGCGTGTTCGGATTGATGATGGTGAGGCGTATGGTGCGGCTGTGGCGGTTACTGCGAGCGCGTATACCTCTTCGAGTTGTTGGTCTGTTAGTGGGACGTTGAGGATGGCGAGGATGGCTCGTTTGGTGGCTGTGAGTTGGCCGATGCTGATTGATGCGGCGGCTTGGTGTGAGGTGTTTGGGTCGGTGTGTCGTGCGTGTGGCATTATTTGCGTCCTTTTTGTGTGATGACGATGGTGGCGATTAGGCCGATGGTTACGGCGATGAGGCTGTTGGCCCAGTCTGGGAGGTTGTGGGATTGTGTGCTGGCGAGGAGGAGGATGAGGATGATGGTGAGGCCGCGCATTAGTTCACCTCCGCGAGGCAAGCGTCAACGATGGTCCAGAATAGGTTTTCTCTGGTTGATGTTTGGTGCTTGATGATGTCGAGGATGTCGTGTGCGATGTGGCCTTCGATTGAGCGGAGGCAATACAACTTTGCGGCGATGGCAATTTCTTCGGCGGTTAGGTCGTGTGAGATGGTGATGTTTCGCATTTCGTGGGTTCCAATCTGTGTGTGTGAACTGCTGTAAGAACAACATTACACGACATTGGACGACATTGTGCCAATTTGGCAAAAAAAGTTTTTTGTTATTTATTCGTTATTTATTCGGTGGATTTCGATTCGGACTCCGGCCGGGTGTTCATCGGCGTAATGCTTGGTTCCGAGGAGGTCGACGACGAGTGAGTCGTCCCGGAGGATTCCGGTGCGTGTCAGACAATCAAGAATCGCTCTCTCCAACTTGTCGATGTCTGGCTTGGTGGTCATTGCCGGGCGTTTGTTGCTGGACGGTCTTGTCAGATAGAAGTCGAGTTGGATGCTGACGGCCTCGTCGATTGGTTCGTCTACTGCGAGCGCGTTGAGTGCCTCTTCGACTGTTCTGCGCCATCCCGGCAGGGCCTTGTTGGCTTCTACTAGGACGGCGCGGTTGCCTCGAACATAAGCGGTCTTTGAACCTTGTGGCTTAGGCTCCCCGGCAACGAACAATCTAATCATTAGAACGGGGCATCCTCTGGGACGGCCTGTGAGGCCGCTGGAGCGGTTTTCGGGGTTGCTGCGGTAACTTCTATCAACTGGCAGTTGTTGAGGCTGTGTTCGACAATCTGACGCGGTTCTGTGGCATCCTTCGGCATCCACTCGCCAACCTTTGTAGTCAGGTCGCCTTTGATGACGATGTTGTCGCCTTCTTGAACCCGGGATGACATTGACGAGTCGAACCATGCGGTCCAGATGCGGTTTTTGGTGTCCCCATTGAATCCAACATACTGCTCCCAGAATCGGATTGCTTTACCCTCCCAGACGAGGCGGTCTACGGTTCCAGTTACTTCGATTAGTGGCA
>JACCDU010694079.1_pt1 | contig 15693 bp, 9 predicted proteins | sample 7446081 | NCBI WGS metagenome assembly JACCDU01 (sample SAMN15323447, study PRJNA562643) | freshwater metagenome | isolation source: river surface water | place: USA:Blue River Watershed | collected 2017-08-17
CCTCGGCTTCGGCTTCCGCCGTCGCCTCTGCCGTCTCATATGTAGCCAGGGCTGCCGCCTCCAACGTCTCCGCTGCAGCGGTCGCATCCACTGCGTCCTCATAGTCCGCCAACGCCAACACGGCCGCCGCATCGTTCGCATCGGCCTCAGCTAGTGCCTCCGCAATTTCATCTGCATCGGTTATCGCTGCCGTCGCCGCTGCATCTTCATTCGCTTCTAGTGCTTCGGATTCCAGCGTTTCTGCAACAACAGTCGCGGCTATCGCGTCCTCATAGGCCGTTGACGCCGACGCGGCCGCCGCATCGGCCGCTCCGGCCTCAAATAGCGCCTCTGCAATTTCATCTGCATCGGTTGCCGCCGAAGAAGCAGCTGCCTCATACGATTCCAAGGCATCCGCTTTCAGCGCTGCAGCCACATCGGTCTCAGCCTTTGCATCTTCATAAGCCGTCTCTGCAGACGCAGCCGCAGCGTCGTCGGACACCGCTGTCTCGAACGATTCGAGCAGATCGGCTGCATTACTCAGATCCGCGGACGATGCCGCCGCCGCTGCAGCCGCACTGGCAGATGCTGCAATCGCATCTGCTGTAGACGCGGCTGCATATGCCACCAATACAGTCGCTGCGTTTGTCAATTCAGCTGTCGATGCTGCACTTGCATAGCCCGCAGAAAGAGTACTCGCATCAGTCAACGCCGCTGTCGATGCCGCTGCCGCGTAGGCCGCCGAAAGTTCGGTCGCATCTTCGACAGCTGCCGCGGAGTTAGCCGCATCAAGGTCCGCCTCGGCTACCGCGAGCTGTTCCAAGCCTTCGCTCCCAACGCCCCAGAGCGTGGCTCTGGACGCTGCGGAAGCGCCGGCTTTGAACGTGATATTGCTAATTGCGTCGGTGTAATCAACGCCTTCGATCAGGATGCGCGGAGCTTCGACATTGACCCCAGCTGCCTGAAGGTGGCTGCCGTTGTAGGTGTCTGTGCGAATCAGATCGACCAGCCCTTTGGTGAAGCTCATGTTCTGCACCGACTGGCTCGGCATCACAACATTAAGGCTGATCGGAATGGTCCCGCCGCCAAGCTTCACAATGTCTGCGACAGACTTGGCCGACAGTGACTTGGCATCAGCCGCAGAGATATCGATCTGGATGCCGGCTGCCTCGATCTTCACGAATTCATGCACCTTGGTCGATGCATTCGATCCCGCCGGACGGGACAGCAAAGCCTTGGCCTCAGCGTAGGTCAGCTCCATCGTCGCCAGAGTGCTGCCATCTTCTTGCACCGCCTTCATCTGCACATCGGTACGCGGCGTCGTTCCTTCGATCATGTTGCCGGCCAAGCGGACGATTTCGTTGACGGTCAGGGAATTGCCCGAAAAGTCGTTGCCGTCCGAGGAGCCATTGAAGCGCACGAGTTGGTCGGCATCGTCGGAATCAGCCAGCTTGATGATCAGGTCCTTGGTCTGGTCCGCAGTGGACGACGCACCCGGCGTCGCAGCACCATCGCCACCATCGGTAATCTTGATACCGGCGGCCGACAATTGCTCTGCTTCACGGACTGACACGGTCAGGCCGTCATAGCCGACTTTGATCTTGTCGATGCGCGCCGCAATCAGATCGGCAATTGGAAGCGCCTCGCCGGTATATTTATCGCTGTCCGGATTGAGTAGTGACCTCATATCGGCAGTGACGATGTAGTTCGACGGCAGCGCGAACCCGTTCTTCGCGATGGCCAGAACCAGGTCGGCGTCGGTCAGGTCGACGATGTTCGTCGTCGGAACGCCGGCAAACACCAGGGGCACTCGCTTCAGTGTGTTGACGCCAACGGCCGCTTCCTGTTCATCCAGGTTGAATCGGGTCGGGTTCAGGTAGGCGGCAGCTTCGAGGAGCGCGTCGGCTACGCTGTTGGTGCCAGCAACGGTCGCGACCGATTGCGCCCCGGTCGACGCGTTGACCTGCAAAGTCAGCTGCAACGGTACCGTGGCGTTGACTGAACCGCCAAAAGTGATTCCGGCATCGCGCAATGCGAGCGCCTTGGATGCATTGATGGGTGCCGCATCGCTAATGTAGACCGAATCAAAATAGCTGCTCAGATTATTGATCTGGTCGTCGCTGGCATCGTTCAGCAGTTTCGCTGCAGCCGAGAAGCCCCGCGTCACGTTGACCATGACGCCGGTGTCCTGCTCGACCTGCCCCAGCCCCAGGGTCAGTGCGTCGACGAGATCAATGCCGGTCTGATCGATGGTCACGGGCGTGTTAGCCAGCGGCACGGCCGTCAATGCCGTCTGGACCACAATCTTCAGGGGCATCTGATTGCCGGATTGGCTCAGGCCATTCGATTCGGCGCCAATGTTGATGGTTTCTGCAAAATTCTGAACGGCTGCTGCCAGGAATCCTGCGCCGCCCGCCAGTTCAGTGGGCTTGCCGCCAAATGCGGTCGCGATGTTTGCAGCCGTGTCCGACAGGACGAACGCGTGGTCCGCAAAGGTGACGCCGGCATCCAGGAAGGAAATGCTTTCAAAGACGGACGCAAGCGACTTGAACTGCGCCGCATTCATCACGACCTGGGTGCCGCCCGAGCTTTCGGCAAGTTCCTTCACGTCGGCCAGCGATACCGGCTGCAGGACGGTGGCAACCGTTGAGGCCGGGGCCAGGCCGGGTACGGCGACCAGCTTGATCTCGCCGTCGGCGCCGATCTTCTGGCGAATCGCCGCCAGGTTGGACACGAAGGTCGCGAAGGTCGGCGACAGCGGCGTGAGCGCCGAGGTCAGGCCGACCACGGAATCCACGATGACGACCGAATCACCCGTATGCAGTGGCGCGTTCTTGAGGGACGAAGCAACGAGCCACGGCTTGGAAGTCGGGGCCGTGATGGACGTGTTCAGCAGGGTGGCACGGGTGTAGTAAGTCGCTGTCATTTTTTGCTCTCAGTCATAAAAATTCAAACACGGGTAGCCGACGAAGCACCCACATTCGCGTCGCTCAACACGCCATTCAGAAAATTTCTTTTGAAAATTTTTCTTCCGAATTGAGCAGCACTGCCGGCGTCAGGCCTTGATGAAGATTGTCGCCGCACACGATTGAGGAATTGCCACGCGGCAATTGCTGGGGGAAAAGTTTTGCCAACCACTGATTGGCTTTTATTTCTTTGGAAGACAAATGAAGAGGAAGACACGTGACAATTGCCAACAACCAGCGCGCCAACTGCGCCGCGTGCACGCCACGAGAAAATTACCAACGCGCCACTTTCCAGCAACGACCGCCTCTTACAAAGCTCCTCATCTTCCGATCTATATTCCATACCTGAATTAATTTTCCAAGGAAACTCGCATCAGGCTGCCAACTACGGGTTGCGTATTTTTATTTACCAATTGCAACTTCCGATTGGCAGGTGGCTATCGCGCCTCGGGCATCATTCTGAAAAATATATTGGCTTCCTCAGCCAGGCCGCAGTGGCGAAAATCACAGGAAGTTTTTGAGGAATGAAAACTTCGATGGCATGAACACCAGTCGAAATTTAGTCAACACGCTGTTCGCCGCCGCATTGCGCGACGGGTTGTCATCAACGTTTGGCAGGATTCCGTCCGCGGCAAAATTCGCTGATGCTTTCAATCTGCGGGCACATGGCACCAGCACGATCACGCGCGAGACTGCACGCAAGTGGCTGCGCGGTGACGCTATCCCTGAAATCGGGAAGATGCGTGTGCTGATTCACTGGTTGAACCTGGATCCGAAGGCCTTCCTGCAGCCTTTGACGTCCGACCGCGATCACGCCTCAGCCGTCAATGATGAACTCATCCAGTCCGATAGAGCGAGCGTCCGCGACAAGCTGATCACTATCCTCCAGCTCCTGGATGAGAATGCCATGGAGACGCTCTACCTCACCGCGATGGCGATCCAGGATCTCAAGAAGAAGCGAAACAAGGTGGAGCCAGCGACTCAACGGCCGTGAAGCTTGCATTGAGCTGATGGTTGGAATCAGGCTTGAAAGCCGGCATGCCTTCGGCGCCGAAAGCCAAAGGATGCAATGCCAGTGATGGTGGCAGCGCACGACAGCCAGAAGGTCCTCAGTCGCTTGAGGCGGAATCCAATCCCGGGAACAGGATCTCCGTATACCCAAACTGGCTGAAGTCACGTATCCGCATCGGATACAGCACGCCAATCAGATGGTCGCATTCATGCTGCACCACGCGTGCATGAAAACCATCGGCGTCTCGCTCTATCGCCTGGCCGAACTGGTCGACGCCGCTGTAATGCAGCCGGGTGTGGCGTGGCACGACACCACGCAGGCCGGGCACTGACAAGCAGCCTTCCCAGCCGTTTTCCATCTCATCCGACAAGGTCTTGAGCACTGGGTTGATCAGTACGGTCTTGGGCACGGCTGGCGCATCGGGATAGCGCTCGTTGTGGTCGAAGCCGTAAATCACCAGCTGTAGGTTGACGCCGATCTGGGGTGCAGCGAGCCCGGCGCCATTGGCCACGTGCATGGTGTCGAACATGTCGGTAATCAGCGCATGCAGTTCCGGCGTATCGAAAGCCGTCACGGGTTCGGCCTGCCGCAACAGGCGTGGGTCGCCCATCTTCAGAATCTCACGTACGGCCATGTTGCCCACCCGATCTTGATATGGTTCGTCGATTCAATTTTTCAGCTCCGCCTGCCGATGTCCGATGCCGAAAGATGTTACCCGAATCGCTGCTTCGGAGGTGGTCTTGTACCGGAAAGCGATTAATGCTGAGAACGTCCGAATACCGCTTCTAATGTGCCTGCGGTCAGCAGTGTAACGATGATCGAACCCAGTTCTTCGTTGGTCAATTCAGCCAGCTTTGGGTGGACCCAATCCGGAAGTTCACCAAAACGCGCTACCAACAACTGAGTGAGAAGCTGCATTTTTCCAGCATGCTGCCCGCGGTCTTCTCCCAAGGCCATGCCCCTGTCATAAGCCTGCCGTTCGAACGACGTCATGTATTGCATTTTTGTTTCCTCCTCAAGCTCAAGCACTCCGCTCCAGAATTGCTGCTCACCGCAAGCCGGCAGTCGCATCATCCAGTCGATCATATGAAAAAGCGCGGCGACATGTTGTCGCTCAAGGCCCAACCGGTACAGTCGCCTGATCAACGCCAGTTTGGCCACCGTTCGCGCCTCTGGGTTTCCGCGCGTCGCCCGCGTCGCCAGATGGGCGTGCGTGAGCAAGGCAAACGGATTCTTGCTGTCCTCCAGCCGCGCTTCGCTGCCGGCCCAATCCAGCAGCTTGGCCACCGGGAAATGCATCCCCACCCTGCATCCCAAGACTTCATGCTGATACGTCGTTGGCCGCCAGTTATCGCAATTATCGGCTAACAGAGCGAGACTGGCGACCGGCTTACGGTAACGATCGAACAACCGATTGTGATAGACGAACATTCGCTCAGGGAAGTCGATCTGTTCATCGCCTTGAATCTCGAGATGGATGTAGATCCACTCTTCACTGCCGCCGCGTTGCGTCACGCGCGCCAGCTTGTCGACAACACGCTTGCCGATTTCGGCGTCGCGTATCACGGCACGCAATTCTTGCTCAAGGAAGATGAGCGGCTGGCCCCAGTCGATCTGGGCGTGCGCTTCAGGAAAATAAAAGGCGAGGAAATCGACGAAGAATCGTTCGATCGCCTCTTTCCATGGACTGTCGTAGTCGTCTGCCAATCCAGACCCTCGCACCGCCGGCGGCGCATATGCAAATCGCTGCGGGAGTCTGAAACAAATCGTCAGCGTCGCGGACGATTCGGCAATGCTGGCCGACGCAGCATGTCAATTTATGGGGTCGGTGGCGTAGCTTGTTGTTTGCCAGCCATGGCGGATCCGTCAAGAGAATCCGCAAACAGGAAAAGAATCAGCCGCGCTTGGCCAGCCAGTCGGCAAACGCAGCGCCGGTCTCTGCGTGCTGCAAGCCGATCTCGACCGATGCTTGCAGGTAGCCGAGCTTGGAGCCGCAGTCGAAGCGGCGGCCATGGTAGCGGTACGCGAGCACGGTCTCGTACTGCATCAGCGCTTCGATGCCATCGGTCAACTGAATCTCGCCGCCGGCGCCCTTGCCGATCTTCTCCAGACAGGAAAAGATGCGGTTGGTCAGTACATAGCGCCCCACCACGGCCAGCGTTGAGGGTGCGACTTCTGGCGCGGGCTTCTCGACGATGCCCTTGACCTTCTCCAGTCGCTCGCCAAACGCATCGGTGCTGACGATGCCGTACTGCTTCGTATGCTCGCGCGGCACGTCCTGCACGCCGAGGATGCTGCACTGCTCATTCAGGAATTGCTCGGTCATCTGCTTCATCACGCCCGGGCCGCCCTGCTCGCCCTGCATGAAGTCATCGGCCAGCAACACCGCGAACGGATCCGTGCCGACGATGGGACGCGCGCACAGCACGGCGTGACCGAGGCCCAGCGCCTGCGGCTGGCGGATGTACATGCAGTTCACGTGTTTCGGGATCACCTCGCGCACCATGTCCAGCAGCTTTTGCTTGTTGGCCGCTTCGAGTTCCGCCTCAAGCTCGTAAGCTTTGTCGAAATGGTCTTCGATGGCGCGCTTGTTGCGGCCGGTGATGAAGATCATTTCGGTGATGCCCGCCTCGACGGCTTCCTCGACTGCATACTGGATCAGCGGCTTGTCGACGATGGGCAGCATTTCTTTCGGCTGCGCCTTGGTCGCCGGCAGGAAGCGGCTGCCCAGTCCCGCAACGGGGAACACGGCCTTGGTGATCACGGATTTGCTCATTCGGCAGACTCCAACAGTTTTTTCAATCCTTCTTCATCGAGGATGGGTACGCCCAGTTCCTCGGCCTTGGCCAGCTTGCTGCCAGCTTCTTCGCCGGCGACCACATAGCTGGTCTTCTTCGACACCGAACCCGATACCTTGCCGCCGGCGGCCTCGATCATTGCCTGCGCCTCGTCACGCTTGAGCGTGGGCAGCGTACCTGTTAGCACAAATGTCTTGCCGGCCAGGTACTGCGGGCCGCGTTCAGGCTCCTGCTCGTCCCAGTGCACGCCGGCTGCGCGCAATTGCTCGATCAGCTCGCGGTTCAACGGGTCGGACAAGAAGGTGAGTATCGAGTGCGCAACCACCGGGCCGATGTCGTCGACCAACAGTATCTGTTCTTCGCTTGCTTCCAGCAGGGCATCGAGTTTGCCGAAATGCTTCGCCAGTGCCTTGGCGGTGGATTCACCGACATGGCGAATCCCGAGCGCGTAGATGAAGCGCGCCAGCGTGGTCGACTTCGATTTTTCCAGCGCATCGAGTACGTTCTGCGCGGACTTGGTCGCCATCCGGTCCAGCTCGGCCAGCATCACCAGCCCCAGCTTGTAGAAGTCCGCGGCCGTGGTCACCAGACCCTTGTCGACCAGTTGCTCGACCAGCTGCTCGCCCAGGCCTTCGATGTCCATCGCCCGGCGCGACACGAAGTGCAACAGGCCGCCTTTGCGCTGTGCGGCGCACTTGATGTAGCCGCCGGAGCAGCGCGCGACAGCCTCTTCCTCGGCACGCTCGACGGCCGAGCCGCATACCGGGCACGCAGCCGGCATCACGAATTCGATCGCATCAGCAGGTCGGCGCTCGGGCACGTTGGCCACGACTTCGGGAATCACGTCGCCGGCGCGGCGCACGATCACGCTGTCGCCGATCCGTATGTCCTTGCGGCGCACTTCGTCTTCGTTGTGTAGCGTCGCATTAGTGACGGTGACGCCGCCGACCGACACCGGGGCCAGCCGTGCGACAGGGGTCAGCGCACCGGTGCGGCCGACCTGGATATCAATGCCGAGCACGGTGGTGGTCGCTTCTTCGGCCGGGAACTTGTGCGCCAGCGCGAAGCGCGGCGCGCGCGACACGAACCCCAGCCTCTGTTGCTGGTCAACGCGATTGATTTTGTAAACGACGCCGTCGATGTCATACGGCAGCTGCGCGCGCTTGGCACCGGTAGCGGCGAAGAAAGCCAGCAAGCCGTCGGCCCCCTGCACCACCGAGCGTTCCTGGCAGACCGGAATGCCGAGGGTCTGGTACCAGTCAAGCAGGTCGGAATGCGATGCGGGGAAAGGCACGCCGTCGAGGCGGCCGATGCCATAAGCGAAGAAGCGCAGGTTGCGCTGCGCAGTGATTTTCGAATCCAGCTGGCGCAGGCTGCCGGCAGCGGCGTTGCGCGGGTTCGCGAACTCCTTCTGGCCCGCATCGCGCTGGCGCTGGTTCAGCCGCGCAAAGTCGGCCTTGAACATCAGCACCTCGCCGCGCACATCAATCAGCGCTGGTATCTGGTCGCCGTGCAGCTTCAGCGGTATCGAGCGCACGGTACGGATGTTGGCGGTGACGTCTTCTCCGGTGGTGCCATCGCCGCGGGTCGCGGCCTGCAGCAGGATGCCGTGCTCATACCGCAGGTTGATCGCGAGGCCATCGAACTTCAGCTCGCACGCATACTCGAGGGGCGGCGCTTGCTCGTCACGCTCCAGCCCTTCGCGCGCGCGGCGATCGAAATTGGCGATGTCGTCGTCGGCGAAACCATTGTTGATCGACAGCATGGGGACGTCATGCTGCACCTGGCTGAATTCGGGCAAGGGCGCGCCGCCGACGCGCCGGGTCGGCGAATCCGGCGACTGCAGTTCGGGATGCGCTTCTTCGAGCGCCTGCAGCTCGCGGAACAGCTGGTCATATTCGGCGTCGGGGATGCTCGGGTTGTCGAGCACGTAGTATGCGTGCCCGTGCCGGTTCAGCTCGGCACGCAGCCAGAGGGCGCGCGCCGGCCAGTCTTTCGGGTCCGGCTCAGCGGAATTGGCGGGAGTGGCCGACTCAGGGCCGGCATCGCCGCCGAACAGCGGTTGCTGCGCCATCAGGCAAACAGGCGCTGCGCCCGCACGGAGCCGGCAGGAATGCCGGCCTGTGCCATCTGTTCATAGAACTCGTCGACCTGCGCGGCGATCGCGGCCAGTGCCGCATCGGACAAGTTCTGGCCTTCGTCGTCGACGACCACGCCCGACAGGCGCGTCGCCAGCGACTTCGCAAAGGCCGACATCGCCTTGAATGCGCCGAAGGATGGCGACACACGCGCCACCGGCAGCAGCAAGGTGATCAGGCGGCTGGTCTCGTCGGGTTCGGCATTGGTCAGCACCGAGAACATGATGCCGCCCTCGCCGTCCGGCATCACGAGGCGTCCGTCCGGACGCAGCTCCATGCCCTGGCGCTGCAGCGCCGGCTTCATGGTCGCGAGCGACCACGGCGCGCCACTGGCGCGCACGTTGATCGACAGCTGCGCATCAAATTCATGCACCTGCTGGTGCAAGGCGCGCGCGGTGGCGATCGTGCCCGCCATCTCGGGCAGGTCGGGGGTCGCGCCGAGTTCGTCGGACAGCTGGTTCAGGCGGCTCGCCAGCTCGGAAAATTCCAGCTCGGTCAGCGCATTGGTCCGGGTCGCCAGCTGCACGCCGACCTTCAGCGCGCTGTAGATGCCGCCGACGGCGACGAGCTCCCAGCTGCCGCCCTCGTTCACGCCGATCACGCGCACCGGCTTGTTGCCGACGATGTGCAGCTGCTGGAATGCGACAGCGACTTTTTCGCCGCGCAGCGGGGCCTCCAGGGTCAGCGGGATGATGCAGTCGATCGCTTCGTCGAGCGGTGACGGCTTGGCATGCGACTCGATGAAGGCGGGACGCGCGGCCGTCGCCTCGGGGACGTGGCCGTGGTCTGCGGCGGCGTCAGCGTAATCATCGGCATCGCGCTCGTCCTCGCCGTGGGCCAGCGCATCATGCCCGTGAGCGACGACGACCTCGGGGACCTCGAACGGCGACAGCACCGGCTCCTGCCGCTCGACCTTGCCGCCGCCCATCAGGACATCGCTTTCCAGCGGCGAGAACGCCTGCTCGACCGACTTCTTCGCCCGCCACTCCTGCCACTTGTTGTAGGAGATGACGCCTACGACGATCACGCCGCCTATGGCCATCAGGCTTGCCTGCAGCTCAGTCATTCCGCGCTCTTTCGCTTAAAGATATTCAATAAAGAAACATTTTACGGGAAGTTGGCGATCTGGCCACCCTTGTTCTTCCACACTTTGCCCGTCAGTAGCCACTTCGGGCCTTAAATTCATTCCGTACAGCAAGTTCCCGGCATCCGATCAGCGAAGTTGACACGAATCAAGAACCCGAAAAGTTTTGTCATTACGATAACAAACACACACAGACCAGTTCAGGGAGGACCTCCGAAAATGGCTAATACCTCGGAAATCAAATACAACGCGATCGACGTCCTGTCCGGCCGGCCCATCAGTCGCTGGCTGCGCCAGTGGTGGTACCGACGCGCCGAAGAGCATTACATGATCTGCGCCGCGGTCGAACATTCGCGCGCTCGCGAGGCCGAAGAGAACGAGGCCTACTACCAGAAGCGCGCGGCCATGGCCCGATCCGCTGCCCTGTGGGATTGAAGGGCAGCCTTCGCCACCCTTCGTCCCTTCACGTCGGTCAGGCCGCCTGCTGCTCGGTAGCCAGATTGGCCGCCGACTCCATGTCCACGGCCACGATGCGGGACACGCCCTGTTCCTGCATCGTCACGCCGATCAGCTGCTGCGCCATTTCCATCGCGATCTTGTTGTGCGAGATGAACAGGAATTGCGTGTAGGCCGACATCTTCTTGACCATATTGCAGAAGCGCTCGGTGTTGGCATCGTCCAGCGGCGCGTCCACCTCGTCCAGCAGGCAGAACGGTGCCGGGTTCAGCTGGAAGATAGCGAACACCAGCGCCGTTGCGGTCAGCGCCTTTTCGCCGCCTGACAGCAGGTGGATGGTCGCGTTCTTCTTGCCCGGCGGCTGGGCCATCACCTGAACGCCCGAATCCAGGATCTCTTCGCCGGTCATCACCAGCTTCGCATTGCCGCCGCCGAACAGGATCGGGAACAGCTCGCCGAAGTGATGGTTGACCTTGTCGAAGGTCCCCTGCAGCAGCTCGCGGGTTTCCATGTCGATCTTCGAGATCGCGTCTTCCAGCGTGGTGATGGCTTCCATCAGGTCGGCATTCTGCGCGTCGAGGAAGTTCTTGCGCTCCGAGGCCTGCGCCAGTTCGTCCAGCGCCGCCAGGTTGACCGGGCCCAGCGCATTGATCTGGTTGGACAGGCGGGTCACTTCGCCCTGCAGGTAGGACGGGCGCATGTCGTCGGTGAGCTTGGCTGCCAGTGCAGCCTCATCAGCCTGCGTGTTGGCCAGCGCCTCGGCATACTGCTCCTGGTTCAGGCGCGCGGCCTGTTCCTTCAGCTGCAATTCGACGATGCGGTCGCGCAAAGGCTGTTGCGCGCGGTCGGCCGCCAGCTTGCCTTCGTCCATGCTGCGCATGCGCTGCGTCAGTTGGTCCAGCTCGTGGCGGGCATTGGCGAGCGCCATTTCCTGTTCGCTGCGGCGCTCGAGCAGTGACTGCAGGCCGGCCTGCGCCGTCTGGTCGTCCAGCGACTCCAGCTCCAGCTGGCCCTGCTCCATGCTGGCGAACAGCTGCGCCGATTGCTCCAGCGCGGTGTTGATGCTCCGCTTGAGTTCTTCGATGCGGTTCTGGTGCGACTTTTCGGCAAACTCGGCCTGCTGCGCGGCCAGTTCCAGCTCGCGCAGCTGCTCGCGCGCCTGATTGAGCTTTTGCTCGCGCTCGAGGTAGACGGTCTGGCCGTCTTCATGGCTTTGCTGGACGTCGCCCAGCTCGACGTCGAGCTGCTCCAGTGCCTGCTCGGCCTCGACCATGATGGTCTGCTGCTCGGCTTCCTGTGCCGAGATCTCGGCCAGGTCGTTGTGGATTTGCGTGCTGCGCTGGCTGAAGCGCTCGACGGCTTCGGTCAGCTTCAGCAGCTCGATCTGCAGGCCGTGCATGCCTTGCGTCAGTTGCGCGACTTGCTGCGTCAGCTGTTCGAGGCGCGCCGTACCCTGGGTCAGTGCGGCATCGGCGCGCACCGAGCGCTGGCGCGCTTCGTCGGCCAGCATGGATTGCGCGCGCACCTGGCGCTCGAGGTTGTCGATCTCCTGCTGGCGCGCCAGCATGCCGTCCTGCTCGGAATCGGACGCGTAGAAGCGCACCGACAGCTTGCTGACGAGGTGGCCCTCGCGCGTCACCAGCGTGGCGCCGCCCGGCAGCGACGAACGCTGTGCCAGCGCGGCGGCCGCATCGTCGGCGACATACACGCCGTGCAGCCAGTCCTGCATCAGCGCGCGCAGACCCGGATCGTTCAGCTGCATCAGCGACAGCAGCGGCTTGAAGCCGGCCGGCGCCGCATCGGGGCTGCCCGGGGTGCCGGTGGTCGAGTACAACGACAGCTTGGCCGGCGGCGCATCGCTGAAGAAGGCCCTGGCCCAGTCGAGGTTGGAGACTTCCAGCGCGCCGGTGCGCTCGCGCAGCACCGCTTCGAGCGCGGTTTCCCAACCGGATTCGATGGACAGCTTCTGCCACAGGCGCGGCAGCTTGCCCAGCTCGTGCTTGTCCAGCCAGGGGGCGACCTTGCCTTCGGTCTGCACGTTTTCCTGCAGCTGCTTCAAGGCGGCCAGGCGGGCTTCGAACTGTGCGTGCGCAGCGGTCTCGCGGTTGACGGCTTCCTGTGCGTCGCGGCGTTCCTGCTCCAGCTTCGGCTGGTTTTCGCGGGCCGCATCGAGCTCACCCTGCGCCTGCTCGAGCTGCATCTGCTTTTCTTCGGCCTGCACCTTCAGCTCGTCGAGCTGCGAGGTGTCGGGCGAGGCCAGCAGGTTTTTTTCCTGCGCCAGGCGCTCGCGGCGCTGCGACAGGTTGTTCAGGATGTTCGAGGCATTGCGCTGGTGCGCGGACTCGAGCTCGATGCGCTGCTGCACCTGCATGATCTTCGAGCGCGACTCGGTGCTGGCCAGCTGCGCGGCACGCCAGGCTTCTTCCAGCGCCGGCATTTCGTCCTGCTTGTTCTGCACCATCTGCTGCGCTTCAGCCACGCGCATCGCGTGCTCTTCGAGGCCGACTTCGGCGTTGGCAAGTTCGTCCTGGAATTCCGTGCTCTGGCGCTGCCACTGCTCGCGCTGGGTCGTCAGCGAATTCAGCTGGGTCTGCAGGCGAGCCCGCGACTCGATCACGAACTTGATCTGCGCCTCGAGGCTGCCGATCTCGGAGTTGGTCTGGTACAGCGCGCCCTGCGCCTGGTGCATGCGGTCGCCGGCGGCATAGTGCGCCTGCCGAATGTGCTCGAGCTCGGTCTCGATGTGGCGCAGCTTGGCGGTCTGCTCTTCGAGGTCGGTCTGCGCCTTGTCGATGTCGCGCATGAACTTTTCCTGCTCGGCCTTGGCCTCGTTCTTGCGCAGCAGCCACAGCAGCTTCTGCTTCTCTTCCTGGTCGGACTGCAGCTCGTGGTAGCGGGTCGCGACCTCGGCCTGCTTCTCGAGTTTTTCGAGGTTGGCATTCAGTTCGCGCAGGATGTCTTCGACGCGCTGCAGGTTCTCGCGGGTGTCTTGCAGGCGGTTCTCGGTCTCGCGGCGGCGTTCCTTGTACTTGGAAACACCGGCGGCTTCTTCGAGGAAGATGCGCAGCTCTTCGGGGCGCGCCTCGATGATGCGCGAGATCATGCCCTGGCCAATGATCGCGTAAGCGCGCGGGCCGAGGCCGGTGCCGAGGAAGATGTCCTGCACGTCGCGGCGGCGCACCGACTGGTTGTTGATGTAGTAGGTCGAGGTGCCGTCACGGGTCAGCGTGCGCTTGACCGAGATCTCGGCAAAGGTGCTCCACTGCCCGGCGGCCTTGCCGGCCGAGTTATCGAACAGCAGCTCGACTGATGCGCGGCCGGCCGGCTTGCGGTTGGACGAGCCGTTGAAGATCACGTCCTGCATGGATTCGCCACGCAGTTCGGAAGCCTTGGATTCACCGAGCACCCAGCGCACCGCATCGATGATGTTGGACTTGCCGCAACCGTTGGGACCGACCACGCCAACCAGCTGGCCGGGGACCTGGAAGTTGGTGGGATCGACGAAGGACTTGAAGCCCGAGAGTTTGATGGAGGTTAACCGCACGTCTTTTCCAGCATGAAAAAAGAGAAACCGGGAAGCCTGGCGCGCAGCGACCGCAAGGTGCAGCGTGGATTTCCCGGTGGGTCAGAAGAATCGCGCAATCATATCATCCGGCCGCACCCCAACCCTACTCTCCGGGGCCGGGACAAGGCCCGAGCCCGTACGGCGACACGCCGATGCACGCGCCTGGCGCGGGCTTTCGCGTCCGAATCGCGTCCTAAGCCCGGGCCGGGGCTTAACCAGGCCGAGGACGCCGCGCCTGCGCCGCGCCCCGCAGGTATAATCGCGCCCGCTGCAATCGCTTGAATTTCCAGAATAAATCCGACTCTTTGCCGAATCTTTTTCGAAGCGCCCCGCCCCGTGAATCCGCTGCTCGCCCGACTCCAGCCTTATCCTTTTGAAAAACTCCGGCAGCTATTTGCCGATGTGAAACCCAATCCCGCCTACCCGGCCATCAGCCTCGGCATCGGCGAACCCAAGCACCCGACCCCGGCATTCATACAGCAGGCGCTGGCCGACAACCTGGCCGGCCTCGCGAATTACCCGACCACCGCCGGCAGCGACGCGCTGCGCGCCGCGATCTGCCACTGGCTGGAACGGCGCTATGGCTTGCCGACGCTGGATCCGGCGACCGAGGTGCTACCGGTCAATGGCTCGCGCGAAGCCCTGTTCGCGCTGGCGCAGGCCGTGATCGACCCGGCCGCCAAGGCGGTCGTGGTCTGCCCGAACCCGTTCTATCAAATTTATGAAGGCGCGGCCTTCCTTGCCGGCGCCGAGCCTTTCTTCGTGAACTCGGACCCGGCGCGCAATTTCGCGCCAGACTTCTCGACTGTGCCGGCCGATGTGTGGCCACGCGTGCAACTGCTCTACATCTGCACCCCGGGCAACCCGACCGGCGCGGTGCTGACGCTGGAAGACTGGAAGCACCTGTTCGAACTGTCGGACCAGCACGGCTTCGTGATCGCCGCCGACGAGTGCTATTCCGAGATCTGGTTCGGAGACCAGAAGCCGCTGGGCGGATTGGAAGCCGCGCACAAGCTGGGGCGGGGCTATGAGCGTTTGATCGCGTTCTCCAGCCTGTCGAAGCGCTCCAATGTGCCGGGCATGCGCTCGGGTTTCGTGGCCGGCGACAAGGCGATCCTGAAGCAGTTCCTGCTGTACCGCACCTACCATGGCAGCGCGATGTGCCCGTCGGTGCAGTCGGCCTCGATCGTCGCGTGGAACGACGAGACCCACGTCGACGAGAACCGCGACAAGTACATCCGTAAGTTCAACCAGGTGACGCCTATGCTGGCCGAGGTGCTGGACGTGGCGCTGCCCGACGCCGGCTTCTACCTGTGGGCGAAGGTCGACAAGCTTGCGCAGATCAGCGACACCGAATTCGCGAAGCGCCTGTACGCCGAATATAATGTGACGGTGCTGCCGGGCAGCTACGTCGCGCGCGATGCACATGGCATCAACCCGGGCGCGAACCGCATCCGCATGGCGCTGGTCGCCGAAGTGGATGAATGTCTGGAAGCGGCCAAACGCATCGTCGAATTCACGCGCAAGCTGGCTGCCTGAGCGCGAACCCATCCCCTTGCCCCCTCCTGACTCTTACTGAACTCCGAGACACCATGAGCCAACAACTGCAATCCTTCATCGACAGCGCCTGGGAAGAGCGCGCCAATTTCTCGCCGAAGTCGGCGCCGGCCGACGTCCGCAATGCGGTCGCCGACG
>JACCDU011046212.1_pt1 | contig 15691 bp, 10 predicted proteins | sample 7446081 | NCBI WGS metagenome assembly JACCDU01 (sample SAMN15323447, study PRJNA562643) | freshwater metagenome | isolation source: river surface water | place: USA:Blue River Watershed | collected 2017-08-17
TGTTTCTAACTAAATCATCATCTGTCAAACGTTTGTTTAACTTATTATTTAAATCCTCAATCTTACCTAATGTTTCATCATCCAACATATAGTTTCTACCTAAGTAATCTTTAATAAGACCGGCTTGGTATTGAGCATCGTTTACATTACCTACATTCAGTTTACCATCTCTATTACCTGTTCTTAATCTACTTAATGTATCGGTACGAGTAATAGTAAATTCATCTACTTTATATTTCTTTTTAATTTCAGTTGTAACTCTTTTCATATCCGATGCATCTGTCTTAGATACCAAAACTCTTAATCTTGGTTTCTTAGGCATATCAGTTACATCAGGCACTTCACCATTCTCAACATGTAAAGTATAATAACCATAATCATTTGGAACATCTACATATTCAACTGAAAGAGTATCCATATCCCAAATAGCATAACCATGTTTAGTTAATGCTTCACCATGATTCTGTTGTATTAAAGAACCAGGATAAACTACCTTACAACCTTTTGGAGAAATCATTTCCTGTCTTTTATGAATATCACCCAATAAGGCTAAATCATAACCATCAAACATTTCGGTTGTGAAATGACGAGATGAAATATGAAATCCTACATCAGTAGTTGCATCTAAAATAGGTCCATGAAATAATGCAATATTCTTTGTATCTGATGTAATAGGTTCAAACTTCCAATTTTCTTTATCATCGAAAATAGAAAATGTATCGAATCTTACACCCCCATAGGTATAAGTTTGTGTATCTCTTAAATAAGTTAAGTTAGGTAAATTTAAAGCTTCTACAATTGGTGACAAAACATCCAGTCTACCCTGATTGTTTAAATTACAATCGTGGTTTCCTGCAATTAAAATAGTAGGTGCTAACTCACAACACTTCTTAAGAAAATAATTTATTTCACTTAAGAGTTCAGGTGACATTTCTAATTTAGCGTGTGCTAAATCACCAGCTAAATAAATAAGGGAATCATCAGTTCCCCTTAATTTTATATCATTAAATAATCTATCAAAGACTTCTCTATATTCAGTATGTCTTTTTAAGTTTCTAATGTGAATGTCAGCAATGTGATAAATTCTTTTTAATTTATTCATTTATTGTTTATTTTATTGAACTACTATTAAAATATGATAGTTTTTCTTTTATTAAGCTTTCCCAACTCAAAGTTACGGAATTTTTCTGATATTTCAAAATATTTTGGAAACTATTTTCACCTGCATCCTTACCATTTTCTAACTTAATGGTTTTCACCGACTTTACATATGATTTAATTTTATCATATAATACCAAAGAATCCTCTTTTGCATCGTTATCTAAACAAATATACACCTCTGGATTAGTGTTTTTTAGAGCTCCCATTAGGGTTTTTTGAACGAATTTACCTAATAATGGTATAGCATTTCTTTTCAGAGCAATTGCATCAAATACACCTTCACATAAAATAATAGGTTGTTTCCAATCAATTTGATTACCAAAAACTATAACATCTTTAGATACAGGTGGATTTTTATACTTTTGTTTCTCATCAGGAAAAATACTTCTTGCTATGAAATAATTTAGTTGATTTTTACTATCATATGAAGGAATGATAACTCTACCAGCATATAATCCTTTTTGACAGAATCCAATATTGTATCTAATAATATGTTTTTTAGTTATACCTCTATCTTTAAGATATTTTATTGCATGTCCTTCAATTGGATTTTTCTTATCAATTCTTAATTCTAATGCAGATTTAAATTCAGATGGTAAAAATAATTGAGATGTATTTTCTACTTCACCTTCATCTATTTCTTTATTAATCTGATCTAACAATTCTTTAATAGAACCACTCCAATCCTCTGTTAATTTTTTTCTAACTTCATCACTAATACCACATCTACTATACAAATCGGTTAAGTCTACTTCATTCATTCCAATTCTCTTTCCTAAATACATAAGATTACCACCGGCATTACAAGTCCAACAATGGAACTTATGAGTCTTATCGTTTATTTGTAGTTTTGGTTTGTGATGATGACAGAAAGGACAATGATATGCATGCTCATTTTTCTTTAGAGCTTTGCTTGGTCCAATGTATTTATCAAATAGTTGTATTATCTCCATATATCAAATATACGGAAAATATTTGAAATTACCAAATTATTCGGAGAACCATTCGTCTGGTATTACCTTATCGGCATACTTAAATCCATTCTTATCACACCAATCGGCGTAAGTTGTTTTGGATTTTTTGTTAATTTTGTTCTTTGAATTTGTAAATACGAAACGAATATCTAATGTAGGATTTTGTTCTTTAACTAATAGATGTTTCTTTCTATCAGCTAATACAAACCTACCCTTCGTTTCTACCCTAATACCATTAGGTAACTTAAAATCAGGATGATAAGTGTGAGGTGAAGCAGGGATGATATATTTAACTTCCTCTGTTTCATATTCTACTTTTATACCTTTACTTTCTATTTGTTGGGAAACCGAATCTTCTAATCCACTTTTAAAACCATTCTTCTTTGCTACCCAACCACTTTTTTTCGTAACTTTTTTCTTTGCCATTATTATTTACGTTCTGTTACAGTGCCATACTTTTTAGTAGGACTATATGAAGTATTTGTATTTAATACTTTAAATGCATCTGCAGTTTTTATAGTTTTATTATCTACCATAGCAAATTCAGTATCTTTAATACCGTTCTTTTTTATGTTAGCAGTAAAACCACTTGCAGCATTTACTCCACCTTTAATTGCACTTTGTTCAGGCCATGTTCCTTTTACAAAATCAGTAGTTTTTGGTTTATCACCACCTGCTTCTTTTGCATCTGTATATCCTGGTATAGTAGAACCACCAAATCCTTTATTATCTTTGTATGTATCTAAAATACTAACTTTGTTTATTACTCCATTCATTGCCATATTAAAATCCTTTTATTTAATATAAATATATGTTAAGTGTCAATTCTTACTAAAAAGTTTACAGGAAGGTCTGGCATTGATTTAACAGGTGTTGCAAGTTTAGCAACTGCAACCATATCCATATTATTATCATATAGACCAATAGTAGTAATATAAGGTGCTAAATATGAACCAGTTGGATCTATTGATGAACTATATTCATAAACACCAAACTCTGCTTTTTGATATTTTTCACTATTTCTCCATTTTCTTACACCTTCAAATGTAGTATTAATAGAACCCGTTTCTACATTTGTTTCTATATAAGATGATGGGTTTGTAGATGCATTAAATTCATCTTCACCCACTACCAATAAAAATTCATTTTCATATATAGTAATTGTAGATTTATAAGATAAATCAAATGTATTAAACGCATCTTCTCTTTCAGCACCGATTTCTGTGTTTTTGGTTAATGTAATTATACCATGTGAATAAAAAACATTACCTACATTTGGAACAACTAATTCTTCTAATGTTGCTATTAATCCTGTAAATGTTAATATTCTGTTTTCAATATCAACTATCAAATTTGTAAATGGTACATTACCCTCATCTTCAAAATAAATAATTCCAGTATTCATATCAATACTATATGGACTTCCAATTGCCCATAAATTTAAAGTATAGGAAGTACGTTCTACATCTAAAAATACAATCTTTTCATCTTGTATATTAAATTCTAATAATTCATAAGTATTTCTATCTGATATTAAATTACTAAATCCATCATCTATAATTCTTTCATCGGTATTTTCTAAAACTAATTCTATCGATTTTGTTTTTATACTCTCACCAAATTTAGTTTGTGGTACTTTTAAAACCAATGTTCTATCATTTATAACTCTTTGTTTTGCATCAGGATATATTGTATATCTAGGTTTGAAATTACCAAAAGATGTAAATGGATTTAATGAATTTTCACCATCGGTATTATAATACATTGTTTTTAATTGATGATATAAACCATTTTCTGATAATTCAATATCTGTAAGATTCGAGCTACTACTATTATGGTTGATAGCTACGCTAGATGATAAATCAGTTTCAGTAGATGAAAAAGTTTTATATACCTTAAAAGGTCTTAAATTAATATCTGATTTTGGGATTTGTTTTAACATATCTTAATATAAATATCTTATTAAACAAAAACCCAACCTTTTTAGGATTGGGTTTGTTTTATATCTATTTGTTACAATTAGAAATCTAATTTAACTTTTAATAATAATTCTTTACTAAATGATTTAGCAATCGGTCTAGATGTTTTAGCTACTGCTATCATCTCATTTGCATCATTGTATAAACCAACCGTAGTAATGAATGTCATAGGATCTGCTTGGAATGTAGGTTCTGTAATTGAACCAGTTACATCTACATAAGTAGGGTTATTTGAGAAGTTAAACTCTCTATTATTAACTCTTACGAAGTAATGTGCTGTTGATACATTTTCAATTCTACGAGCTTGGAAATCTTTACCTGCTTTAATTGCGTTAAACAACTTTTGATGTTTAAATTCATAAGAAGTTGTTGTAGTTGCACCAGCTATTTCACCACCAATACTAGCACTTAATGCCGTTGGATTTAATATAAAGATACCATAATCAGGATAAAACTTACCAAAACCTTGTGCGTTTGATGCAGTATATGAAGAAATAATTGCTGCGTTATTTGTACCTAAATTTAATGTACCACTTACGATATTATATTCATTAGTACCAGCATTAGTTAAATTGAATTTTTCACCACTATCATCTATTAATCTAATAGAACCTAATGAACCACTCAATACCAATTCCCAGTTACCTGGATCAATTCTTTCTCTATAATTTGCTCTACTTACATTAATTGCATAGAAGTCATCAGATGAATATCCATCAGGTGTTGTACCACTATAAAAACGGAATTTTGGTTCATCTGTATCTGTCAATAATGATCTATATTGGAAATATGTTGCTTTTGTAGGCAATGTTCCATTATCATCTAAATCTAACGTTTGTGCACCTGCACCACTAATATGACCGTAAGCTACTGCAAATTCAGGAGTTGTAGAACCCGTAATGTATACATTATAGTAATACTCATCAGTTGCAGAACCACTATGACCCGCCTGAGATGAATCTGAACCAGTTACTAATTCTACACCTGTGCCACCAATACTACCACTACCATTACTCCATAATCCGGTTGTTACGATTTCGTTTTTAGCCGGTACAATATCAGTTGTGTTAAATGTTTTATACACAGAATTTGTAGTAACACCAGTTTCCATTACCAACTTTTCACCTGTTGTAAGGTAGTTGTTAATAATAGATGCTAATTGTGTTGTATCTAAAACTCCATTAGCATTTTGTCTTTGTTGATTAAGATAATTTGCTAAGTCGTTAGTAAGCTGTGTTCCTGTGTTTGAACCTAATGTTGCCATATTCGTTTATTATTATTTTATGCTGCTACATATGTAACTGTCACAGGTATAGTAATACTACCACCAGTTTCATTACCAAATATAGTCAATGTTGTTGTTAATGTTGAAGTTAATGAACTATTAGGAATAAATGAGAATGTTACTCCTTTTACTACTTCTGCAGTTGCAGTAACACTATTTGTAAATGTAGTTGAAGTTGTAGTTATATTTGCTAAACCTTCACCAACAATAGTACCTGCATTTTTATTACCTAATATAGCCGTATATCCACCATTTCTATTTCCAGCTGGAGATGTTGATGGTGTGATTGGGAATGTACCACCATTTGTTTTAGCATTTATTGCTGAAACGTTAATTGATACAACAGGTAATTTTGTAGTACCTTTTGGTAAAGTTACTAACTTATATTTTAATGCCTGTGTTTCATCTGGACTAGCTTCCAAAATAGGAGTAGCTATAATAGCTTTATCATAAAATGCAGAACCTTTTGGATGAGCTGTATCATATAAATTATAATCAATCTCATCATCACCTAATGCAAATTGTGTAATGTTTAAAGGTTGTCCAGCTGCTAATTTTTCTCTACCTTTTTTGGTAAGAATCGCATCTACCGTAATTGTTGTGTTATCTAAGTATGCCATAGTTTGTTTATTATTCTTTTATAAATATATAAAATATTTTTTCTTTACATTATTTTTATTCAACTTCCAAAATTGGTTCACTATTACTTCTACCTTGTGCTGTAATTCTTAATGTAGTAGGATTACTTATAAATGTTTCAACTGCATCTTTTCCATCAACCGTAGTAAAAATATTTTGCTTTGAACCTTTATAAAATGAATTTTGTAAACCTAAGTGTTTATCACCAGTAAATGTGTAGTGTGTTCTTAAGTACCCACTAGCCGTAACTGCTGAAATAATATCACCACCTACTACACTTCCACTTTGATGCAAATCTTGTACAATCAATTCTTTATCAAAAGATGATGTTATATAGTTAAATTCATATCCATTATTATCAAAATCAGTTGAAACAATATTACGTTTTCTTGTAACTATAAATGCTCTTATTCCTTTTGATTTAAAACTACCATTTTCTTCATATATGTATTTACCATATCCATTAGAAAAATAAGTTCCATATCCAAAGTTTTCAAAATTATCTATACCAACAACCTGTCCTGAACGAAGTAAATCTAATTCGGATAATATTGTTGGATCTTTTAACCTTGCATCAACAACACCATCGTATGTTAAATATTCACCATCAGAAATTTCATCTGCATTAAATCCAATATTTGTTTCATATGAATTAACTTCTGCTCCAAAATTATATTCTTCCGATGCATCTAGTTCTCCATCTATACTAAGAACATCTGCTTTAATTTGTTCATCTTCATTTACACTTAAAATAGATTCGTATGTGTCAAAAGTAGCATTTAAATCAGTAATTTGTGATTCAGTTACAATACCCTCTAATGTTTCTGATTCTGCTATTGGTTTATTTATTTTGTGTTTACTTCTTTCTAATAGATGTGGTGCGATTAATAAACCAGTCGTTACGACTGCTCTTGCCGGCAACATTTCTCTAAGGTTAGTAAATAATGATTTATCGTAGAATTTAACTAAACGAATAAATTCATAGATATTTCTTTCACCCACTCTTTCAAAATAATAATTTCTTAATGAATCTAATTGAGGGTAATTTGTGTATCCATACTCATACATTGGATCACCTAAGAAATCATCAAAACTTTGGCCACCCAATGATTTTGCAATATCTAAATCTAAATCTTTATTAGGAGAGAAAAATAAACCAACTCTATTAGAATCCGTTGCAGATGTTTCAAATGCTTTTTTAGTTGCTCTTTTGGTTGGTGATAAATTTGCCACCAATTCTTGTGATTCGAATCTAACTTTGTTTGTATAATATCTACTAGCACCACTATTTGGAATTGTTAATGATAACTCTCTTTCGTATGTTTCATAGTTAAATGGATATGTAGAATCAACCACAAACCCACTTGCACTAACTGAATTAATGTATTCTATTGAAGGTGCTACGTTATTGATAGTTGTATTAACTGCTAAGTTTTGTGGTCTTTCAAAATCTAATCTTAACAATAAATCATTAGTAGATGCATAAATATCATTACCATTTACGGCTTCTGGCATAATAACATGTGTATTAAACACACTTTCACTTAATGCCGTTTTCCAAACTCTAACTTCTTCGATATTACCGATAAAGTTAGTTATTTTGAAATTATTTGCAGATTCCCAATTAGAACTTACAATTGTTCCTGTCCACTCCCCACTTTGTATTATATCATCTTTATAGTTAGTTGCTGCATATAATTTAACGGTATTAGAGCCACTTTGTTGAAATAATACACTATGATAATTACCATCATAAAAAGGATAAGATGTTCCTACCGGAGTTCCATTGATTGTAAAAAATCCGTATTTATCTAATGTTGCCGTAGATGTATCTGCATTAATACCCAATCTAAATCCACTACCACTTACTAATGTATAGTTCTCAAAGTTTTCAGGCTTTAATCTTAATTCGATAGCCTGTGGTTTAGGTGTTCCTAAGAATGGTATATCTAATGAAGCTGTTACATTATCAAATACTAAGTTATGTGTTAAACTATTATACACAAATTTAGGTGCATCTTCAACCGTGTCTATATTCGGTCCACCAAATTCCATAATAGATAAATTGGATGCCGGAATACCATAACACGTCAATAATGCAGTAATACCTCTTACACTTCCCTTATGTTTTAATAAATAAGGTAAGTTATTTGCGATACGTCTCCAAATTTGTTTAGTAGCCTGTTCAGGTGTAATTCTTTCAGTATTACCACCCAAATATTGTTCAACAGGATTTTCATTTAATGTACCATCACCATTTAATCCAAAAGTATATTCCCAAAGTTGTTTATTTGAATTTAGATTTTTAGGATTCCATCCAAACGATTTTAAATAATCATATAAAAGATCATCACTTATACCTGTGGATGCTGCTTCTGATATATTTTTTTGCTCCGTAATTCCTTTGATGTATGCCCAAATAATATCAAAATAATTACCAATCATATCTAAGAATAATAAGAAATCTAAGTTCTCACTATCATCTACAATATGTAAAGGAATATTATTTTTTAATAAGTTAATACTATTTTTATCATACGAATCTGCTAAATCGTAATAGGTTTCATACACATCTGCCACATTCGTATTATATCCACTTATATTACCATCATTACTAAATGATGCTATAAACGAAGAAGTAAATACACTTTGTGTAAGATAGTTTTCAAACCCATCAAATCCTGTTATTAAATTAGATTTTTTAGTTCTTATTGTATCTAACTCAATTTCTTTAGTTGCACTAGCTGTTAAATCTGTTAATATTTCTATTTTATTATCATAAAACTCAACTAATTCTTTTTTATATCTAAAGTTTGCTAATCTTTCAACTGCACTACTATACTTTACGAAATTAGAAAAATCAGAATAATCAATATTAACTCCTTTAATGTCAATAAAATTATCTGCTAAATATTTTTGAACTAATTGTTCTGAAGTTGCCGATCCACTTAATATTAAATCATCATAATTTCCTATTCCAGTTGATTGCATCTTTACAAAATCAACATCTGCATTAAAATTAGGAGAACGAAGTGGAACACAAATATCAGTTGGTGTACCTGTTAAAATTACTGATTGTAAAATAGGTAAAGCACTAATTTCTGAAACCCATAGTGTATCGTTTTTATTTATATTTACCGGTAAAGGTTCGTATAATTTAATTACTACACTTTTATTTATTTCTCCATCTGGTATTTGATTACCTAATTCATCTCTTTTAAATTTAGTAAATGTAGTATTATCAACATCCCAGTTAGATACTACGATTTGTTTATCATCAATATCAAATGCTGCAATATGATTTAAATAAGTATTACTATTTAATTCAATTTTAAGTTGAGATGATATTGCTAATAATAACTCATCTTTTAAATTTTGAGTAGAAATATAGAAATTAGAATCGTTAAATTTAATAGAAATTCTTTCCGGTTCACCTTTTATATTTTTATTGTAAGGTATTAAAAGTAAATCAATTGAATCTCCTACTTTAAACTTTTTTATTGAATTATAGTTTATGGAAATAGAATCTTTTGCTTTTAATTTCCCTAATTGAGTACTGTCATCTTCTTTTGAATGATAAACTAATACCGTTGTTGCAACTAATGATTCAAATGATATTTTAAAATTTACATCACCAAATGTATATGTAGGAATTAAAACATTAGTAGGATATTCAATTTTATCAATAATTGGAATATCAATTAATTGAGAAATATTTACCTGTACAGATTGTACTTGTCCATCCCCAAAAAATTCACTATACGGAACTAAAAGTACTTTAAATGAACCTAAATTATTTTTAAAATGTTTTTTTAAATCTAATACGATATCTTTATTAACTAATGTAGTTGCATTAATTGGTAAATTAAATGTACTATATGGAGTTATAACTTTTACAAACGTAGTATTAACAATACCTGCAGGTATACTAATTGATTTAGTATTGGTTTTAGATGCTAAAATAGTTTCTTCAACACCAACATTTATAGTTTTATTTGTTAATGTTAATTTAGGATAATTTACATCATTAGGTTCAACTTCTATTAATAATATAATATTATCGTTGAATATATCTTTAGGAATAGTAACCTTACTATCAGATGAAATAATCTTAAATTCCTCTATATTAAATAAACTATTTTCGTTAAACTTACTTGCATATTGCCAACGAATGTTTTTTAATTTAAAGGTAGATAACCCCTGTACTTCAATTGTAAAACCATAATCAGTTTCAGGAACAGCTAGAATATCAACACCCTGTCCACTTTTTAGGATTACTCCTTTTGGTATATCTGCTGATAATAATTTTACACTTAACTCATTATCTAATTTTGTATTTAGATAATTTGTAATTAATGTTATATTTTGATTTTTAACCTTTGGTTCAACTGGCTCATTTTGTTTTTGTTCTAAATCAAAATCTAATTCAATAGTAGATGGTAATGGATAGTTTTCTGTACTTATTAGGGTATTATTTAAATCATATACATCAACTCTAATACTATTAATCGTTAGATTTTCAACATAATTTCTAGGATTTCTATTATCTCTATCGGTAAAATAATCATCTTTTATTTCTACTTGTTTCGTAGTTGTTGATTTTGTTAAAACAACATAATTTTTTAGTTTAAAATTAGTTTCAATATTTGGTAATATCGTTACACTATCATTTAAATTATTGGAATTTATACCAACTACGGAATTTTCATAATAAGTTTGCCCAACAAATGGGAATGTTAGTTTATCTTTAAATTTAGATTTATTTCTAAATATGATTTTTAAATTTTCACCATTTGGTATAGAACCTCCACCACCTCCACCACCACCTGGTTCGGCTCTTACTTCATTTAAAGCATCTAACCCAAAAGTTAAATCATCCAATCTGTATATTTTATTATGTTTGATTGCCATTATCTATAAATATCTTATCTTATGTTTTCCATTTGTTGATTTAACACATCATTGTTAAACCTTTGTTCTCTACCTAAACCCCCACCAAATCTACTTTCATCAATTGGTTCACCTGTAAAACCTCCACCTCCTCTATTTGAAGGAGGAGTTGGTTGTGGTAGAGGTACAACCGGATTAGGTGTACTAATTACAGGTTTTGCTACGGGTGCATCACCAACAGCTAAAGGTTTTGGTTTATTAATTGTTATCTTATTTGTTTGTGTAAGATTACTCTTAGCTTGATAATTAGTATTTAATAATGATTGTAATACTAACGAACCTTCTTTTTTATTTGATTCGTTTGTAACACTTTGTGGTATTTTAATCTGTGAAATAGATTTAGAATTAAATTCAATTGCTTCACTTAATCTATTTAATAATATTGTATCTATTTGTTGTTTAGCAAAATATTCATCAACATCTAATTTTTGAATAGGTGCCTTACCATATGTAGGTGATGTAATATCAAAATCTTTACCCTCTAATTGATAATTTACACTTTTCTTAAAATCACTAAATATTTTTTGTTTAAAATTTGTATATTTGTTATCATTACCAAATTGAAAATCTCTTTTAACTACATTTAGCCAAATTTGTCCATGCTTAGAAACAAAATAGTTATCTACTATGTTACTTATTGATAACTCTAACGAATCCATTGTATTTTTAATAAGACCTATTATATTTTTTAGTTCTTTCCCTTTGTTTAAAAATGTATTGTATCTATATGTAATTTTTTCATTTTGTTTTGCATCATTTGTCAATAATGGCATCACTCTAATTTCAGTTCTACTTGGTGATACCTCATGTATCCAAACTCTTTGTTTAGAATTTTCTGTTCCTAAATGATTCTTTAAAAAATTAAATGCTACTTTGTATTCACCATTTTCATATCCACTTTCTCTTATTAATTTTTCAACATCAATATCATATATTTTTTCTTGTGTTTTAGAATCTATTTCACTCTTAAGATATTTACTCATATCATTTTTGTGAATATATCTAACAGATTTACCACCGGTCTGTTCTAATAAATTATTTGAAATATCATATATTCTAAATTCAATAACATCATTATTTGACATTCCAAAATCAGTAGTATTCTTTGCTGCTGTTTTGAATATAGCCAAATCCTTAGATTCAACTAATTGTGCAGTAGAATCTAAATTAAGATTTATATTTTCAATATTTTTAAAATCGTTTATTGCCATATTTTATTATTAATCAAATGAATGTACCTTTCCTGTAAATGTTTTATCTTCAGTTTTACCTTTATTATCTTTATCTGTTATAACGAATGTAATCGTCTCTTTATAATCTTTATATTTTGGTCTAGATCCACCAAAAATGGCAGCTCCAATAATTAGTAATCCTGCTGCAACAACACCTACCGGACCACCCAATGCTGCAATTGCACCAGCCGTACTAGAAAGAGCAGCTACACCTGCAACTGCACCACCTGCTAATAAGGCAGCCCCCGCTCCTGCAGCTGCAATACCACCGGCTGCAATAAAACCAGTTGTTACTGCTGCGATTGCTGATGTTGCTAATGCTGCATTTCTTAACTTTTGATTATTAGGTGATGGTACTGCATATATATTTGGTTTATCAAATGTAAATCTTTGTGTAGTATTTGCTTTTAATGTAAATTTGTTTGGTATTAAAAAAAATGTTTGTTTTATTTCTACATCTACATCTTTTGGTCCAATAATTACATCTACATATTTACTGCAGAATGCTTCAGTTCCACTACTAGGTTTCCAAAGTGTTTGACCACCATCTTTTAAATCCCAATCATATACTACTCCCTCCCTTGCACCATTTTTAGATGGATCACCCTTTTCCCATAAAATCGTTGCTAATTCACCGGTAGAAACTCCACCAGCTGCAATTGCTTGTTGTTTTGCACTTAATTGTTGTTGTGCTACTGCTAAACTTGCATTTGCTTGTGCTAATAAGTTATTTAGTGTATCTATTTGTTTAGCCAATGCATTCTTTTGTGCCGTTAAACCATTATTCTCTGCCTCTAATGCCGTTCTTTCGGTTGCTTCACTAATTCCTTTGGTTAATGAAGTTGTAAGATTTTGTCTTAATTCTAATTGTGTTTGTTGTACGGAAGTAAGTGAATTTTCTAATCTTGCATTTGTAATCAACAAATTATCATTTGCAATATATAAAGCACCACTATCTGCTGTTAATGCCTGAACTTGTGATGTTAAATCATCCACTTCATTCTGCAAATCTATTATTTCTCTTTCTAATTCTAAACTTCTAGTTACTTCTGCATCATAGATAGGTTTTGGAATTAAATCTAAATTCCTATCTGGTAATGGTTTGATTAATTCGGTAACTAATGTATCAACTGATTTTTCTAATTCCGCTTTGTTAAATACATCGGAATATAGTTTTGTAGTTACATTAGCCTTATTATCAACTTCGCTAAAATTAATATATTTTTTTTCTATTGCCATTACTATTCATAAATATCAAAAGTCCCAATTTCAAAAATTTCTTCATTATCTGTATCTACTACTTTTAATAACAAAGTATATGTTCTACCAACTGCCCAATTTGAAAAATTAAGTTTTATCAAATTGTTATAATTATCCCTTACTACTTTTGTATTTTCGGAATAATCTATAATTGGTTCTTTTGTGATTGTATCTATAATTGAATAATATGTAGTAGTTGGTAAATAGTATTTTACTTGATGTGCAAATGTTGAATTAAATTGTTTAACTGGATATAATTCTCTAGCATCTACTTTAATAGTTACCTTCTGACCTTTAGTATATTCTTTCTTAAGATTTGATGGGTATACTCTGTATAAAAATTCATAATTAGCTGAATCTATAACATCACTAACTTCTGCTAAACTACCGGTAACACTACCACTGTCAGGATAACTCAATACTAATTTAGGTTGATATATGGTATTTGTTTCTTTTGAAAACATCTTAATACTACCATAATCGGAGTTATCACCTTCTGCTGTTGATGTTAATTTAAGAATAAATCCATTGTGTATTGAACCACTTCTCCAAGTTCTAACTGCATTTGTTACATCTAAATTAATATCATCTAATGTATAAGAAAAAGTTTGACTTGCAATTGATTGAGTAAACCATGCACCACCCAAACCATCTGCACTACCAGTAACACCTACACCATATGATGCGGTAATACCATCCATTTGTTTATACCAATTTGAATTATTTTCATTTCTATAATACCAACTTACACCATTTGTAGTTAAATTATCAAAACGGGTGCCAGTACCATTTTCCCAACTACCACTCACCTCAAATAATTCAATAGTAAATGTACTTGCTATTTCATTAGCCTCCGTTATTTTCAATTGCAATGATGCTGTGAAGTTATTATTGGTAATATTAGATACAACAGATGCTGAATTAAACTTAATCAACACTCTACTGATATCTTTTGTATCACCATAGTATTGTTTAGATATTTCTAAAACCTCATCTATACCTGCATTTTGGTAAGGTTGTTGTAAGTAAATACTTGCATCACTAGATGCTGTATGAAATAGTATCATTATAATGCTCTCCCTTTAATATCTTTATTTGGAAACTTAAGTTCAAAAATAGAAGGATCTAATGATGGATATACTATTTTGTTTTTAGTTGCTTCTTTTATATCATATGAATATAATGAGTAACTATTATCCGTACCATCACCACAAATGTTATATACTTCTATTTTAGGAACGGATGATACACCATCTACATTTGCTACTTCTAATTCTAATTCACTTAAATTAATTGGTTGGTTTATCTTTCTATTATTAATATCAAAATAATCAGTAATAGCCTGTATACAATTCAGTACCACCTCTTGTTTGTTATAATTAGTATATGTTGTTATTTCAAAATTTACACCTATGTTTATAACAAAGCCATCAATGATATTTACTGCATCTGTAATTAATCTAAAATCATTTAAATAATTTTTTAAATTTTGTTTAGTTGCATTATTTGCTACTACTAATTTACCATCGGAATTATATGATAAAACATACATATTAATTGCAAATGGATTATTTTCTGAATTTATAGTTTGCTTACTTTGTATAAAATTATTAACAGCCGTTTCTAATTCTTTATCTGATTTTCCTATTAAAGATTTTGTCATATTTAAAAACTCATCTCTACTCTTAGGATCTCTTAATAAATTTTGTGTAGGATTTATATCAGCAGCTGTATCCTGTTCAACAAATACTTTTGCAATACTACCAAATGATGGTTCTAATGATAAAGCTCTAACTTCATAATCTTGCTTAGTAACTGCTCTGTTCTGAGATGCGTAGTTTGCAATTGCATTTTCTCTAATTTCTTCTAATGTTTCTAAACCTCTACCACCAGTTGCAGGCACTAAATTATCTACCGCTATTGATGCTTTTGCTGCATTATATGTAACTGAATTAATAGTATCAAAACTTAATAGGTCTTCAAAAAACTCTACTTTGGTAATACTTCTTAAATCATTTGTTTTTACATTTGATTCAATACCCCCACCTGATAAATATTTTACTTCTAAAGATGCACTTTGAGGGGCAATACCATATGTAGATGTTTTTAAGAAATTAGATGGATCGAATGATTGTTCTAATCTACTAATTGAATTATTTAACCCCAATCCTACATTTTTAGTATTAGGTATAATCATCTCATCTGCTGTAA
>JACCDU010397667.1_pt1 | contig 15681 bp, 17 predicted proteins | sample 7446081 | NCBI WGS metagenome assembly JACCDU01 (sample SAMN15323447, study PRJNA562643) | freshwater metagenome | isolation source: river surface water | place: USA:Blue River Watershed | collected 2017-08-17
CTTCTGCTAGGATGTTTTTCATCACAGAAATAGTGCGAAGATTGTTTCCTTCCTTAAACAGAATAGATTGATTAATGGAAGAAAAGTTTTTCAGTAGAGTCAGAGTTTTATCAGAGAGTTTCATAATAATCAGCGAAATTCAGAGAGACCGTTATCTTTACGTGTATAATGTCCGTCAAAGTGAAGCAGCAGCATAGCATAGTGAATCACTTTAAGCAAATCACGCTTATTGCGCCCATCCTTGTCACCATATCGACTCCCATATTTTAGGATATTTGATTGGCAGAAACCAGTAGCAAGATCTTTTGCTGCCATAAGATCAATCGTTTGAATATCCTTGTAGTCTTCATTATGACCACAATAGTGACTGCCGTAAGTGCTGGTCACATAATCCTCAACGTCCTTGAGAATTTTATCTTCATTATACTTCCAAAGATGATTTTTTGTTTCGTTCATACTCACAGGTGTTTTTTTAATTTCAATCATGTCATTAGAGTTTACTGAAAAAGTAAACTCATTATAAGGATGCTCATCCATAATAAAAGAGGAGATAGTTTTATCTCCTCATATTCTATCAAACAGACTGATATGTGTCAATGGACTCTTCAGAAGGCATTTTAAAGTCGGCATCAACTTTATCATACAGTTCAAGGAATGCTTGCTTGGTTTCGTCATCAAAACGATTGGTGCAAACTTGAATTGCTTTTGCCTTATCGTTAAAGATGCTGTAAGCACGAATAATATGAACCAGACGACGTGTACTGATGATTTCTTCAATACCACCATCGTAGAAAGTTTTACGGATCACATCTGCCCAATCCACAAGGCGCTTGCAGAAGTCACGATCTTCCACACCAAGATCCAGAGCAACACCCTCAAGAATCTTTTGTTCTGTTGCAGGAGCAGGATAAGACTGCTCAAAGGTCACAGGGAAGCGTTCTAGGAATGCCTCATTGAGAACGTTGGTGCCGATGAAGCGACCATCATCAGAACCTTTGCCTTTAGTATTAGCGGTCGCCATAACGTTGAATCCTGTAGCAGGTTTCACCCAACGACCAATCTTCTTGAGGAACACTCCTTTACCTTCCAGAATAGATTGAAGACAAAGAATCTTGTTAGAAGCAAGGTCAATTTCATCAAGCAGGAGGATTGCACCACGCTCAAGTGCTTCAATCACAGGTCCATTATGCCAAGCAGTATTACCATCAACGAGACGGAAACCACCGATCAGATCATCTTCATCAGTTTCGATGGTGATGTTGACGCGAATCATCTCACGCTTGAGTTGAGCACATGCTTGCTCTACAGAGAACGTTTTACCGTTACCTGAAAGACCCGTAATGAACGTAGGATAAAAAAGACGAGACTTAATAATCTTGTAAATATCACTAAAATTACCAAACTTGACGAAGGTATCATCTTTTTCGGGAATAAGATTTTGTTCGATAGGAGGGACCACCGAGGGTGCTTGATAAGTACGTTCGATTTCTTCTACTTTTTGTTGTGTCACTTCAAGATTCCATTTGCCACGACCAACTTTAAATTGATCAAGTTTTTTGGTTACAGTTTGATAGTTAGCATCGTTCAGATTACACCAAGCACGAATATCAGCGCCCGTGATTGTGTTTCCATACAGGTTCTGCAGGGAAGTGCGGATGTAGTCAGAAGAGAGTGCCATTTGTTTGTTTTGTTTCAACATAGTCATTATAAGAGGAAAAGGGTCCCACTTGAGACCCCAGTGGTCAGTTCAAAAATTGGACCATTTGATCTTCAGGCAACCAAGGAAATAAATTCACCAAGAACTTTTTTATTTAATTTTTTAGTTTTCAAAGATTTTACAAAAGCGGATCTAATTTGAGATTTTGTTGCACCATCTTCAACTTCAAACTCAGTATTTTGAGAAAGCGCAGTTGAAGACATTCCAAAGTATGCATCATAACCAGACTTAGTGATAGTGAAACTCTTCAATTTCTTCCAATCGCTTTGGATTTTCTCATAATCTTTATCGAGTTGAGAATGATACATTTGCACAAACCTACTGAAGTTACGGCTTTCTAGAACACGAATACCAATAAAATTCATAGAAGAAAACTTATCTTTTAAATTCCTAAGAAGAACATCGGTGAATTCATGATATCCATATCCAATCTTATAAGTTGTTCCCAACTTACGATCACGAATAAATGTATTCATGGGATCAACATATCCAGTTCCAAGAAATGGTTTATTTTCCCATTGACGTTTGACTTCTTTATGATAAACAAGTTGATTTGCTTCACCATCGGTCAAGACAATACATTGAACTTTCTGCAATTTGTTTTCTTTTTGGAACTTGGGAAGAATCTGATGAAGAGTAATTAGTGCTTCATTCAAAGGAGTTCCAGAAAGAGAAAGGCGATTGGAGTAAGTGTATGGGGAACTATAAGTCCTACCAAAACAATAAGCAAGACGCCAAATATTAAGCATTTGATGCTCAAGAACGCTACCAGAAACTTTACTGGTAAGAATATTCATCATGGAAAAAGTTTCATCTACAACCAAAAGACCATCTTTCTTCTGATAATGAGGAGTACGGTCTGCAGCAAGATATCGATCATTTTCATAATCATATTCACCACGACGCCACTCATTAGTGAAAGCATAAACCTCAAAAGGAATAGATACTTTCTTACAGAACCACACCAGATTGAAGAGTTGCTTGCAAGTATCAAGCATCACATCACACATAGAACCACTCCAATCCAGTACAAAAACCAGACCATGATTCTTACCATCAGGAATCACTGAAACCTTTTTGAAGAGATCTTCGTTATATTTGTAGGTATGAAGACGAGAAGTATCAAGAACACCAGTGCGAGCAGTAGAAGCACGAGCATACTGATCTGCTGCCTTGCGACACTCAAACTCTTTCACAAGATAGTTAACTTCTTTTTGAGCAGAAGACTTAAACTTTTTAAACTCAGTATCAGATTCTTTATAAAGATTTACTGGAATCCATCCTTTATCTTTAGCATGTTCATTATGCAGTTTCTGTTGATGAGAAAATGAATTATCAATATCCTTGTGAACTTCAGCATTCTTTCCAATCACGGTTTCAAGATTTACTTGAGGAACCTCAACATAAACATTCTCGTATCCATCATTCCCAACAAGATCGCGAATCTTATCTTCAAGAGATTCTGCAGTACGAACTTCAGGTTCTTCTTTTTCTCCAGAGGATTTTACAAGTGTTTCCTCACCTTGAGCAGTACCACCATAAGACTCAGAAGTTTCTTTCTCAGAAGACTTGTCACCCTCACCTTCTTGTTCAGAAGAAGAGTCATTGGTTTCTACAAAATCACTTGCGGGAGACTGCGAGTTTCCTTGAATCTCGTGAGAATCAAAATCAGTAACTTTCTGCTGTTGTTCAGTTTCTTTCTTACAATACTTATAAAGTTCTTCTGCAGCAATCAAGGCATCGGCAAAACTTTCACAAGCACCAATCAAATTGATGATTTCTTGCTCCTCAGGTTTAAAATTCAGAGAGATAAAATTACCAATCTTGAAGTAAAGATTTGCACGATCAGCAAGATTAAATGTAGAAATATCATCATCAGCAACTTGGAAGAAATCTTCCTCGTTCAGTTCTTTATATCCATTGAAGAAAGTCTTAGCAAGTCCAGCATACTTACGCTTCATCAACTTCTCAATACGAGCATCCTCAACTACATTTACAAACTGCGGAGGAACCTTTACAGTCTCTGTCCAATCTTCATCTGGGGTGAAAAGCGCATGACCTACTTCATGACCCACTAGAAGGTCATACACAAGTCCACTTGCTTTTTCCCATAGAGGCAGAGTCAGAACACGAGTATGGACGTTGAAACAAGCAGTGGAAACCTTTTTGTGCTCCACCACAAGATCTTCAGTAGCAAGCAGTTTAGCTAGTTGAGACTTGATTTCGTGAGAGACTACCATTGAATTTTTTCGTACAAAACAATTATACAAAAAAAGGAGGTCCTAAGACCTCCCAGTAGACAGTTTAAAAAGTGGTCTCAGTAAACTCTCTCCCTAGTTTTCCATGTTCCGCCATATTCTTTGCCCATTTGCTTCTTAAAAGCACTTATTGCTTTTTTTCTTACTTTTGATTTTGGATGGTCCAAAACATTATCTAAAGGCGATCTTCCACTTGGTGCTTCGCCATGCTCTGGATCTACAAATTCTTCAACGATACTATTCATCCACTCTTCACTCATGTTCATTGCAATCTTTTCAGCATTTTCAATACTATTTGCGTATCCTTCATCAAGAAGATGCTCAAGAATATAAGTATATTCTTCACGATTCAGTGCTCTACCAAGTCTTTGACCTGCTTTATAAGTATCTCTAATAGCAGGTACTTGAGCAGCTGCTCTACCAGCAGCTCTGCCTATTGCGGGGGCAACAGTATCGATTGCCTTTTGTTGCCTCTTCAATCCTTTTTTAACTTGAACTCTTGCCTGTCTAGCAAGTCTAGTATCACTAGCGGTATTTAAACCTTCAATTCCAGTTTTAACAGCTTTTCCTACAGTTTCTCCAGTTTTTCTTACCAATTCAATGTCACTTTTCGCTCTTTTAACTACATTACCAAGAGCTGCACCAAGTCTTCCAGCAATTCCTGTCTTAGTTTGTTGTGGAGTTGATGGCGAAGGTGTTTGCTGAGATACTGCAGTAGAAGCTGCTTTTGATCTCTTACCACTGATAGTTGATCCAGGTCTCTGCGAAGAACTAATTTTTTTTGTAATTCCTCCCATGTTTTTAATGGCTGCATTAGTAGTGCTATGCGGTCTACTACCTGTTGGACCAATTACAATTTTACCTCTGGCAGCTGCCATTTTTTGAAGACGTGTTTGGGTTGCTTCACTTAAAGTATACTCTTCAGCAATATCATAAACCCAATTCACAAATTCTTCTTCACCAAGTTCTTCAACAAGAATATCAATTCCATTTTCATTTAAACCCATTTCATAGAAATATTCAGTTGCGATTTCTACTTCTTCAACGAGTTCTTGTGGTTCATAAACCTGTTGGTAAGCTTCATAAAGACCAACTAATTCTTTTGGTTCCATTTGTTACAAATACTTTTTTAGTTATTTATAAAAAAAGAAGCGTCTCTAGAATTGAGACGCTTCTTGAGTGCTTGTCTTCGCGCTTTTGCTTGTCGAAGTGCTTGCGGTTTAAGTTTTCGTTTTTGTTCTTTCTTAGAATGGTGCTTCCAGTTTGGTATTTGCATTTTTCTTAGATAACTCAGATTATCATACGAGAAAAACCTTTAACCTTTTCAAATCGAATGACAGATTCAAATCTGTCCTCTAATCCTGTCTTATGGGAAATAACAAAAATATTTGCATCCTTAATCACATAACGAATAATCTTAAGAAATTCTTCTGTTCCAAATCCATCAAGAGAAGAATCAAACACCTCGTCCATAATTAAAAGATTTGTATTCACTGAATTTTTGACTCTCGCAACTTCTCTCCAAGTAAACAGAAGTGCAAGATCAATTCTCATTTTCTCGCCCTCACTAAAGGAAGCATATGAGAAATCTTCGTGAATTGGTGACTGGACGGTTTCGTTAAATTCCTCATCAAGAGTAAAGTTAATATAGAAGTCCATCATTTGCAGATAGCGATTAACCTGCTGATTGATAAGAGGCAGATACTTCTTGATGATTTTGGATTTTACTCCACCGTCTTTGAGCAGACTATACGAAAAATCGTAATAGTTGATTGTGTCTTTTTTAGAAACGAGTTCGTCGTATGTAATTTTTAAATTGTCTTTGAAGGATTCTAACTTCCCATGTTCAGTATTTCTGTTTGCAAGGTTCTCGGTAAGAACTTGAATTTCCTTTTCAAGATTTCGGATTTGTCTTTGTAATCCGTTAATCTTAATATTGTTTTGAGAAATGCCATTAGTTAGTTTTGAGATCTCCTTCGATAGAGTAGTGAATTGACGCTCTCGCTCTTCTTCCTCTTTAATTGCCTCCTCCAGTTCTTTATAACCAGATTGCAACTCCTTTGCTTTAGATTGAGCGTCGTTAATTCTATTTATTCTAAAGGTCTCTTCAATTGATTGTGTACAGGTAGGGCAAACAGTATTCTCTGTAAAAAACTTGTGTTCTTTAGTAATGGTAGATACTTTTTGAGAAATCTTACCCTTTAAGTTTCCAAGTTTGCGAAGTTTCTCCGCATATCCAACCAACTTATCTTGCTCTCTAATGTACTCATAAAGAGGTTCTTCCAAAGAAGTATTATCTTCCATCAAATGACCGATTTCCTCAGTCAGAGACATAATAGAAACATTTTTATCGTCAATATCTTTCTTTCCGCGATTTTCAAGTTCCTCAATAAAACTTTGTTGCATCTTGACCTTATCAAGAAGAGATTCTTTCTTTAACTCAAGAACTTTAATATCTTCCTTTACCTGACGAATCTTTTCCTTAATTACACTATTCATCGAAGAAAAGATTTTAATATCAAGAAGATCTTCAATCACTTCTCTACGATGAGCAGCAGAGAGTTGCATAAAAGGAACAAAGGTGCTAGAACCCAGTATCACGATCTGAGTAAAAGTTTTATAATTCATTTTAAGAACATTTTGCTCTAACCATTTTTGTTGATCTAAAGCAGCAGAAGATTGATCTAGGGCAGTATCATTTCTCCAGATTTCAAAAAGTGTTGGTTTAATTCCTCTTACAACTTTCCATTCAGTATTTCCAATAGAGAATTCAACCTCAACTCTACAATCTTTTTCGTTTACAGAATTGATAAGTTGCGGTTTATTAATCTTACGAAATGGTTTCCCAAACAAAGAAAAAGTTAGAGCATCAAGAACAGTACTCTTACCTGCCCCATTTGTACCAACGATTAAATTGGTTTTATTTTCTGTAAAATTAACTTCAGTTTCGTGCTGACCAGTTGAGAGAAAATTACGCCATCGAATTTTTTTAAATAAAATCATGATCAATGTCTGGGGGAATTACGATATCATCTGGGGTAATAATTGTATATTGATATCCATGTATCTCGCAAGTTTTTATCATCACTTCGTCTTCAATTTCAATTACATGCATTTCGGGATATCCATCGTCTTCTAACATCATAGCATATCGAGTGGCATCATCTTCCTCTTGGAAGAGATAAAGAATATTTTCTCCTTCATCATCAACCACGGAATATGCACCTTCGGTTTCTCTGCCATTAATTGTTAGAATAAACATTTAAACTAATTCACATGCTTCTTGATATATTTCTTGCATCATCTTCTGAATGACAGATTTATCAAGATTAATTTCTGCCTCCTGAATATATCTATTCAAGATAGAAATAGTGTCTTCGCTTTCAAATGCTTCAAATTCTACAGGTTCTTGAATATCAAAGTTTTCGATAATCTTAAGTTCTGCAATATTGGATGCATAAAGTTTATCAATAAACTTTTCAAACTTTTTAGTGTCTGTTTTTTTGCGAACAACAACTTTTACAATTTTGTTTTCATACTCACGCGCATCAAATGTTTGATAGTTAGTATCCTCATAGTAAATGTTATAAAACATTCTATAAGGATTATTCACTGGTTCGTGAGTTATTGTTTCAGTATCAAAGATAGTAAATCCGCGAGTATCACCTACATCAGTCCAATAAATCTCATAAGGATTACCTAGATAGAAGACTGTTCCATCAGTCGATCGAGTGTGATAGTGTCCCGAGTAGACCCTGGTGAACTTGCCAAATAGTTTGCTCTCCAGACCATGCTCCATGACGATTTGTTTATTAACTCTAAATCCTTGGAATTCAAAATGCCCCAACGACACCTCGCAAGAAGTATTTTCAACGAGTTTAAGAGTTTCTTCTTCATTTTCTTGATTTATCCAAGGACACAAAAGAACATTCAATCCGGCAATAGTAGTTTCTGTTGCTTTTGAATATACTTTAACATTGTAGTACTCCTTCAATAATAAGTCAACAGAGTTTACACTGTTTGTATTTTTATAATAGCAGTCATGATTTCCAGAGATTAAGTGAACTTCAATATCTCTTTTTGAGAGTTCATCGAAAAATACTTTTTTAGCCCACCTTAGAGCAGCAAAATCAATGCCTTTTCTACTATCAAAACAATCACCCATGTGTACTACATGTTTAATTTTTCTCTCATCTAAAGTGGGGAAGAATACTTCTTTATAAAATTTCTCAAAGTAATCATGAAATAGTTTAGAGTTTTTACGAGCACCAAAATGAGTGTCGGTTATTATTGCTATTTCCATTTCTTTCGATTTTCCTCCCAAGGAAGCATTTGAAGATTTTCTATTCTACTACAATACTCTGGAGACATTCCTTTGTCAAAACATTCCTTTACAGATTGAATATGATCTATTTGATATCCACCATTTACTCCCGCCACAGATCTTGGTAGATTATCTGGATTTATGATATCTTTATTTTCATTATATATTTGTTCTGTAAGATAATTAACTTTTCCTCTAAACTTTCTGAACTCGGATAAATCATATCCTCTTTTATCTTTACAAGTCTGAGACATTTTTTTCTTTGTCTCCTCATTTCTTGGCCCAATTTTCTTTCCCTTATTCCAAGGTTCTATTCCAAACATTGGATTGTTTTTTCCAATATTGTTTTCACTCATTTTCTCTCTTGTTTCTTGAGAGTGCTTCTGTAAACCTTTTTTGCCTTTATTCCAAGGTATGGTTCCTTTTTTACCAGACATTAGTATCTTAACTTACTGTGAACTCCATCCTTAATAGAATTATAATCGGAATAGTTCCCGCCGTCAATAGTGTTATCGTCCGCAAATACCTCAGAAAATCCAGAACGTTCAAGAATTTTGTTTTTAATTTCTAGTTGACGCTTCTCTCTCTGAATACGACGAAGGAAAGCATAGTGAATGATTTGTGTGAAGTATGCAAAAGGATTTTGGGACTTTTCGGGGTTGAAATTGTGAATATACTGTACACAATTTTCAATCCCATCAGAAATCATGTCCTCTTTGAACATGTAGTTGACAAAATTTGGTTTAAATGATAAATGATTTGCAATCTTCAGGAAGCACTCTCCAATGTAGCGAGGAATAGGAGGTTTTGGTTTTCCTTGAATCAGTGCAATCTCTTTGTCTTCACGGTATTTAATCAGTGCTGCAAGAAACTCTTTGTTGTTTACGTAGTGCTCTGACCTCTTTCTTTTGGTCATAACTGCTGTCGTTATCATTAGGTTAACTCATAATATGTATGAATTATAGCACTTATACAAATACTTGACAAGGTATCCAAAACTCGATAGAATACCTTTGTTGGGTTTGAAGGGTAGGGCTTAGCTATTCTTAAAGAGCTTCTCTAAGATCTCTTTAGCATCATTAACGTTAGATAGATAACCCATCTTACGACTTATCTTAGATTGATTATCTTTTTTCTTATAAGATTGTCTTAGGTAAGATTGATACATCATTATCATTTCAATATCTGAAGATTCTGAAAGAGTAAGTACGTCTTCAAGACTAAGAATAAACATATCTTCTGTTGTTGTTTTTAACCAAGGTTCTAGTTTATATCCTAAGACACCTGATCTACCCTTGACTTCAGAAACAATAATTGGATTAGAAACAATCAATATTGTTCTATCCTCTTCTTCTGATGCAGCAAGTTTACAAAAGATTTCTTCTCCTGATTTTAATTTAACTGTTGCGTAAAAATCATCTTCTATCATTTTTTCTTTAGTTGAATAGTAATTATTTCATAATTGAAGTTCTCTTCATTATAGATCTTAATTCTTTCAATGAGGTGATTTAAAGTATAATTCTTTCTTGAGTTGAGTGTACAGTCATCAGCGATATCATAAAGAGTTGCTTTTACTTTATCTTTTCCTTTTCTAAGAACTCGTCCAATGCTTTGAAGATTTCGGACTCTGGATTTACTTGGTGAGGCAAAGATAACATTATGGAGATTTTTAATGTTGATACCAGTAGAAAAAGTTCCATAAGAAGCAACAATAATAGCGTTGTTTTCTCTCTCAGTAATCTCCCTGACTAATTCTCTCTCTTCAGCATCAACTCCACCATGAACAAAAAATACTTTACGATCATCTCGCTTTTGACTATTTATCTTTTCGTATAAGACTGCTCCGTGCGCTTCTACTCTACTGAATAGCACCAGAGTATTTCCCTTTAGATCCAAAGTAAGGTTTGTAATGAACTTATTTCTCTGCTCATGAGAGATGAGGTATTGTATTTCATCTTCGTAGGTTTCAAATTTTTGAGGAGAATGTTTGAGAACAATGCACTGAATATCAAGTTGGGAGAGATGTCCCTGCCTCATTAACTCATCAGTTCTTGTAACCTTATATGATGGACCAAACAAACCCTCCAAAACCCATTTATGGGTTTGGGTTCCATCTAGAGTTCCTGTAAAACCAAAACGATATTTTGCATGATGAAGTTTAGTCATAATCTCAATCAGAGATTTGGACTTGAATAAATGTGCTTCATCACCTATAATTACGCCATAGTCTTCAAAGAATGAACGTTCTAGTTTGTATACAGATTGCCATGTTGTAATCGTAACTGGAAACTCATTTGTTTTTTCTCTACCAGAATAGATACGGTGACAATATGTCTCAGCATCCCAACCATAATCCTGAAAATCCTTATACATCTGCTCTACCAGAGATGTCGTTGGAACGACTAGAAGTATTTTTTCGTTCCTATCAACATAGTATCTCACTAGTGAATAAATCATCAGAGATTTGCCTGATGCAGTGGGACTTATCAGTAGCTTTCGATTATGTCTTAATGCATCGTATACTCCCTCTACTTGATACTGACGTGGAGAATGAGCACAAATAGATTGCATGTATCCTTTGACACCTTCTAATGATATTTCTTCATTTACCTCAAAAGGTTGTCCATAAAATTTATTTTCTTCAAATTTGTAAGAGTATCCATACTGCTCACAAAAATTGACAATCTTATCCAACAGACCTACGTAGATCTGCTTTGATCTCATATCATACAAATGAATTTCCCCATTCCAATTTCTTTTTCTATATTGGGGCATAAATTTTGCCCCCTCTACTTGAAAAGTAAATTTATCTCTTAGTTCGTATTCAATATGTGGTTGAGTTTCTATTTTTAGAAATACTTCATTCGCTTTTTTTATGACAAGATCAGCAGTATTCATATTAAAGTTTTATCTGGGATTATTTATCTTTTATATCCAGACTCTCTTCTTTTTCTATAATACTCTTTTAAACTATCACTTCTTTTCTTTTTCTCTTCTTCTGTAAGTTTTCTCCCTTTAGTGTAACTATTTCCTTGCATTCTTTTTCTCATTTTTTCTTTAGTCTCTTCACTATGAGAAAATCCGGTTAATCCTTTATTCCATGGATCTTTTCCTTTTTTTGAAGCAGACATTTTTAACTTTGCTTCTTCAGTGTGATTCCACCCCTTTCTCCAAAAGTTTGAATCTATAGGTTCAAAATTACTATCATCGAATTCAAAATCTTTTAAAGATGAAAATATGTCATCCATATTTGGCGTTTGTCACTTCAAATATTTATTTACCCCAGTCCAGCGTTAAATCTCATAAACTCGATAGCATTTTTAATTTGATAAGTCCTGTTTTGAATCATCTTTAAAATGCTTTCGATATAAACAAGCATTGTATCGTAGTAATCAATTTTTAAACAAACGGTAGAAAGCTTTTCGTCCGCATCAAGATATTTCTGCATCGTATCTTTATCGCGAATCTTTTTTGGAAATGGATCTTCTATGTAAGTTTCTGGATCTGCTTTTCCGGAATAATATTCATATCTTTCGTGACGAATATTTTTTCTTTGTTGCTCTGCTTTTTTTCTTAGTAAGAAAATGGTATTATATAAATCAAAGTATTTTGCATGAAGAACTGGGATATTTGTAGATTCTATATGAAGATTGTCCATATCCATTTTGGAATCTTTTTCCCACATTTCTTGAATAGTATCAAGATCAATACTCATAATGGATTACCAGAAAGGTCTGTTATGTTGTAGATAGTATACTTGAAAGTAACGTCTGCTGTAAAGTATTGAATATCTTCATTAGTAGCATCAAATTGTAAAGTTGATAATGAATATGGCCACATGTCTTTAAAAGTGATTTTAAAATTTGGATTTTCTTTACTTGTCAAAACCTGAAGAGTCCCATCCGAATATAAATTCATTTGAGATTTATCGGGTTGCTGAAAAACAGGATTTGATGCCTGGAAGTCATAAATCTCCTGCAAACTTTCTGGATATCCTAATCCTCTTATCCAATTATAAATTTCCATATAGTTTTCAAGATTTTCATCAACAAGAAATCTTAGACTAAAATCTTCAAAAACTATCTTATCGCCAGGAGTGTCGATGTCCTTAAGGTAATTAGATTGAACAGCAACCCCAAGAGTCATTGATGGAATATTGGCGCTATTTCCAAAAAATGCGACTTTTGGGGTTCTATTTAAAGTGAATTTAAAACCAAGCGGAGATAAAAAATTTCTATTTTCCACTTGCTTGTCGAACGGATTTCCAACCATTTTTTTAATTATTTATTTCTGTTTTCTTTATAATGTCTAATTCTATGGCAATTGGAACAAATCATTATACACTTATTTACTTCTTCCATAATTGTTTCAATCTTTCCATCCAATCTTGACGCAATTTCAAATAACTTAGTTGATGAATCTATATGATGAAAATCATAACAACAAAATGAAAATGATTTTTTGCAATCATGGCACATATTTCCAAAATATTCTACTAGTTGTTTTTTGTGCCTATCTCTACGCATCATCACATTCATTCTATGATTTTCTGCTTTTCTTTTGGTTTTACCCTCACCATAAAATCCAGAAGTATTTGATATCGGTCTTGGCATTGTTCACAATGTATTCTTACAATATTATGTATAAAAAAAGAGGACCTTTAAAGGTCCTCTAATAAATCTAATGAAAGATTTACATTAGATTTTTTACAGCAACTCTACGATAGTAGCGGTTGCTGTTGAGGTTAAGACCACCAAGACCCTGGTTGGTTCCTTCTGCGAATGGGTTAGCAACCATACCATAACGGGTCTTAAATCCGATTTTTGGCTGGAAGCTGTTCTCACCAACGGCACGTACCATTTGGAGAGGAACATATGGGCAGTAGAAGAGACCTGCATCATAAGGGGAAGAACCCTTATAACCAACAACGTAGTATTGGTTGCCAGGAGTGGTGTTGCTGCTGGTGAGGTTAGCAGCATATGGGTCAATGTAGACGCGGAATTTGCCCATTAGAGTACCAGCAAAAGTATTGCCGGTGTCATCAACAGACAGATTAGCGTTCAGTGCAGGGGTGTAATCAAGAACACCTGCCATGGTGAGTGCAGAAGCAACGTCAGCAGAGCAAAGGATCATGTTGCCCTTTCCGCGACGAGTTCTCTGAGCGATTGCGTTCGCATCTCTTTCGATTTGGAACAGCAGACCCTTGAACTTCTCAACTGACCAACGACCATTGGAGTCAACGTCAAGGTCAAAGATACCAGGAGTTGCAACGTTCTGAACAGCACCTTGCTCAGCAACCTTGTAGATGGTTCTGATAACTTCTCTGTTGATCTCAGCGAGGATCTCAGTAGAGAGAATGTTAGCAAGTTCTGCTTCTGCGTTTAGACCGTGAATAGCCTTTAGATCCTGAGCGAGTTCTAGTGAGTACTCGGCTTTTAGAGCTCTTGACTTTGCAGTAACAGTGACTTTCTCGATCGAGAACGCCATCTGGTTAAATGCATCATTGCCAGTACCGTCAAGGTTCTCAGCATCACCAGTTGCCATACCCTGACCAACGTTATATGGTGAGGGGTTGGTGGTTGCAGTACCAACTGGGTTCAGAACTGATGGATTGGTACCACTTTGCGCGGTTGTACCAAAACCAACAGAACCATCAGAGAATCCACCAGACTCGTCGCGTCCAGCATCTTGTCCAGAGAATGCCGAATCTACTTCATTGTAGAAAGTTTCAGCACCAGACTGATTCTGATAACGTGAACGCATTGCAAAGATGAGTCCAGTAGGACCACTCATTGGTTGAACACCAGCCAGATCGTAAGCGATCAGGTTTGGCATTGAACGACGAATAAGTGAAATCAGAACTGGATCAAAACCTGCGGTAGGACCACCAGCAGCTGAAGTGCCACCGAAACCACCTGAAGCACCAGCAGCGTTGCCGCTATTGGTTGGTGATTCCATGAGATTTGAAATTCCTCCTGACTGGAAAGCACTTTCTTCTCTTAAAAATCTTTCTTGGTTTTCTAGCAGTACTGCGGTTACCGCCTTACGATGGGAATCTTTGATTGGATCAAGACCCTCATAGTTAAGGAGAGGTGCCCACTTTTCCTGCAGATGCTCGGAATGAAACATTTGCGTTTACCTTTTGTAGTGTGATTGTTTGGGTTTGAATTATATTAAATTCAATTATTTGCTAAATCTTGAAAGAGTATTCAGATATGCTGACATTGAACTAGAAATTGACTCTAGTGAACTGTCTACACCCTCAGACAGAGTTTCAATTTTAGCAGAAGGAGATACTACTCTTGAAGGGAAATATGATTCCTTCAAAGTCTCCAGTTTTTCACGATATTCTTCTTCACTTTCAAACTCAACACTTTCGGCAAGTGAAGCGAGCTTGTCTTTCTGAGTAAGTGCTAGACCTTCAGAAACCTGTTCAAAGATACCATCAGCAACCGACTCTGAGAGACGCTTGTTGAGGAAGATATTCTTCTCGATTTGCTCGTTGAGTTTTGTCTCCATGTCATCAAGTTTTTCTACCATGCTCTCAAGAACATCATATTTATCTTCAGGGATTGATACATAATGTGCTTCAAAAAGATCCTTCATTCCAGAGAGGAAGGATTCTGTCATTTCGGTCTTGAGACCTTTTTCAATAACGAGTGCATTTTCTTGCATCCACTCGTCAGCAACATACTCTAAGTATGAATCTACACGCTCAGCAAGTGCTTCTTTAATTTCTTCAACTTCCTCAGCGAGTGCTTGTGCATATTGCTCTTCAATAGATTCTTTGATTTCAAAGACCTTAGAACGAAGAGCAGATTCGAAGATGGTGCGTGCTTTCTCTTGAAATTCCTCAGAAAGTTCTTCACCTTCTAGGAGAGCATTAACATCTTCTTCGATGCTAAACTCTTCTTCCATTTCATCATCTTCTTCTTCGTCACCTTCGTCACCTTCGTTCTCTTCGTCACTTCCTTTCTTTTTACCTTTTTTCTTGCTACCTTCTTCTTCGTCGTCTTCTTCGTGCATAGCTTCTAGAAGTTCTTCGTCTTCATCATACTCAAACTCTTCATCTTCCTTAACACCCTTCATTGCTTCAGCAGCCTTGGCACCTTTATTAATAACATCCTTAACTTGCTTAAGTGTTTGTCCAGGTGTTTTGAGTTTTGCTGAATCATCATCTGGACGATAATTGGTTGGATCTGGTCCACCAAGATCTTCCCAATCACCAGTTTGTCCTGGGGTCACACCAGATAAATGTGGCATCGCATCCGCTGCTTTGGCATTAGCATTAACAGCGGTTCTGGATTGCTTAGTGCCTACTTCCATTTCTTGTAAATCTCCACGAGACATTTGAACTCTCCGTTTAACCTTACGTTATAAAC